>CEPX01060064.1_pt1 | contig 20275 bp, 19 predicted proteins | sample 361361 | NCBI WGS metagenome assembly CEPX01 (sample SAMEA2619974, study PRJEB7988) | marine metagenome | biome: marine biome (ENVO:00000447); feature: mesopelagic zone (ENVO:00000213) & marine oxygen minimum zone (ENVO:01000065); material: "saline water (ENVO:00002010), including plankton...
TTAATTCGGATGTCTTCACCATTTGCTTTAAAGTTGAACTTGCCAAGCGTAAGGCCTGATGCGCCTACGGCAATATTGCCTGTTGGGGAGTCAGTTGCCTTCCAAACTGTTAAGTTACCTGCATTAATGGTTGTATTTGTAGTACTTGAGTTGGACTCAATAATAGTCCACGTGTCAGCTTGGTTAAGCTTAGAGTACACATTGTACTGCTTGTCGTACATATTGCCATGATACATTTCCTGAATTTGGAAGTGAATTGTTCGGCTAGAACCAGAAACCACGTCAAAGTTTAGGTCAATGTTCTTAGTCTTTCCTTTTTCAATAAGGTAAGGTGTTGGGAACTGGAATACAATTTCGTCAGCATCATTCAGTGCGGATACAGTCTCGGAAACAGCAGTACCTGCCTGCAGCAAGGTAAAGTCCTTAAGGTCGGCCTTAGCGGCTGAACCAGTCATGGAAATCTTTAAGTATCGCACTTCCATGTCTTGGTCGTTAGCAGCTAAGCTGAATCGCCAGCCATCATGATCATCAGTTCCAGGGTCAACAGTGGATGCTGCTGCAGGAGAAACATTAGCTACGGTTATATAACCTACGTCAGAAGCTTGCGCAACGCTCATGATGTTTCCTTGCACAGGGAATGAACCGGAAACTGTTGCTCCATCTGTTGAAATATCAGATGCAGAGGTTGTTGAGAAACTCATGGTCTTACCAGATCCAACATCATTCGCAATATCAATACGCAACATTACATACTTAGTTTGTCCTGCCGGAATAGTAATTAAGCCATTACTGTCCGTAAATGTTGCAACACCATCACTGTAAGAACTACTTGCTTTAATAAAGCTTCCATCTACTTCGTCGCCTTCAAATAGGTACAAAGCAGAAACATCTGCATTAGCAGAAATTCCACCACGCAAGAACTTAATAGTAGTAAGCTTTACAGCTCCATCACTACCTGCTGTTAGAGCTACTTTTGTCATTGGGACAAATGCTTGAGCACCTCCAGCGGAATCGCTATCTACAATAATAGTTGCTGCTGCAGTGCTATCGCTAGCAAGAGCTACTGTAAGACCGCTTCCAACTGCTGTTGGAGTGTCATCGCTTGGAGGAGTTGTGTCTGCTGGAGCAGCGCCAACACCATCAGGTACGGTTGCGCTTGCTTCTTTTACCACAATTTTAGAACCATCTGAATATGTCTCAGACGAAGGAATAGTAATTACTGGAATGCTTGCATAACCATTAACTGCAATTACATCGCTAGATGCAAAAGCGCGCTTTTGGTCTGCTTCAAGCAAATACACTGTGGAAGAGCTAGCATACTTAACTAACGTACCATTAGGGTGCGTAGTTGTTGAGCTCAACATATCACCAGCTGCGCCATACTTGTCTAAGAAAGACTGTGGCAACCAAGTGATATTATCATAATTATATCCAAGTGTTTCAAAAACTTCAGCTGAGAGTACTGGGCGTAGTTTTTCACCTGAAACAACGTACACAGCTGGTGTTTCTAATGCTCGAATTAATGCGCCGTCGCGGAACTCGACATCGTTCCCAACGGAAAATCCAGATAGATCTGTGACAAACGTAGTACTAAAGTCTGCTGGGAAGCCCCAGGACGTGTACACGTTTGCATGTGGAAATGGGTGAATTGTCACACCATCTGCATCCACAAGATAAACTGCTGGATCACCTGCCGTTTTAATTAGGTCGCCTGCTGCAGCGCCAACAGAAGCTGGGGCTAACGCAAACAAACCAACACTCCACACAATTGTTGAAACTGTGAGAGTAGCTGACAGGACCTTTTTAGAGTGTTTTATTAGATCACTCATAAGTTAGGTTCTCCTTACTTATATTCTTAGCGACCGGCCAAGAATATTTTATTTATCTATTAATTAATAAACTTAATAAAAAATATACGCAATAAAGTAAAAAATGCCAATAAATAGAGCAAATTCCGTTTTCGTCATTAAAATTAGACGGAAATCAACCTATTTCTGTTACATTTATGTAATTATTTATAGCAAATTCTACTCATTTGTCAATAATAATTATAACAAATTTTTTTATCCACAACAAGTAATTATGTTAATACTAACAATTTTTTACTAGTATTAGCTAATTTCCTGTTCTTCTGCATTACCTACACCTTGATCTGAAAGACTTTCATTATCTTGAGTGGATTGATCATTTTCATCTATAATATCTTCTGAATTATCAATGCCAGAGGTTGACGAACCATCCACTTCTGTGTCTTGATCCTCTATATCTTCCTCTGTGGACTCAATTTGAGATTTAATAATCTCTATTTCTACATCTTTAATATCATCATCAGCTTCTTTTACAAAATCATTTGCTTGGATTATCTTTTCCATTGCCTCATCTAAATGATCAATGCTTTCTTCACTAAGAATTTGCTTTACTTCATCAATCGCGTCTTGAGCTTGTTTTGGCTTTTCCTCTGCTTTTTCTATAGCATCACCAATAGTTTCTAGCTCTGCATCCTGATCCTGGGCTTCCTGTGTTGTGTCTTGGTCGTCTCCTGATACTTCTAAGTCTGTTGATTTAACATTTTCTGACTCAGCTTGCGCTGAATCTTGCTCTAATTCAATATTTGATTGCTCTGTATCCTGATCCTGGGCTTCCTGTGTTGTGTCTTGGTCGTCTCCTGATACTTCAACTTCAACTGATTCAACACCCTCTTCATCAGCATCTGCTTTAACTTGCTCTATTTTTTCTTCTGCTTCAATAATATCCTTTTCAATTTTTTCAATCTTTTTTTCAATTTTTTCTACTGCTTCTTTTTTTACTGCGTCATCATCTGAAACTGAAGCCTTTTCCACAAACACCTCCAAAGACTTTGTGTTTGTATCGCCAACAGCCTCTAAGGCGCTTTCAATTGATCCAAGAATGGTATCTGTTTCTTCTAAAGTTGAATCATCATCAACATCCTCTTGATCTATTTCATTGTCATTATTAACTTGCCCGCCTGCTTCAGTACCAAGATCAACATCTGCTAATCCACCTTCTGCATCATCAATAGAATCTTCAGAATCTTCTTTTGTACTGCCTTCTTCCTCTGGCTCAATACTTTGAAATTCTTCTTCTAAATCAAGGGCTTCTTGTTCACTTACAATAGGCGTATCTTGGATTTCACCAACATCTGCGTCAGAACTGTTTTCTGCTATTTTTTCCTTTATTACAAGCAAATCTTCTTCTAATTCTTCGGTTTTTTCGTTAACTAGTTTGGAAATCTCTAATACATCCTCTCCTGAATCTTCTTGATGCTCAAGCTTTTCCAAGCGTTTCTGAACTGAATCTAAATCACTGTTAAACTGCTGAATTGCCTGCTCAATATCTTGGGCAAGTTCCTGATTTTCTATAATGCCCTGATCTTCCTCTGGCTGATCGTTTTTATTAATAATTTCGTTTACTTCTTCTAATCTGGTTGTAGCAAATGACATTTCAAGCTCTGTTTTCTTTGTTTCTGAAAACGTCAAGCCAACTTGGGCTTTTTCTATTCCAAGCTTTACTGAATAAAGAGTATCCCCGGGCAAACTTGCGCGCGCAGCTTGAACTGTTGCAACTGATGTATAGGAGATAAGGGAGAATATAACAAAAATAGCAAGCACTGGCTTTAGCACATGCCTTGCAAGCACCATATTAAACACGCTTCCAAAATTGGAGCTAGCTTTTGAAACATCTGCCTGCTTCCAAACAGAGCTGCTGCGAACTTCCGCAAGAACCTTGTCGCGCGCTTTATTCTTCCAATCATCATTCACGGAAAATGATTTGTCTATGGAATTAAGCTTGCTTTTATATGACGAAAATCTCATATTAAAAATTTTTCAAAATATTCTTAAGCTGCTTAACTGCCCTATGAAGAGCAACCCTCACAGCTCCGCTTGTCTTTGATTGAACGCTTGCTATCTCTTTAATGCTTAAGTCCTGCACATAGCGCAGAATAATAATCTCTTTATAGTCTTCTGGCAATTGATCAAGAGCTCTAAAAACAATTCTTAAGTCATCCTTTGTTTGTGCTTGGGATTCTAAATCCAATGAAAGATCCACAAGCCCTTCAAGCTGATCATCCTCAAATCCTGTTAACTCCCGCTTAGAGGACCTGTAATAATCAATAACTAAATTCCTAGCAACACGATAAAGAAGTGCTTTAAACTCATCAATCTGCTTATGGCTTTTGCTTATATATTGCCATGTTTTTAGGAATGTTTCCGCTGTTAAATCCTGTGCTTCTTGAGTGCTTGAAACTCGCATAACAACAAATCTGTATATTCTATCAACATACTTGTCATATAATTTGCCAAACGCGTCTTCATCCCCAGCAATACTGCTGGCAACTAGGAATTTATCATTTAATTTTTCACTCATATAATAAGACGTAATAAACTGCTAAACGTTACACATTAAAGCAGAAAAGTAGATTTTTGTCCATTATTGCGTAATAAAAAAATCCTAATGCCAATATCAGGATTTACGCCATATTTGATAAACATACTATACCCATGGCGTGGAAATCAAAACTAATGATAGAAAAAAAACATATACTAAAATTTTCTTTATAATAATTTTTTTTCTAACAAACTCTGGAAATAAATAATACTTTATTAAATCATATGAAAACAGCAAATTAACAGTTAAAACAAGCGCTAATGTTACTTCTGTAAAAGGAAGCCAAGCAATTACTGAAAAAAACTCAACTCCAAGCAAAAACAGCAAAAGCCAAGCTCTTAATTTGTCATAAATGCTTTTTTCATAAACCTGCAATCCAAACCAAGAAAACAGGCCAAAACTTATTGCAAAGATAATAAGCGCCTGCCAAAGATGCCACCCTATAACAATAAGCAGTCCATAACTAATTGTAGACCAAAAAAAAGTTCCTCCAAAAAATAAAGTCAGCCTCATCTTATTGGGAACAATTCCAATTCTTTTTGCTTTTTCTAAAACATAAGCTAAAACACCCCAAATTCCAATGACAATGGCAAACTTAATAATTGCGAAATCAAGCCACAATATCCACCAAAATACTCCTATGCTGAACAAAACCAACGCAAGCCTGTCTATTAAAGAATTTTGCCATTTGTCTTGTTCGCGGCTTACATACAAGCTTAATATACTGCTGGCTGCAAGGCATATAATCAGCCAATACAAAATTCTAGCTGGCTGCAATAGGAGCATTTCCCAGCTAACCAGAACCCCAACTAATCCTATCCAAAAAACAATCAGCTTCATCATACTAATTATTCAGATGCAGATAAAATATATGTATTTTTCTCTGGGATTAGCCAAAAAACATCAGAAGAATTATTACTGCCAATCTCAAATCTAGCAAAATCACCATTAAATAAAACTTCATTATACTGCGATGAAATAGTTTGCTCAAATACTAATTGTTCCTGGTTTCTTACAATATATATAGTAAATTCATCTATTTCCTTCTTTTTTATCAGCAAAAGAACATCTTTTTCATAATTACCAGATGCTCTGCGAGAAATCATTAAAACATCATTATTATTAAGCTGAAATCTTTTAACTGATTCTCCTCTAACGCTACCAGCTTCTATTTCTGGATATTTGCCATAATCTTGATCAGAAGTATAAAAAAGAGCAAAAAGAGCAGACCATAAAAGCACTCCAATTGTACTAATAATAATTCCTGTTTTTGGCTTTAAATTCATTGTTGTGCAACTATTGAAAGCCAAGGATATGATTCATATAATTTAACGCGCTTATTGCGCACTAAATCTAAATCTGCTTGGCTTTGTTTTGTAATTTCTTGCGCAATTAAAACAAGTGACAAATGCATTTGCTGATAAGGCTCTGGAACATTAATATTAGTCAGCTCTTGATAAACTCCATTAGCAACTGCCAAAGAGATGGGTAAGCCTTTTGATAAGCGAATCTCATATTGATTAATAATCAGCAAGCTTCTTCTAATTGTTTCTTTATACTCCTGCACCCCAAGAGTGCGGCTTATTGCAGAGCCTTTTATAGCGCGCACTAAGCCATTATCTTCTTGAGCATTAATATTTTGGCCGCGAATCTTAACTCGCTCAAACATTACCAAAGCAAAACTGACAATAAATAATATTGCAAACGCTGTTCTTAATATATTTTTCTGCTTTTGTGTTTGTGTTAATTTGGGCATTTAATAATTATACCATTTTTTTGATATTGAGTAAAAACTACAGTCATATTATATTACACCTTGAGCTGTTGGAAAAAAGCTGACAAAACTTTTATTTCTGGCGGCATGCTGCGCGGCTTGGATGAGCGCAAATGGCTCTCTAAAAAAGAGTCCAGCCCTACTTATACTTTAATCTATAGTGGCAAAGTAGCCATTATTTCGCTTGATGATGGGGGTGAGCCCTTAGGCGTGGTAGTTGAAGATGAAAATACCTACACCACACAGGCTATGATTTTCAAGTATGTATGGAATCTTTGCCAGTAAATCCAAAAAAAATTCAAAAATTTGAATTTTTGTATATCAAACCAAGGCTTTACCAATAAAACCATTTATAAAACCAATATACTTGCAAAAACCCGCAACAAAACCGTTGGTGTCGCACAATATAAAAGTGGGGAATTTAAACAAAGCTAGAGTTATCCACAGGCATCCATTCGCCATTATCATACTTAAATAACTCTATAGTATTAACAAACTCATCCTCTGAATAAACCTTTTCTATTCCAGTTGTCTGCCCTGCCCTGCCTGAATAATGCGTTTTCTCTTCTAAAAGACGCGGCTTTGTTTTGCGGGTAAGCTTCATCTTGCCAGCTGGGCCCCAAAAAATAATCTCTTCTATTTTTTCGTTTTCATACTCCCCATCCAGGGTTTGATATGTAGAACCCTTAAACTCATCCTTAATCCTGCCGACTATTTGTTCCCATTTTTCATCTGTCATAGTAATCCCATTGTACCAAGCAATAGGAATTTGTAAATATCAAAAACCGCCCCAAGTGGAGCGGTTTTTTTATGGTTGATCACTTAGCGATCATCACGTTGTGGTCGTTCTGTCATTGGACGAGCTTCGTTTACAACGATATTTCGTCCGCCAACATCACTTCCGTTGAGCGCGTCAATTGCTTTTTGGCCTTCGTCGTCGTTTTCAAACTCAACGAATCCAAAACCTTTGCTGCGCCCAGAGAATTTGTCAGTAATAACAGTTGCCGAACTAACTGCGCCTTGAGCACTGAATAAATCAGAAAGCTCTTGGTCGTTAGTTTGATATGGCAAATTACCAACATATAACTTCTTTGACATAATTTGATTGTATGGTGCGTAGAATCGCTTCTACTACACGTACTTATCTTTACTTGTTCGACTTACGCACCTAATCAAATATATTGAGAGAGATGCTAACAAGATAACTGAAATATAGCATACTGGCGTTAAAAAGTCAATAGTAGTATACTATTTTTATATGACACAAACAATAACCACAATTTTAGCAACTTTAACCTTAATAGCGCATGTAGCACTCATCCTTGGGCTTGTATTTTGGATAATCAACAATAAAAAGAAGCTTAATTTTTTGAAGCCAGTTTTAGAACAAATTCGCAAGCATGGAATGATTATTTTACTGATTATTCCAGCTGGCGCGATCGCAGGAAGCTTATTTTACGAAATCTACGCGAACTTTGAAGCTTGCCTGCTCTGCTATTGGCAAAGGATATTTATCTACCCGCAAGCAATATTGGTATTGACCGCCATCTTTTATGAAACAAAAGATATTATAAAATATTTAATTCCATTATCAGTTCTAGGTGCTTTGACTTCCATACTGCATTATGCAGAACAGATTCAAGCGCGCTTAGCCCCAAATTCTGATCCATTTGTAAAATGCACCTTAGGTGAAATCAATTGTGCTGATTCATATATTTTCCAATATGGATATATCACAATTCCTTTAATGACTTTAACTGCTTTTTTGATGATTATTATTGTAACAAGAATAATGCAGTCAAAGCATGGAATCAAGGATGGTACGCGCCAATTGCTTGGTTAATATTGCTATACCTATCTTTTTTAAGTAACTGAACCAAGCCCCTATTAATCTCCCCAATCAATTGAGGACCCTCGTAAATCATACCGGTAATCAACTGCACTAAACTCGCACCGCGTTTTATTTTTTCATATGCGTCCTCCGCGCTAAATATGCCACCAACTCCGATGATTGTAAGCTTGTCGCCATATGACGCATAGGTTTTGCTGATAAACTCATTTGATCTTTCTGAAACTGGCTTGCCGCTAATACCTCCTTTTTGCTGTGGATCAATGTCGTCTTTAATATCTGAACTAGATCTGTCTTTGCTTAAATTACTAATTATGACGCCTTGAACTCCATGCTTGACTGCGACATCTAGGAGTGACGAAAACTCTTCCCAATTCTTATCACTTGGCATTTTAAGAAACATTGGTTTAGTAATATTTAATTCACCAATCTTTGACAGTAAGCTATCTAATTTTTCTTGTGTTGTAAATGGCTCTCCGCCAAACACATTTGGACAGCTAATGTTGATGTCATATATGTCCCCTATTTTTGCATTAACAAATCTTTTTAAGCACATAAAATAATCCCTAATCCCTGTTCTAGTATCAACCGCCTCCCTGCAATTGGTTTTACCAATTGAGATTACCATTGGGATTATTGGCCTTGACTCATGTGCTAGTTTTGCTGTGATTGTTCTGCTGCCTAGATTCTTTAAACCATAATTGACTATTATAGCTCGTGACTTTGGGAGTCGAACCAAACGCTTACCTAAATTGCCTTCATATGGATCGCAAGTGATAGTTCCGACTTCCATAAACCCAAATCCAACTGAAGGCATGATACTCATAAGATTTGCATCTTTATCAAATCCAGCAGAGAGTCCTACTGGATTTTTGAAATTGATTCTATGTATTGTTTGTTCTAAAGATGGATGCGAGTAATGCAAAAATCCACGAACAATTGCGCGTGACAATGTATGATTTCCTAGTCCATGGCCAAGACGAAGCATCCTATCATGCGCTTCTTCTGGATCACGGCGAAACAATGCGGGTTTATATACTTGCTTGTAGATTGTACGAATCAATTGTGCTTTAGGACTTTTCATGTATTCATGTTAAAAGCCGCCTCACATAAATCCAGGAAGCGGCTTTTTTGTTGCGCTACAGACTGCTAAAAGTAAAAATACTATACTGCGGCTCGCTCTATCTCAAAATGTTCCCATAATTTTTCCATATCCTCCTCTTTTGAAGGATCAAGAACAGTCACATCCTTGGTAATTTTGTCAAAAACCACGAAAGCGCGAACTGAACTGACAGGCTGGTCTTTGCGCATAGCAATTGTATGCCATGGCTTGCTCTGGGAGTATTTGCTCATTGTGTCCCATCTATTAATCGCAGTATAAGCAGCCAAACCCTGTTCATCTTCCGGCAAGCTGCTGATATATTTTCGCTCAAGCTCTTTGTATTCATCAGAAAAAATATCATGCACTTTCACGCCTTCTTCTGACTGTTCCATATATTCAAGCTTGCTTGGATCAATAACTGCGAAAGAGCCGTCATTTGGTGTGAATTCAGCAGCACCAAGCGGGCTATCTGTCAAAAACACAGCTTTGCCAGTATAATCCCCTGGTTCAGGAATCATCCTTCCTCCTTGGACAGCTTCCTGTATTTTTTTAGGACTCATACCACGAAAATAATTCTCGCGAGACACAAAGCTCACAGGATCTTGAAAAAACTCTTGCTGTTCTTCTTTAGACAAGTATTGCGAAATTATCGGTATTAGCTGTTCATACCGATCTTGAACTTCATGCCTATTTTTTAACTCGCTTTCTATCTTATTGCGAGCACTTTCACTTAATTCAGTCATATATCCCTCCTTATTATCTGACTGTTTTATGTGATAATTGCTAAAATTAATTTCTTTTTCTGGCATATTTTTTATTATATTATCATTTTTTTGTACTAAAAGATACTTTAAAAAAGCTATATATAATCACAAAAACTTGACACGAACTAATAAATAGTATTTAATACACACTGCTGCAAATCCATCACACCCAAAAAGGAGGTAAAAGCGATGGTTGAGCAAACGCTCGTTCTCATAAAGCCAGATGCCACAAAAAGAGAAATCTGGCTTCAAATCATAGATCATTATAAGCAAGCAGGGTTCTTTATCAAAAAAACCCGTCTCATACCTAAAATGAGAAAAAAAGATGTCAGAAAATTCTACCATGTTCACAAGGACAAGCCATTCTTTGGGAGGCTGGTAGATTTCATGTCATCTGGACCGGCTATTGCCCTTCTGATTGAAGGACAAAACGTGGTTGAAGAAATCAGAAAACTAAACGGCAGTACCGACCCAAAAAAAGCGGAAAAGAAAACAATTCGGAAAGAGTTCGGAAAAAAAGGGGGAGAAAAGCATGAAAATGCTGTTCACGCATCCGACTCACTCGAAAGCGCCCAACGCGAAATTAAAATCTTCTTTTCTGACAAGTAAGCAAGCAAAAGAGATTGAGCCACCCTAAATTAATTTTTAGTGTGGCTCTTAATTTTCTAAATAATAGAATATTATTGTTTTAATTAAGTATGTTCGTATGTTAATTGCCCAGAGTATACAATAACCAACTCATAAACGCCAAAAAACATAGCGCTATAAACTAAATACCCTGCAAAAGAATTTCTAAAAAATGGAATTGCTGCTGCATATGAAGCCAAAAGACCTGATGCATCTGGAGAATATATTCCGCTAAAAGCCCACACAGCTGCATTAGTTAAAATAAAAAATATCACTGCGCTTGCAATGCTTGATCCAATAGCTAGACCAAATGAGTAATGCGATCTTGACGCAAAAGAGATGCCAAGCATAATTGCATATGAAGAATAAACAGTTGCCATTACCCCAAACTCATATGAACCCAAAAACAGGTCCGAGATCACAAGCGCTGCCAAAGGAAGCCATATCCATTTTTTTGGCAGCATAAATCCACTGAAGATTACGAGCGCTCCCATTGGAGTAAAATTCCAAGGATGCGGCACAAGACGCATTATGACTGTTGACACAGCAAAGATAATCGCAAGAATGATTATTTGTTTTTTATTCATATTGTTCGTATTTAGCAGATGTGAACTTCCACAAAATCACATCCCCTGATTGTAATTGATAGTTGTTTGCCGCAATATCAGCATATTTATTATTTACCCAATATTGCCAATAATTTTTATCAGCTCCGTTTTGGTATTCATTTATACTCTCAATCAGGACCCCGAGTTCGCCATAATCAGTTGAACTAACACTAAGATCCTCACTTTTTTGGCTAAGACGGCTTAACAAAGTCCAGACCGTTTCTGTTTCATTGATGGCTATATCATTAAAACCAAGTAAATCATCACCTGTATCAATCATCATGCTTGTTGCGCGAACTTGCTCTTCCTGACTGGCGCTATCATCGCTTATGACCGTATCACTATCTTTATTCACTCCCAAGCCAAGCAAAAAACCCGCAACAACAAACAGCAAACCTAAAATGAGAAATTTTATCTGCTTCATATAAAGCTAATTTGATAATTCCCTGCCCGCTTGTACGCGAACTTGCGACGAGTAACAAGCCACGATGCAATGACAATTAGTATAGCATCAATAACATAAATCACAATATTCCAACTAGAGAATGTTGGTGCGCTTAACAAGCTAGTATCTGATATAGACGCTCCTGCAATCTTCGCAGTAATAAACTCTATTGGCAGTTTAATGCCATTTCCTACTTTGAGTGGACCAGTTTGGTTTGCATCAAATGAGAGTAATGATAATTGTGTTTGAGATGATTCTTGTGGCTGCCTAAAACGAAGAACCACATCTTTCGATTTGCCAGGGCTTAACTTAAATTCCAAATGGCTCATGCTAATATCATACTCATTGCTCGTGGATAGCTCGTATCGCTGCTCCATAATATCAGTGTTAGTCACGCGAACACGCTCTGTGGCAACTGCATTTGCTATTCCCTGCACCTGAAAACGCGATTCACTAATGCTAGATGTGCTGTTATTAGATAGTGTTGCTGATTTTGTGGATGATTGCCCAGGATTCAATGTTCCAAAACTCAAATCACCACTTACTCCAAAAGTAACACTGCTTGGTGCTGGATCTTGACCTCCGCCTCCTCTGCCGTCATTACCGCCAATAGTAACGCTTAAAGGCAAGCTTACTTGCTCTCCTGCATCACCAACAACTACTAGGACTTGTTCACTGCGCACGCCTGCATCTGCAGTTGCAGTTAGATAATATGCTCCGTTCTCACTCCAGCTTAAGCTTACTTGGCCATTTGCGTCTGTTGTAAATGTTTCAGCTCCTCTGGCTAGGGTAGCGCTTTCTATTGGTTGCCATGCGCTTTCAAAATAAACCTGCACAACAGCGGTTATGGTGCTATTAAGTTCTACTTGAGTTTCATCATGCACAATTCGCAAAGGCAAATCATTCCATGCTCCATAAAACCACAAAAGATAATCCCCTTCAACCATATCGTGATCTGCCGCGCCAACTTGCGCTGGATTATAATTTGGCAAATATGACCAACCAAGCAATTCTGCTGCTGCCTCTCCGGCAATAGTTGTAAGATAAGGACCATATTGAGTGTCTTCAATCACATAAGTATAATCACACGCTCCAGCAGTTGCTTTTATAACGTCTAGCGCTGTTCTGCCTTCAGTTTCAATATCACATATAGTTGATGTCTGACCCTCTATGCGCACATGCACTTGCGGAGGAGTAGAAATAATTGTGATTGGATAATATTTTTCAGATAAAGCAATTGACGCGTATGATGTTGTGATTGGCGTGAATAAATCAGCTTCAGTAGATGTTTCGTCAAACAAGAAATATCCATCCGCGTGCTGGCGAGCATTTAAATAATCAATTGGCGATTGCGTACTTGGCTTCCAAAAGCTAATATCAGCTTCCATTGCGTACAAGGCAGATAAAGCCCATGCAGTTGACGCGGTATTTGATATTTGGCCAGAAGCCATGGGAAATCCTCCATCATCTTTTTGAATATTTGATAAATAATCAGACGCATCTATTATTGAGCTGTTGCTAGCACTGACTCCGGCTGAAATTAAAGCCATAATACCCATTGCAGTATAATCAGTAGAACTTGATTCAGAGTTTATCGACCAGTTCCATCCACCATCTTCTAATTGATTATTTTTAATGTAATTTACTGTTTGAGTTACAAGAGGATCGCTTGTTGGAACTCCTGCTGCCCTTAGTGCTAATAACCCGAATATGTCATCATTCATTAATGTTTCATCCCCTATTTGCCTGTTTGTGACAAGTTGGCGCAATCCATAAACCAAGTTCTCATTTCCAAATGAACGAGGATCTTGGCCAAGTGAAGTGATTGCTAAAATATATGTAGCATAATCATTCACACTTCCTGTGCCGTCCAGCTCTTGCAAAAATGACGTATCACTAGTAGTTGCTCCAATTGCGGACTGCGCCATTATAATCCAATCAGTAGCTGGCTCAATAGACGCAAGATATGTTGCGACCTCTGAAGCTACTGCTACTTTTGACAAGTTAGTAAGCGCTATGATTGGTAATATAATCAATGACGAAATTACGATATACAATGTTACTCTATTTAGCATATTAAAAAATCCTGCTACTCAAGCAGGATACATAGTCCTAAAAACATACCTTGCTCGAGGAAATCCATCAAAGATGAAACTTATCAGCGATCGGGCTTGTCATCTTATAGATGCATTACCGTTGCGGCACAGCGCCGGAATTAAACCGGACTTCCCTGATAAGAATTATTATTTGTTAAGTTAGATCATCTTATCACACGTAAATCTTGATACAATAAGCAATTGTGGATAAACCTATCAAGTAGCCGTGTCAGCCCGGCATTTGACCCAGCGTATGCTGGACGCAACAAATATCGAGCTGACACGAAGCCACGACAAGCTAAAATTATTTAACACTTGGAAAATCCGCAACTGCGGCACAATTGGCATCCTTCTGTCATTTCCAAGGTTCCGCCGCATTCTGGGCATTCTGGCGCAAATCCATGATCAGCCATTGACTGCTCTATTACTGCTGAACCTTTAGCTGGTTCTTGTGTTTCTTTTTTAGATTCTGAGGCAAGTGTTAATTGGGTTTGTTCGCCTTTAATATGGCGTTCAAGAATTTTTGCGATCGCGTCTGGCAAAGATAAAATCCTATCGCCGTTTGTTCCAAAGCTTGGCATTGGCCCGCGAATTCCCTTAAGCTGGCGAATCACATCTTCCACAGGAATGCCAGCGCGCAATGAGAGTGACACTAAGCGGCAGATTGCTTCTGATTTCGCGCTAAAAAACCCGCCTGCTTTTCCAATTGCGGCAAATACTTCAAACGGCTTACCTTCTGCATCATCATTAATAGTAATATACAGCTTTCCATATGAAGTTTTAATTTTATATGTCTTGCCAGTCATTATCTCTGGACGCTCTTTTGGTTCAGTAACTTTTGGCTGAGCATCTGTTTCTTGTTGTTCTTGTTTTTCTTTTTTCTTAACATTTTCCAAAGATTCCAATGCAGCCTCATCGCGCGAGTTTTCCCTAAAATAGGTCACTCCCTTGCATCCAAGCTCATGCGCTTTTTCGTAAAGTTCTTTAACATCCTCATGCATGTGATTCTCTGGAGCGTTCACTGTTTTTGATATGGAGGCATCTGTGTATTTTTGGATGATTGCCTGTGTGCGCACATGCTGCATTGGAGTCAACTGCATAGAATTCACGAAATAATCTGGAATCTCGGAATCTGGATTATTTTTTTTGAATTCTTCGTACAAAGGATGATAAACATCATGGACCCCTAATCTGTCGCGCCTTTTGAACGAAAAAGCAAATACTGGCTCAATTCCGCCTGATGTTCCCGCTAAAATGCTGATTGTTCCAGTTGGAGCTTGAGTAAGAACCACTCCATTGCGCATTCCATGCTCTATTATTCCGTCTTGAATATCTGTAGGCAGATTTTGGATGAACTTTCCTTGCATGAATTTTTCGCGGTCATACTCGCTAAAAGGCCCTTTTTCCTTGGAAATATCTATTGACGCCCTATATGATTCATCCCTTATAAATCTATATAATTTGGAAATTCGCTGTTCTGCTTCTTTAGAGCCATATGCAATTTCCAGCTTAATAAGCATATCAGCCAAGCCCATTGTTCCAAGACCAACTCTGCGAACCTTCATCTGCGCTCTTCTGTTTTCTTCGTATGGATATGGCGTCTCATCCACAACATTGTCTAAAAATCTAACAGCAGTGCGTGTTGTTGTTCCTAGGGATTCCCAATCAATTGTTTTGTCTTTTACAAAAGCGGAAAGATTAATTGATCCTAAATTGCACACTCCCCAAGCTGGCAAAGGCTGTTCTCCGCAAGGATTTGTGCTGATTATATCTTCAAAATACCAAGTATTGGATTCTTTGTTGCAACGCTCCATAAATACGCACCCTGGTTCGCCTGATGCATGGGCTGACTCTGTAATCAAGTCCCAAAGCTCTTTGGCTTTTATTGTCTTGTATATTTTTCCTCCCCATTTTAAATCCCAATCAGCATCATCTTTAACAGCCTGCATAAATCCGTCAGAAACGCACACAGAAAGGTTCGCGTTCGTAACTTGGCCCATTGTTCGCTTAACTGTGATAAATTCCTCAATATCTGGGTGGCTGTCATCCAGCATCAGCATTAATGCGCCTCGCCTAGAGCCTCCTTGGCTCACTAAGCCGGTCGCGAACGAGTATAATCCGCCAAAAGAAACAGCTCCAGAAGCAAACCCATTAACTCCTTTAACATGAGTTCCGCGAGGCCGTAATGAAGAAAGGTTTATTCCGCCTCCGCCTCCCCTGGAAAGTATTTCAACAAGCATTTTTACGTTATCTAAAATACCTCCGCGCGAATCCTCGGGCGAAGGCAGTACATAGCAATTATAAAACGTCATCTCTGTGTCAGAGCCGGCCCCAGTTAAAATTCTTCCCGCGGGAACAAACTTAAAATCCTCTAAAGCCGAATAGAACTTCTGCTCCCATTCCTGCTTTTTCTCGGTAGTCTGCTCTGGCTTTGCCATTGCACGCGATACTCTGCGCCACATTTCTTCTGGAGTATGCTCTAATTGCTTTCCTGTTGTGTCCTTTAAGCTGTAGCGATCGTCAAATACTTTTTTCGCAAGCGCGTCCAGCTTATATCCTTTTTTTGGAGATGAATCCAAAACAATCTTTTTGTAGTAGCCGTTGATTGATTCCACTTCCTTTGGAACTAAGTTCTCTTCGGTTTTAACCGATGATGCAAGGTCCACCTCTTTGGTGGACAAATTTTGTTTTTGTTCTTCCATAGAAATTTGTAGAGAGTTTCTAATTTAGTCAAACACTACATATAGTGTCTGCACATAGAATTATAGCACCAGATATTGTGTTAGGGAAATATGGAAGATTAGCCAAAAAAATATTTTGTGTGGATAACTCCATTAAATATTACTGGCGCGGAACAGATCCTTCTCCACCTTGCCAAATTTTTTCTGATACTCCGGTCTCTTGGTTAAGATATCGCGCAAGCACGTAAAAATAATCACTTAATCTGTTCAAATATTGAACAAGCATTGGGTTGGCTCCTTGTTCTTGATGTACAATGACCACGCTTCTTTCTGCGCGACGCGCTATTGTCCTTATCCAATACGCCATTGCGGCAGCTGGAGTACCTCCTGGAAGCAAAAAATGCTTTTGTGGAGCAAGCTTAGGCTCCATGTGGTTGATCCTTGCTTCTATATAGCTTAAATCTTGTTCCTTGATGCGTGGAATATATAATCTTGACTCTTCTGAAGCATTAGGGGGAGTCGCAAGTTCAGCGCCAATGGTAAAACAGGCCGATTGAATAGCTTTTAGATCATCCAAGATATCACCAGAGATATCTGAACGCGCGCTTAAAAGGCCAATTGCGCTGTTAAGCTCATCAACATCTCCATTTGCAATAACTGATGCGTCATTTTTAGATACTCTGCCCCCTCCAAAGCGCGCTGTTTCTCCTTGGTCACCTGTTTTGGTTACAATAGACATAAAAATAGCAGGATTGCCTCCTGCTATTCTAGTATACTTGATTGCGGCTCTTGCATCAAACTTTTTCCAAAATTCCAAAATCGCGCATCCCTATGCTCGCGCTTAAGCCAATACCACCATTCAACTCCCCATAAATATATCTCCCCAAACCCGGTTCTTTTTGCAAACTCTACATTTGCTTGAGTACGGCTAAAGTTCATGCTTTCAAATTGTTCAGCCAAAGGCGTCATGGACAAAGGAATCAAGGTCCAAGGCTCTAGCTGTAATTCGGACAAGAACACGTCTTGCAGATTTGAATGAATTGCTTTAACAAAGCTTTCTTTTTTCTGGTAAAACCCCGGGCGCAAAGGATAATAAAACCTTCCCCAAAATGGATTATCAGTTACGCGGTACAAGCTGATTCCTAAGCGATCAACTTCTCCGCTAACTGCGAGCCAGCTTGCCAGCTCTCCAGAATCAGTAGTTGCAACAGGACGCTCGTCTAAAGACCTCACAAGAGCCACCTCGCGCTTAAAAAGATCTTTTGAAGGCAATGCGCCATAGCACTCACCAAAAGGAAAAACTGGCTCATTTTCTACTTGCCACATCACAATGTTCTGGTGATGTTTTAAGTTGTTGATTGTATCTTCTAAAAATTCTAATACTAATTCATCAAACTCCTCATGTGAAGTTCCATAAATCCATTCTGGATCATGGCACTCTGGCCATCGCATAAGCTTTCTGCCAACATTGAGTGTTACTGTAGCACTACGTTTATCTGCCTCTGTAAGCATCCAATGAATATCACTAAAATCATATACACCTCTATCTTTTGAAACATCATTCCAAGGCACAGCCAAGCGGAGGCGCTTTACTTTCATATCATCTAATAACGCTATATAAACCGTACGCCAATCCAGACCCAACTCTTGTGCTTGCTTTGGAAAAAACGAAACACCCCAAGTAATATCATGCGGCTCTTTTACTCCTTCTCCAGATAAAAACCAAATAACAAAACCAACCAATAATACTATGATTGATGTTCCTGTGATTTTTAGTGTTCTGCGCACGACCCTTTTCATAAGCTAAAAAGCTATTAATATAATGCCAATTGAAATTAATATAATAGCAATAACCTTCTGCATCAAAGCTCCGCCTGATAACTTTTCTGATAAAATCTTTGGAAACTTTTTAGATAAAATTAACACCATGACAAGCAAAAATGCATATTGCACACCCTGCATTGCGTTGACCAGCGAAACTGATGCCAAGGATATTGCGTAATTGACTAGAACAAATCCTAGGGCTCCTGTAGCCTGCCCAGTAAAGAATAACACAGCTGTACTTCCTTTGTTCTTTTGCTTTGGCTGATGAAGTATGCCATGTCGCGCAGATGGAATAAGTAGAAAAGATAAAGCCATTAAAAATCCGCCAATTCTGGACCACACAAACCCAGAGATGAATGCTTGTTCTATGAACACTTGCTTGGTTATGACAAATGAGATTGCAAAGATTAAAGCAGCTATGACCGCATACATATAGCCTTTTGCATTCCCCTTACCATTGCGATCAAGCGTAATTAATACTCCGCCAATAACTAAAGCTGCAAAAGCTAAAATTTCTATTTGGCCCAAGCGCTCTGCTAAAAAGAAATATGCTAACACAAAAGTAAAAGCTGGAACAAACCCTCCAGTTAAAGGCACAACACGAGATGCCTCATTTTCTTTTAATCCCGCGAAAAAGAATACTAATGCGATTATAAATGTAGCACCTGCTATTAACGCACGTATGATTTCCACGCTTGACGGAATAATTACGCCAAAAGGAATCAAAACCAAGGCCAAAATTCCCAAGACACCAATAAAAAAAGCATACACAAAAGGAGATGGAATTTTCTTTGTTAATAAGAACTTATCCATCAAAAACGCAAATGCGTTTAAAAAATGTCCTGCTAAAACTATTATTATCCAGTTCATGTTATTTAAATACTACTTTTTTAATATTCTCTACCCCATCCCTTGGAGCCTCTAAATATCCCTGCAAAGCCCCTTCTGCAAGCCAGCCATTATCTAGATAATCCATTAGCCATTCATGCGTGTATTTAGAATTTTCTTGAGCTAAGCCCGCGCCAATGACTTCTAGCCAATATTTATTAAACTTTTCCTGCGAACCTATTGGAGGCGCAATTATAATTGGCAAGCCAAGTGCGGAATAAAATGAGAGTTCGCTTGGCTTTGTCCATAAAATATCAGTATCTTGCAAAGCTAAATTAAATTTATGGAAATAATCTTCTTTTTTATCTGCTGAAATAATTTTTATTCCATGGCCAACATAATCATCTAATCTGAATTCAGTAATCCTCTTTTTAAAAAACTCAAGCACATCATTGTGAATGCCAGCCACCAATATTAATCCAATTTTTCCTGTTTTAATGTGCACTGCCAAACTTTCTAAAATATTACATGCAAGAGCCCTTTGCGCCCCAGCGCCTCCAATAGCAAACATAACCCATACGCGCTTATCATCTTTGGAAATATGGCTCGGCTTTTTACCTAAAAACTGCTCCAAAGTATCTCCATAATTTTTATGGAACACGCCAGTAGGATCTAACACGCTTATACGACGCCACAAATCCTGCTTTAAAATTTTTTCATCGCCACCTATATTCTCCTTTGGCAAAGGAAAACCAGTTAAAGAAATTTTTTCTTTTGGCACACCATACAAACGCATGCGTTCATATGCGCGCTTTGTTGGGGTAAGATAATGTATACGACTTTTGTGCGGATCAATTGATGCCCATGCGCGCGAAATATCCGCGTCCGTAACAACGCAATAAATCTCACCTGGATATTCCCACACCTCTGCCATAAATGCTGGTATAAAAAATGTGGTAATAAATGGATGAGGATCTTTGCCTAATTTTTCTATTAAGTGTTTTCCCCATTGTTTTTTCTTAATGATCCTGTAAGTCTGCTTTAATTGAAGTGATGGGCGTGTAAGATTGCGTCGCGGATAAAACGGGTCAATTGATTGGAACTTGTCAAAAATATTCCATACAAACTCTCCTATTACAGGAACACGCTTAAAACGCGTAAATGCCTCATATGCTTTACGCGACTGCTTCCATATCTTGCGATCTCTTGATGGAATTCCTTTATAATTGTTTGCATTGATAATCTGCTGATGATCCAGCTCCCGCAAAGG
>CEPX01086823.1_pt1 | contig 20255 bp, 23 predicted proteins | sample 361361 | NCBI WGS metagenome assembly CEPX01 (sample SAMEA2619974, study PRJEB7988) | marine metagenome | biome: marine biome (ENVO:00000447); feature: mesopelagic zone (ENVO:00000213) & marine oxygen minimum zone (ENVO:01000065); material: "saline water (ENVO:00002010), including plankton...
TAGCCTAAGTAACATTAAGTGACTATGTCAGAAGGACCAATAGTAGACATTAAACAACAACTCCAAAGTTTACAATCTAATTGCGACGCATTACAAGAAGCTATAAACACTTCAAACCAAGCTCAAGCTTCACAGAAACTAATTTCTTTGATTGCAAAGATTGACACTATCAAGCAAAGTTTACACAAAGAATTTGGCTGGCTTCTTCCTCAAGAATAAGATCTTCTTTCATAACTTCATAGTCTAAGATTATAACTTCAACTCCTAGACTATTTTCTTTCATCTCAAAGAAATTTCCATTATACACTCCTTGCTCAACATACACTAAAGACAACTTATCTCCAAGCTTAGGAAAAATTTCATGCAAAGGCAATCTTCCTTCACCTGGTTCCATTCCATTTAGAAAACCTAAGATATCTTTCTTTCCATTAACACTCTCTAAGAATATTACATTATCAGTAAAAGCAAATCTAGGAACTAAGCCTAAGGCTATAACTTTCTTACAAAGAATACCTAACATTGACTTAGCTTCTATTTCCATAAGACTTTCAGAAAATTAAGTGTTTTTAACACTTTCTTTTGAAATAATATGCGAGGGCGAGGGTTCGAACCTCGGAACTCACTAAGAGACAGGATATCTTACATGACTACACCTTTGCAGTCTGCCTCCGTTCTGGAAGCTGGTCTTAAGTTTCACAAGCCTACACATAATTTGCAAGCTACCTGCGCGTTTGACCACTTCGCTACCCTCGCATCACACTTTAAGTTTAATCTTTCCTTTAAAAAATTTTCCAAGAATAAAAAATAAAGGTCCACGCAAGGGGGAGGTGGAGCGCAGACCTCTAAAAACAAAAGGACTAAATCTAATTTCTTAATCCTCTATCAGTAACGACACGTTTAAAAAAGAACAGAAAGCAATATCCTTAAGGCGTTTACACAAAGCTTAAATACAAGTTTTTAATCACAGCCATTAATGGTCTTACTATTGAACGGACCCATTTGGTTCCGAGGGATTGACACTGTTTTCACATTAATCTTTGCACTGGTAACTTTACTAATCGCTTACCTAAGTTACAAAGCTTATGCTTTAACAGACGAACGCAAATACAAATACTTTAGTTTGTCTTTCCTGTCTTTGTTCTTAGGCTTCGGCATAGCGGGCCTATTTTCTGGATTACTAGTTACACACGTCTCAACTTCACTAACAAACTTGCTTGAAACTTTTGACATAGTATTTCTAGCACACGTATTCTTTGTAACTTTGGCTTACACAATGTTGATACTGGTAACTTACAAAGTAAAAGAAAGAGCACTGATGGCTTTGTTAACAGTGATAGCTTTACTTTTCACAGCTTTTAGTTACCAACACTTCATGAAATTCCACTTAGTATCTTTAGTATTACTATCCTTCCTAGTCTACAAATTTTACAAAAACTTTATTGAGAAGAAAAACTTTAACAGCAAACTAGTCTTTGCTTCATTTTACTTAATGGCCACTGCAGAACTATTCTTGATAGTAGATCTTTTTGCGGACGGCCTATTTTACATAGTAGCCCAATCCTTACAACTCCTTGGCTACTTATTCTTATTTTACATGTTTGTGAGAGTACTAAACAATGGCGGAACGAAGAGAAAAGCTTGACATCATAAAAGACATCCTTGAAGCAATTCGGGATAAGGGCGGCACGATTAAGCCAACGCACTTATTGTACAAGAGTAACCTCTCTCACGATTCCATGAAAAGATACGTTGGCGACTTGATTGAGAAAGATATGGTTTTAGAGATGGCTGAGAAACGTGGCAAGAAATACAACATCACAGATAAAGGTTTGAAATTTTTATCAGACTACCAACAAGTAAAAGACTTCACTGACAGTTTTGGTTTCTAATATTAAAAAAATATTTAAGCACACACTACTGTTGTTTGGTTATACTATCTTCGCGAGATTAATATCTGGTATACAACATAATATAACTTCCATCATTCAACTTTACAATCCCTGGATCTCCTCCTGAAGTCTTCGTACTTTCTCCTTCCTTCCAATTGTAACCATCTTCAGAACTCGCAATGATAATCTCTTTATCTTGGCCATAAAACAATAACTCTCCATCTTCCTCAATTGCTTGGCCAATAAAATTCACGCCAATTATAATATCTTCTTGCCTCTCAAAATGTAATCCATCCTTAGATACAGAATGGATATTGGTGTACAACTCAGGCAATTGCTCAAACTTAGTCCAACTGTAATGGTGCCACATTCCTTCAAAATAAACGATAACAGGATCCAACAAATGTCTTCCTTCTAAAGCCAACCTAACTCCTTCTTCATATACAAAAGGACTAAAGATATCTTCAGCTTTCGCAGAAGCCATTCTTGCATACTCGTCTTCATCTGATTGGTAAGTAAAATATAATCTTAGACTTCCATCTTCTAACTCTATCAAAGTTGGATCCACTGCGGCATTAACTTTCCTCCAAACTGAACTTAACTCTGGCAACCCTTCAAATTCCAGTATTTTAGTATTACTCCAGCTTTCTCCATTATCTTCTGAAATTTTGTAAGCTATAACATCAAAAATATCTTCATCATAAGGATCAAAATATTGGAAAGTTGCTATAAGTAAACCTTCAGAAGTAAGTAAAAGGTTAGGCACACCTGCATGTTCTACAAACAATTCTTTTTCATTAAAAGTAACTCCATCATCAGATGTACTCATATACAGATTTCCTTGCCACGCAGCCATTGATGGTGCTTGGTTTTTACTTTCTACAAACGCGAACGGTTCACCAACAGGAACACAAGCTGTTAATAGGACAAGACTTATTATCAAAGCAATCAAAGCTACTCTCATAAAGACTAAGAAAGAACACTCACTAATTAGCCTTTCCAAAGTAAACTTAATATAGGATAAGTAAAAATTCCAAAGTATGACACTCCTAGAAATCGAGCAAATGATTAAAGCAGAAGAAGGTCTTCACAACGAATCTGCTAAAAGATCATTAGAATATCTTTTTCAAGATCCTGAAACAAGAGATTGGTTTGATTAAAAACTAAAGCTTATCTTTCAAATCTTTACCATGGGCTTTTTGACAATTACTACAAACAACTTTTTTCTTAACAAAAGTTCCCCTAATTTTACCTAGAAAAGTCTCTTCAACTTTTTCTTTACACAACGCACACTTTTTTGCCATGATCCTCTCTTTTCCTGACAAGTTTAAATATTTTGCTCCACAGTAAGACTTAAATAATTCTCTAGAATCTTCCTGCTCATGACAAAACGTATTGCAGTCATTGACAAAGATAAATGCAACCCTGTAGCTTGCGGCGACTATTTATGTATTAGGAAATGTCCTCTAAACAGACAAGGCAAAGAAGCTATAGTGAAAGGTCCTGACGGCAAAGCACAGATTAACGAAGACGTTGCCAACGACGCTTGCCAAGTTTGCGTAAACATTTGTCCTTTCGGCGCTATACACATGGTAAAGTTACCAGACAAACTTACCTCAAAACCCATCCACAGATACGGCAAAGACTCTTTCATATTATACAACTTACCTCTAGCTTCCAAAGGCACAGTTGTAGGAATTTTGGGAAGGAACGGTATTGGTAAAAGTACAGCAATCAAAATCTTAGCAGGTTCTTTAGCTCCAAACTTAGGCGACAGTGAAAAAGAAAACCCAAACATTACAGAACTTATCGACATGTACAGAGGCACAGAGATTCAATCTTTTTTGAAAGAAGTTAAAGCTGGCAAGGTAAAGATTGCTTACAAACCACAAGCAATACACTTGCTACCCAAAGAAATTGAAGGCAAGGTTTCAGAATTATTAGACAAAGCTAACGAGAACGGCAGAAAAGATGAACTCATAGAGAAATTAGGCTTGAAAAACATTCTTGATAGAGAAATCAATCAACTTTCTGGTGGAGAACTACAGCGCCTTGCAATAGCAGCAACCATGTTACGCGATGCCAACTTCTATTTCTTTGACGAACCAGCATCTTTCTTAGACATCACTGCAAGGATTAAAGTTGCAAGACTTATTCGAGACTTAGTCAACGACAGCACAGCAGTATTAGTAGTTGAACACGACTTAGCAACTTTAGATTACATTAGTGACCAAATGCAAATCCTTTACGGAGAAGCTGCAGTCTACGGGATTGTAACGCAAACCAAGCCTGTACGCCGCGGAATCAACGAATACTTAGATGGCTTCTTACCAGATGACAATATTAGATTTAGAGATTACAAGATCACATTCAACAGAGGGGTTGAGAGAGGAGTTACTCGACCAATTCTATTTTCTTGGCCAGAGTTAAGCAAGAAATTCAAATCCTTTTCACTAAGCATAAAGAAAGGCGACATCCAGAAAGGAGAAGTTCTAACTATTACTGGTAGCAATGGTCTAGGTAAAACCACTTTCTTGAAAATGTTAGCGGGCATGATCAAACCAGACAAAGGTAAACTTGACTGTAAGATAAAAATTGCTTACAAACCTCAAGACTTACAACCTGAGATCGGAACCGTCAAAGATTGGTTAGACAAGGTAGCCAAAGATCAAGACAGCGGCTGGTTCAAACAAAACATTTTAGAAAAACTAAACTTGAAAAAAATTATCAACAGTAAATTGTCTGACTTATCTGGCGGAGAACTACAAAAAGTTTACGTGGCAATAACACTTTCCAAAGAAGCAGACCTTTACGCCTTTGACGAACCTTCAGCTTTCATTGACGTAGAAGATCGTTTAAAGGTTGCAGAAGTAATCAAAGAATTCATGATTAAGAGAGACACCTCTGCTATAGTTGTAGACCACGACGTCCAATTCATTGACTACATAGGCGACTCAATGTTGGTATTCAGAGGAGAACCAGGTAAAGAAGGTAATGTAGAATCGCCTATGGAAAAAGAAGAAGGCATGAACGAAATTCTAAAGATGCTAGACATCACTTACAGGCTAGACCAACAAAGCAAACGTCCTAGGATAAACAAGCCGGGCTCACAACTGGATAAACAGCAAAAAAAGAGCGGAAATTACTATTTTTCCACCTAACGAAAATCTTAAATAGTGTCACCAACCAGTAATAACTATGGCTGAAGAATATTTTGTAGCTTCTGGTGTATATGAAGATACTGAAACTCTAGAAGCATTTGCTGAGCAAGCTAGATCTGAAGGAGCAGATCGGATAATCCTTATAGGAAGTGTGTCCTTAGTTCCATTTTCAAGAGAAGCATGGTCTACTTACTTTAAGTCTAATCAAGATGAAAATGCTAATAGAGAATTTGTAGCTGCAAAGCGTGAGCATGCAAGATCTTATCTAAAAAAAATTGCAAAAGTTCTAGATCATACTGAAATACCTTACAGTGTAATCCCTGGTTTTATTGATTCTGCAGTTGATCTTGAAGAAACTCTTGGAGAAAATAATCTTCATGCTAAAAGTGTTGGTGATGAATTAAAACTTACAGGCTATGGTGGAGGAACAAACATAAGATTAGATGCTCTGCTACCTCCTTTCCAATATCTTCAATGGTTAAGGGAAGCCGGCGAAGAAAGCGGTTACAAAATAGGAGGCTTAACTTCTTTACTTACCAAAGAAAATCCAGACGTCTTAGCTCTACATGTCCCAACTTATGATATTGCTTCTAGTTTAATGAATTCAGGCCTTAGCCCTAAGTTAGTATTTGCTTCTAAGTTTGAAATAAAAGGAAAGAGTTTAAACATGGACCCCGAAATCATTCCTTGGAGAAATCCCTTATCAAAAGAAGAAACAAAAATTTTCTACTTGCCAACGCTAGGCAGATTAAAACTTGTCGAAGACCTTACTAAGTTGAAGACTAAAGATCTCCTTGCTCCCTATGGTAATTTCTTAAGAGTTCGTGTTGACAGTGATGGCGAATTAGAAGATTTCACAATTTATAGTATGGCAAACAATGATAGGAGTATTGGCGAAGTAACTAAGAAAAAAATAATTGTTAAAGAAAGGGCTAGTTCAGTTATAATTCCTAGTTTCGAACTAGCTGATGAAAATTTATCTAAGGGATTACCTAAAGATCTTAATACTCAATTAAGAGAAGGTAAATTAGATTTATCTATTTTGAAAGAATTGAAAGTTCCATTGTTAGATATTCCTTCAAGAAAGCCAGATTTGTTTAAACCAATTGAACCTACAGAAAAACCAGAAATTTCTCCTCTAAAAGAAAATCCAAAAATAGCTCCTTTCCCTCCTCCTGAGCCAGAAGAAAAAACTTTAACACCAGTAGATCAAGATACCACAGAAAAAGTTCTTGTTAATGAAAAAGGCGAACCTTTTACTCTCGGCTTAGAAACTAGAGAACCTATTAATTTAACGCAAACTGAAAGCGAAGACCCATTCTCTCTTTCCAAGTCTCAAGAAGGAACAGGTTTCATTCCTAATCTTCTAGGTAATGAAAACGAGGAACCACTCTCCCTTCCAACTCAACAGTCTCCAGAAATACCTCTACTGGACGAACAAAAATTGGATCTTGGTCCAAGTCTGGAATCGGATACAAAGCTCGGTAAACAACCATGGGCTCCATTGTTGCCTCTAGATAAGCTTGACAAATAACTTCATAGTCTTTACCTTTGTAATGTCTCCACTTCCCTTTCTTAACTTCTGCCATAAGAATTATTTGGGCTCTTTCCCCCATTCCCAATTTTCTATATCTCTAACTTCTTTCTTTAACTCTTTCAACAACTTAGGCTTAACAAACTGTTCAACGTAAGCTTCCACTTGCTCCATATTATCAAAGCGAATCTTTTCTATCTCACCTTCACCGTTGTACACACAAGTCTCAACTTCATGATCTCTACAAGTCTTAGGTCTCTCATGATAGATTGTACACTTACCTCTCTCGTCTAGTTTATCACAAGGAGTCTTGAACTCTATCACCCAATCATCATCATCATCCTTATACACAGCAACATTTTTATGTCCGACCATCCATCGGATTTCATCCCAATCTTCCATGTCTTCTGGTTCATCAATCTCGACGGTAACGTCTCTACAACAAACTGAATCTGGACACTGATCACAAGTTATCATTCTGCATCCTTGACTTCTTATTGTTTAAAAAGTTTTCTCAAGTTCTTTGGATAGTTTTTGAAAAGAATAAGTCCAGCAACTACTACCATTGCTAAAGACATCCATTGTCCTAGGCTAAAGAAATAATACAAACTATCTTCTCTATAAAAGTCTAAGAAGAATCTACCAAATCCTAGAAGCAAAACCATTACCCAGAATATGAAACCATCCTTCCACTTCTTCTTATGCGCAATCCAAACCAGAACTCCAGCCACAAAAAATCTTTTAGCAGCAGCATACAACTGGTAAGGATGCCTACACTCTCCATCTCCAAAATCCACGCACCAAACTATATCACTAACGGGCCCATATAATTCTGCATTAATGAAATTCGCAATCCTTCCTAAGGCCAATGCTAAGACTGCAGGTATACTTATAACATCAGCAAGCTTCAAGAAAGAAACATTTTTCCGTCTACAATAGTAATAAGTTACTGCTATAGCTCCTACTAAGCCTCCATGGAAAGCCATACCACCTTGCCAGAAATAAAGTATCTTTATTGGATCCCCAAAATAGTAAGTCGGCTCCCAGAATAAAATGTGAAATATTCTAGAACCTAATACAACACCTAGCATAAGATAAAATATAAAATCATAAACATCATCACTAGACATGTTCACTTCTCGTCGATATCTCTGCAAAAACCATAAGCCCAAAAGGAAGCCTATGACGTAGACTAAACCATACCATCGTATTTCCAATCCAAACAAACTTAACAAAACCGGATCTAAGTTATGAACCCACATACTATCTAGATTCTCGTCGGTCTATATTAATTTTCCTCTTTTTCTCCTCGGGAAACATAAAGTTTATATACTTCTGAAGTGTATAAAATACAAACCACTATTAGAGGTGAGAAAAACAATGGGAAAAGTTATTGTAAAGTGTGGGGTTAAGCGTGAGTCTGGCTACTTATACTTCTTGAATAAGAAGGGAGATGTTGCTCGCGTTAAGATGAAAAGGGCTGGTATGCGCGGATCCTTCAAACAACAGGTCTTAGTAAAGTGTGGCGTAAAGCGAGAGGCTGGTATGTTATACTACATCGACAAAAATGGTCATGTAGCTTGTACTAAAATGGCTCGTGGTGGCAGAAAAAAAGCAAAGAAGCGTAAGACTGCTAAAAAGAAAACTACTAAGCGTAAGAAAGCTAAGAAGAAGACAACTAAAAGAAAAAAGGCTAAGAAGAAATCTACTAAGAGAAAGACAAAGAAGAAAGCCAAGAAAAAGTCTTCCAAAAAGAAAGCTAAAAAGCGTAGCACTAAGAAGAAAACTACTAAGCGTAAGAAAGCTAAAAGGAGAAGGTAAAACCTTCATTATTTCTTTTTATTAAATTTAATTTTTCTATCTAGAAACGCTAACTCTAGGACAACCTTTCTTCCATGCCAACATAAAAGCTCTTCTCACGTCAGAAACTGAAGCATCTTTAGACAAATGAATCTTGCTACTACCTACATTATTGGAATACTTCTGGAACATTGCTTGAACTTTCACTTGCTCTTCAACACTAAGATCTCTAGAAGTTTTGAACAATGCTCTAACAGATTTTGGCACACTCCTAACTTTTTGCACTGATCCATTCTTAGCAATCTTCTTTACCATCCCTTGGCTATAAAATCTCTTGAATCTAGCCATATCTTTGAAAGACTTATTCACATTAAACACATCCACACCTTGAATACTATGCTGCAAACTCGCAACCGACTCTAAAGCTTCCACACCTTGAGAACAAGCAGCTATAACACTAATATCCACATCAGAACTAATAGACATTAAGCTAGCATTCCTCCTTTCTTGACTAAGCAAACTTTCATTAAAACCTTGAAACGCTCCTTTCTCTTTAGCCAAATCTTCAGAAACTTTCTCAGCATTACTATTTATGAAACCCATAACTTCCTTAGCCAAACTGGCAGCTTCTTCAGAATCGTAAGGTATATGTAATGATATCAAAAGGTTAGCCCAACCCATGACACCAAGCCCAATGTTTCTTTGATTAAGATTTTCTTCTTTACTACTTTTACTATGGTAAGCACTAGCGCTTAACACATTATCCAAGAATCTAACTCCAAGCTTAACAGTCCTAGCCAACTTAACCCAATCCACAGAATTATGTTTCTTCATCTGCTTCAAATTAATGGCACCACCAACACTAACTTGAACATCTTCTTTAAAGACTAACTCTGGATTTCCATTAGACCAAGCATGACCACAAACATAATCATAAACATCTCTAGCCTTTTGCTTCTTCACTTTATTACCTTCTTTATCTCTTAACCAATAACTTTTATTCCTTACAACCTTATTCATAAAATCATCTTTAACGCTAACGCTAACCTTAGAATTCCTAAGTCCAACCTCAACTTTAGAGCCTGTGAAAGAGAATATGTCTGGATGATCAACTCTAAGCACACCATTCAGAACCGTATTAGAAACATTTTCCCCAACACCTTGATCCAAAACTTCCATGAAAGAAACTGCTTCTCCCCTCTGATCCAAATGCGACAAAGAATATTCTACAACTCCTCCACTTTGAGAAACTCTCTCAGACCTATTGAGAGCACTAACAACACTCCTCATATTAGAAGGAACCTTAAGCACACTCCTAGAAATTAACCGCCTTCTACTTGTTCCAGCATTACGTAAACAAGCAACACTCGGCAAAAAATCAAGACTAGTCATAAGATCATAAAATTCTTCTTCATATTTGCTTCTTAATTTTTTATCTTCAACTGACGCAACTTTCTTAGCAACCCTTCTAAACATATTTCCAGGACTTTCCAACACTCTACCGTTAGCATCTTTTTGTAAAATTTTTTCTTCCAACAAATGTATTGCATTAAAACTTAAACCAGACTCCTTCCTAAATTTTGTACTAACTTTAGCAGCTTCCTTATGCCGATTTCTATGGGTGATAAAACTTCTAGCAACTTCTTTAAGGTTATATCTCATTAAAGTTTCTTCTACAAGATCTTGTATAGCATCACTAGACAATGCACTATTCCGATATCTTTTCTTAAGCTTCCTAACAACCTCTCTAGTAACAACTCTACTGCCTTCTCTCTCTCCACACCTATGCATAGCAGCCCTAATAGATTTCTCAATCTTAGTCTCATCAAAAGACTCTACTTTACCATCCCTTTTCCTAACTTTAGAAAGCATCACCCACCTCTAATAAGAATAATAACAACAGATTTTAAATACATTACTATTCTAAGCAACTATTTCCGTTTCTACTTTAGGCAAGAAACAAAAGTCTGAATGAAAATTATAAGCTCCTGCATTCTTGAAGATTAAAGTTTCTCCAATCTTGGGATTTTCTAAAAAAACTCTATATCGAAATATGTCAACAGAGTCTGGCGTACAACCTTTTATCGTGTAAGCTTCACCTTTCTCTAACTCTCCTTCAACTTCCAAGCGAACGTTAGCAATAAACGTGTCCATAGCTGCATTATACACCGAACAATTCACAGTCAATGTATTCTTATCAATACTAATAACTTGCGCATGCAAAAAAACACCTGGCGCAGCGATAAACCTGCCTGGCTCTATGATAACTTTAATATTAAACTCTTCCAACCAAAGCCTAAGCTTTTCTATCTCTTCAAATATATGCGCCAACCTATCCCTAGAATTTTTATAACGCACTGGCAAACCTCCACCAATATTCAATGCACTAATTTTTCTAAGCGTATCTTCACTCAACGAATCTTTCAACTCATACTGCAAAGACCATTCATGAATATTCTGTGTCTTCCTATGAAAATGGACGCCAACTGATTCAATCTTAGGATTCGCAACTAAAGAAGGAACTAGCTCATTAACTTCTGAAGAATAAAAACCAAATACAAAATGTTTACCTGTCCTAACAGTCCTTTCTTTCAACCGCATACGTAAGAACAATTCTATTTTCTCTTCTCGACCTTCAATAAAACCTAATAAAACATCCAAATCTTGTTTATTATCCACAACAAACCTTCTCACTCCTAAAGAAAACAACTCTTCCAACACTTCTCTGCTCCAAGCTTGAGAAAAATAATACACTCTGGACACATCTTTCAAAACTTTAAGACTTTCAAGGCTATGCACACTAAAAGAACAACTACTATTCTCTTCTAACACTTTACCAACTACAGAGTTAGATTTCAAACTGTAAGAAACTTCATCACAATTATTTTTCAACAACTCATATTGCTCTAAGACTCTACTTTTTTGCAAAACAAACTTAGGCTTCATCAAAAACTCCATCCTTTTGCAATATCTCTAAAGACCTAATCATGGCTAAAGGAAAATTGATAGAAACATCACCAATAACAGTAGCTGCATCACTATCATCTTTAATCTTGCCCCAACTTTTAGCTTCTTCAGTAGTGGCACCACTCATGCTACCCGAAGTATGCCTAGCCGTCGTAAAATACACAGCATAATCAGCTCCTCCATTCAACAAACAAGTCAATATTGCATGGTGCTTAGATATGCTACCTCCTAAAGAAACAATACCTTTCTTATCATCATGGCTAGTAGTCAACAAAATGTTTTTGAAATCTTGAACCACGTCTACAATAAAATCAGGATGCTTCTCTTGGAACATAAACAAATGGAAACCAAAGCTACCGTCTGTTATCGCCGGACAAAATATTGGCACGTCATTTTTGGCAGCTTGATACAATATTGAAGATTCATCATCCAACATTAAACCAATCTCTCTCAAGAGATCAGACACAGCCCATCGCTTCTGCTTCTGATACAACTTATCCAACATTGGCAACATAAGATCTTCAAACTTACAATAACTTTCATTAGAAATAAACAAATTACCAACCCTATTGATGCCTTCTTGATTCAATGCAACATCACTAGTCCTAAAATTTCCTATGATAAAATTTTCACCGGAAGCTTTCATGATATCTTCTTCAATCCCACCAACTGTGGTCACTATAATGTCAGCCATCTTCAACTTCACTAACTGCGCAAAGAAGCCTCTAAGGCCAGAGGTAACCATGTTAGAAGTAAAAGTGAAATAAATCTTAGCACCCTCTCTCTTCATCTTAACAATCGTGTTAGACGCTTTATGCAATTCAACGCTCTGAAACCCTACATGTTTGAATTGCTCCGCTAAGTCAATCACCTTCATACCAGGTGTCCATTTGAAATCTTTTACATACTCCATTCTACAAGTCCTAAAAATGCTAAAGAAATATTATACTAACTACCAGATCTGCGAACGCTATCCGTAGTATTGTATTTCATAATTCTTTGAAAATAGCAATCTTTTATAAATCTTACTTTTTTTCCAGAAACTCATGATCATAATCAGATACAGAGAGATAGGAACGAAAGGCAAGAACCGTATAGATTTCGAGAGACAATTAAGGAAGAACGTTAAGAGCTGTCTAAAAAGAAACAAGGTTCCACACACTGAAGTAAAAAGGAAACGTGGCAGAACTTTTGTTTACACTGAATCAGAATGTCCTAAATTGAAAGACGTCTTTGGCATATCTTCATTTTCCTATGCTAAAGAATACGAACAAGATTTACAAGTAATAAAAGAAGAAGCACTCAAACTATACAAAGAAGGAAAAACTTTTAGAGTAACTTGCCAGCGCGGACAAAAGGTTCTTATGCCATCAACTGAGCTAGCCAGAGAAGTGGGCGCTTACATAATAGAACATACTAAGGCTAAGGTAGACCTACATAATCCCGAACAAACAATTTACATTGAACTCTTTAACAACAAATCTTACATTTACTCTGAAAAAATTCCCGGCCCTGGCGGCTTACCTCTTGGAACTGAGGGCCATGCTTACTTACTTCTACAAAACAAAGACTCAATCAAAGCTGGCCTGAAAGTCATGCGCAGAGGCTGCAGAATAGACGTAGTAAAAGAAAAAGATATAGACTACTCAGAGCTAAAAGAATACGACTACGGTTCCATAATTCAAGAATTCGACACTCTTCCTGAAGATGCAGAAGCTGTCATCGTCTCCGACACAATTAACAATCTCAGAGACTACCCTTACTTTGTGCTTCGACCTTTGTTGTAGAAAGCATTATAAATCTCATTTGCCCTTAAGCAAAGAATGAAAAAGAAAGACGTGGACACTATTATCTATAAAGAAAGTTCTTTCAAAGAAATTGCAGAAAGAGTTTACATCTTACTTTTAGAACTTCGAGCTATGAAAAAGCTAGACCATTTACATTTAGTCCTAGACGCAACTGTAAAAGACGGCTCTGATGCAAAAGAAAGTAAGCTACGCAAAATATTCAAGAAAAGAGTTAAAGACACTTACTACAAACCTTACGAAACTGTGAACATTAAGATAGAAGACATGGAAATCTTACCTTACTCTTTCGAAGCACTATTAGAAGAAATTAGATTACAAAACGCAAACTTTGGCGAATGCCACTCTCTAAGAATAAGCCTTTACCCTTCCAAGAAATCACATAGCACAACAGAATTCAACGACATCTGGGTCTACACTGAAGCCTTAGGAGAAGACGGAAGAAACCCTGACAATCTTAAAGCGCTTAGATTCTCTAACAACTCTAACACTAGCATCACTGTATACCTAAGCATACCTTCTATCTACGAGAAAGAACTTTTCAGATTAGAACAGAAATTATTTAAAGCAGCCAAAAACTCCAAAGCTAAATGAAAGTATTTGTGAAAACCTACGGCTGCGCCTTTAACCAGAGAGACAGTGAGAACATTAAAGGCGTGCTAAAAGTAGATTCATTTGAGATAGTAGATTCTGAGAAAGAATCAGATTTGATCGTAATAAACTCTTGCGGCGTGAAAAGCGTAACCCAAAACAAGATTACTGATTATATTAAACGACAAACTAAACCAGTCTATGTTGGCGGTTGTCTTACTAAAATGATAGACTTGACAAAGCTTGAAGGGGTTGAAGGTGTATTTGATCCTAACACTATCACACAACTAGCTAATCAAATTAAAGAAAAGAAACTAAAAAACTTCTCTGCAAAGAAAGAGCATAGGCTAAACATTCCTATAGTACAAGATGATGGAGATAAATTAATCTTGCCAATATCTCAAGGTTGCCTAGGCACTTGCCACTTTTGTTCAGTAAAATATGTAAGGGGTAATTTGAAAAGTTATAGAATAGGTGATATAGCTAGAGAAGTAGAGAACTCTAATGCTAAAACAATTTATTTGACTTCTCAGGATTGTGGTTGTTACGGTTTTGATATTGACACTAACTTAGCAGAATTATTGCAAGTATTATGTGATATAGATAGAGAGTTTATCATTAGGGTTGGTATGATGAGCCCAGAACATTTGTTCAAATTTTTGCCAGAATTAATTGAAGCTTACAAACAGCCCAAGGTGAAGAAATTTATTCACTTACCTTTACAATCTGGTTCTGATCGTGTTCTGAAAGAAATGAACAGACAGTACACTATTGAAGAGTTTAAGTTTTTGGTTAAGGAATTTCGTAAAGCTATTCCAGAGATCCACGTGGCTACTGACATCATAGTAGGTTATCCTACAGAGACCGAAGAAGATTTCCTTGAAACGAAAAGAGTAATGGAAGAAATCAGTTTTGAAGTTACTAACTTATCTAAATACGCTGAAAGACCTAAGACTTGGGCTAAGAGAAATTTAACCGTTTTGCCTAACGATGAAGTTAAGAGAAGAAGTAAGATAGTTTCTAAGATGGTTCATGGTTATTAGTTAATTAAACAGAATAAAACTATTTAGCAGCCTTCAACGCCGCATCTCCATCCTTCATATTCTTCCAAGCCATCTTATACATGCCAGCAAGAGCAGAAGCGAAGAATGGTGTGTTAACCCAGATCCCTACATCATAAGTAGGATGCACATCTTTATCATCCATCACCATGAACATAACTTCACTATCGTCAACGATACAGAACCTAGCATTAATCTTATCAACAGATTTAACCTTAGCAAACTCCATCAACTCTTTAGCCGCACCAGCACTTTCTTTATCCAAAGGCGCAGCAACTCTAACATCCACACCTTTCTTAGCTAAGGCTGCTAGACTACCTTTCAAAGAATCTGTCTTACGCGCCAAACCTTTAGAAGACGTCATTAAGAAAACACTCTTCTTAGCATTCTTAATCATAGTATCCATATGTGTGTAAACATTATGCCTACCACGTAAGGCACCAGACAAATCTGATGGCTCAACAAATTCAATACCTTGCTTAAACAAAGTGTCAAGCTCTTTCAACAACTCTCCACCTTTAAGATTATCCAACCTTTTCACTTGCGTCTTAGCATCTTTGTTAACCAACCTCTTTGCACGGTCAACAACTTCAGCCGGTTCAACTGCAATATAATTCAAAGGCTTACCTAACTTCATAACAATGAAACCTTTCTTTTCTAAACTCTCAAGAACATCATAAGTTCTGCTTCGCGGAACGTTCGCGATCTCAGATAATTCGCCTGCTGTAGAAACACCTCGTGATAACAAGGCAGTCCAGATCCTAACCTCATATAAGTTAAGGCTAAAAAGCTGTCGTAGCTTGTTCAAAAAATCTTCTTTTACTATCATGGTCAATCCCCCAAAGTGAAACTTTTTACAATTCCACAATGAATGTTAAGTAGTATTACTCTAACAGACAACAAGAATGAAAACTTCTATATAAGCTTATCTCTTCTTTTGCTGATGATAAAAGATTTTAACCTCTTCCAGACTTGATATCTCACTCAATCCTTTATCCTCTCTAAGCCTATGCACTCTAGGGAAGCGCAAAGCAAAACCTGATTCATAACTTGGCGACTTTTGTATTTCTTCATACAACAATTCCAATATTACTTTAGGTTTCACAATAACCTTCTTACCTTTTTCTTCAACAATATCTTTCTTCAACAAATTAGTTAGCTCAGCAAAACTCACACCTTCTTCACTCTTTTCTTTTATACCAGTGCCAACCTTACCAATAGTTTTCAGCTTATCACCATCTCTGCAAGCAACAGTAAAACTGCTCAACCACTTAGCACGCTTACCTTCACCCCACTCTGCTGCAACGATTACTAAATCTAAAGGTTCCATTACTGGCTTAACCTTAACTCCTAACCCAACACGCTTACCAGGCTTATACACACCTTCCTTCTTTTTCATCATAACTCCTTCATGACCTTGATCCAAACATTCTAGATAAAATTTCTCACCTTTCTTCACATCATCAGTAATCAACTGATCTATCATTTCAATAACATTATCTTTAACTTTCAACACACCTTTCAACTTTTTCTTACGCTCTTCCAAAGGCATGTCTAACATATTTTCTCCATTCAACTCAAGAACATCAAACACAGTTATACAAACTGGCAACTTTTTAACAATGCTAGCAATATCATACTTCCTTCGTATCCTTTGCGATATTTCTTGGAAAGGTAAGGTTCGTTTAGTTTCAGGATCAATACCAACTACTTCCGTATCCAAAATAATTTCCGTAGACCTAACATAATCTTTGACAGCCTTAACCACATCCGGAAACTGATTAGTAACTTCATCCAACCTTCTAGTAAACAACTTCACTTCATCCTTCTTCCTATGTATTTGGACTCTAAACCCATCAAGCTTAGGCTCAATCACTGCAGGACTACCTACAACTTCAAACCCTTCTTCAACGCTAGAAACTTTAGGGTAAAGCATAACTTTCAACGGCTTACCAACTGCAAGAACAACTTCATCCAATCCTTTCAATCCTTTAGCCTTCAACAAACTTGCAATCTCACCAAAATCATTAGACACATTGAACGCATCTTGCACCCTCTCCACGTCTTCCTTTTCCACTTCTTCAGACACAAAAGCTAAGACTAAAGAATCTCTCACCATGCTATCACCAACACCAGTCCGCAAAGCTTCCAATACTGTCCTAACTATATACCTAGACTCTAAAGGAGAAGCAGCGCTCAACAACTCCGCAACTAAAGCAACCTTTTTAGAGACAGTGCCTTTACCTTCTAAACTAGAGAGCTTAACAACATTATCAATAACTTTCTTCACACTCAATGTAGATTTAGTCAAAGTCTGTTGTTTCTTTGTCTTAGACAACTTCTCTGCTACTAAACCTAAGTCACCTTCTCTGCTCCACTCTTTTTCTATAGACTCTTGACTCTCTCCAGTAGTTTGCACTATAGCTTTCACTAAAAGTTTAGAACTCATACCTAACTTTCTTTCATCAGATTGCGGAAAAACTCTACCTTGTATCAGGTAAATGACCAACTTCAAATCTTCTTCTGAACAATCTTTCAAAAAAGGAGATATCAAAGCTCGCTTCTCCAATCGCTTAGGAATACTCTCTAATTGATCATAAAGTTCCGCTAACTTACTATACTCCATATAGAAACTTTAATAAAATTGAGCGTATATAAAACTTCTTATGGCCTTGCTGACTAATCTTCTTGCTGTACTTTCGGCAATTATAGTTATAGTAATAATTGGCTTTATTCTAAAGAAAATATTCGGCCTAGGAGGGCTATTAGGAATAATTAAACTCCCTTTCCTAGCTGTTTGGTGGGTTCTTTCTATTCCTTTCAAAATCATCGGTTGGTTCTTCAAAATGTTTACTGGTATAGGTAAGAGTGTGGGCAATATGGGTCAGTCCATTGTTGTAAATGGTGCTAGAATAGTGGCTGATAATATTATTGAAGGTAGAAGAATAAAAAGACAATTAGAACTGGAAAATCTACAGCTTGATCGTTTAAAGAAAGAACAAGATAATATAGAAAAAGCAAAACAATTACTCAAAGATAAAGAAGCTAGCGCGCAAGTAAAAGCAGATGCACTAAGATCTTTCTTTCAATCACAAAGGTCGCTACTAGAACCACAAATAAATAGCCTCGAAAAGATAACTAGAGCATTAAAGCAAGGTAAGAAAACTTCTAAGAATGTGATAAAGAGAGTGAGAGAGCTCGTTAAGAATGAAAAAATAATACAGAAAAAGATTTTAGACGAAGCGAGAGAAATAAAAGAGCTCTTAGGTGCAGAAGGTGATGATGCAGCAGCTCAAAGAGTAATAGCAATTATTCAAGAACTAAAACCTTTAGAAGAACAGATTAAATCTTTAGAAAACCAAGACAAATCAACACTAATATCTAATCTAAAATCTAACGCAGAGAAAAGATCAAACTTAGCAAAGGAAGCTTTAGACCTAATAAAAAAATCAGAGAAAATTTTAGCTGAAGGAATTCTAGGATATAAACAGATTGAAGAAATTTCAACTCGCGTTGGAGAACTTAAGACTATAACAACTGAGTTAGAATCCTTAACAAGTGCTGCACAACAAATAGAACAACAACGTACTCAGCTAATTAACCTAGTGACACAGATTGAAACTAACATCAATACAAAGCTTGAATCTCTAAAACCTCTACTAGCTCAACACGATGCAAAACTACAAGAAGCTCGACGCAGAACTAAAATTACAGCGTAAATCTTATATACTTTCTACCCGAATAGTAATTCATGGACTTTAAGAAAGTATTTCTAGGTAGAAGATCTTTTAGAAAATACAAAAAGAAAGAAGTACCAATTAATTTAATTGGAGAAATTATAGACTTAGCAAGATACACTCCTTCTTCTGGCAACTTGCAAAATTGGCGTTTTGTTGTGGTAACTGATCAAGATAAACGCAACCAAATTGCCGAAGCTTCCATGCAACAACATTGGATGTCTGAAGCTCCAGTACACATAATCATCTGCAACGATTATGAAGATGTAAAGAAACATTACGGCAAGCTAGGCAAAATGTACAGCATACAAAACACTGCGAACATATCTCTTGCTATAACTTTGATAGCTTACGATTTAGGCTTAGGCTCTTGCTGGGTAGGCGCTTTTGATAACGAAGCAGTGCAAAGAATCTTAGAAATTCCTAACAACATGGACCCAGAAGTAATCATCGCTTTAGGCTACGCGCACGAAGTAAAAGAACCTAGCATGCGCGACGACCCTGAATATATGACTTTCTTCAACTCTTGGGGCAACATAGGTGTAAGTTTCCCTTCACATTTAGAAAGAATAAAGAAACATATTAAGAAACTAAAGAAAAGTTAAGCTTCTTTGTTTTCTTAAACTTTCATCATAAGCTTGAGTAAAGATTTTTGGAACTCTAGCCAAAACTTGCAAGAAGGCTTGATCTCCTGTTAATGGATTTTCTTCACTAAACTCATTCCATGCTTCATGATAAAATTTCTTCAGATAAGTATTACTTAAAGAAGGTTTCACAACAAATCTTGAAGGTCCATTTCCAAAAAAACTTCTCATGACATATTCATAGCTTTTTTCAAAACTCTCCTTATCATCTGAGCAAAAAGAAACTGTTATCCTTGTTGTAGCTAATGGTAATAATAAATTATAGAGTTGATCTAATGGTGAAGAATATTGAACTTTGAGGTCAGCCTTATATGTATGGGCTTCATTCACATCAAAAAACATCTCACCCAACCAATCTTCTTCTGAGCACCACTCCATAATACCCTTTTTTTCAAAGCTAGGTATTCCTAGTTTCTGCAGTTCCCAATGAAATCCATCAAGCCTATCTTTCAATCCTTCAAAGTCACTAGCTCTATATTCTTTCACTTCACCTGCAATGCTTGCTAAGTCTGTTTTTCTAACTATAGTTCTATCCCAAGCCTCTGTATCTAAAGCTCTAGTAATACGTTCAATATCTTCAGGAGAACGAATCATATTTTTGAAATCTAATTCAGCATCAATTCCATCTTTACTCATTAATTCATTTCTTCTATCATCAGAGGCTTTTTCTGCTTCAACATATAAAAAGAAACGCTCTCTAGCTTCAGGGCTTAAATTTTCAAATTTCAAGAATGCAGAATCATATTCATTAGCAGAGACAATAACTCCATTATCAAGAATTTTTTTAGCCATAAAAATTGAAAGAAATAACTAATATTTAAAATTAATGAAAAAAAGTTTAAGCCAATCTTTCAGGCTTAGACCTTCTGATAGCTAAAGGTAAAACTCCTTTCTCAAACTCTCGCCGCGCAATCCTAATTGGATTGTACTTCAAAGTTTCTAGCTCAGCTTTCTTAATCTTAACCAAGATAGGAGCACCCATAGCAATCTGTAGAGCTCTAGCGCCTATGATACGCGCTCGCTCATACTTACTAAGTTCTTCTTCGCTCATTTTAGATGACTCCTT
>CEPX01109931.1_pt1 | contig 20245 bp, 18 predicted proteins | sample 361361 | NCBI WGS metagenome assembly CEPX01 (sample SAMEA2619974, study PRJEB7988) | marine metagenome | biome: marine biome (ENVO:00000447); feature: mesopelagic zone (ENVO:00000213) & marine oxygen minimum zone (ENVO:01000065); material: "saline water (ENVO:00002010), including plankton...
TAAGATAAAACAAGCATTTAGTGTATATAAAACTATCTATTTCAAATTCAGTTCTTTTTAGATTAGAAGGTTTTGTTGTTTTCCTTATGTTAATTATAATCTCTTCTTTCTCTAATCCATTAACTTTCTTTAAGTCAACATCTATGTAATGAGTCAATTTATTCAAAGTGTTGAATAATACGTTTCTCCTTTTATAGCTTTGATCATTGACTTCAAACTTCCTTATTAATCTCTTATAGTATTGTAGATTAATCTTATTCTTACAATAATACCTTCTTTGTGATTCTCTGAACATATCTTTCTTGTTTTCTTCTTTACTTAATTCCTTATTTGGTTTTTGTAGTATCTTTCATCATCTATATAAGTCTTAATCCATCTTTCATATCTACCTTTACTTTTGTATATATCATCTGTTGCCATATTATGACTCTCCTATTACGGTTTATATGTTTTAAGTGGTGTTGAGTCAGAAAGTATGTAGGCACACCCAAGAATTGAAATAGAAAAAATTAACCAGTTTAACCTCAATCTTTTCTCAACTCCGCTACCCTACAAGCGCCAACGTTTTTGCTTAATGCTGCTTTATTCCTAACCTGACATGGTTCACAAAAACATTAACCAAGTAGGACAGAGTCTCAACGTCCAGATCAAGACTAGCAATTTAATCCAAATCTCTCCTTGGATTTCGATTCTGTCATAAAGCCGATTTACAGTTACAGGCAACGGCTACCTACCCAATCTAGCCTACGTAGTTAATTTAGAATTTAAGTTTTTAATATTTTTGGTGTTAGAAATTAGAAGATTTTCTTTGATTTTTTATGAAATTTTCATTTATCTTTTAGTAAGATTTAAAAGTTAAAAATTTAAGTATATGTTATGCGGAGTTGCCGGAGTGGTCAAACGGGATAGCCTCAAGAGCTATTGGCTTAGTGCCTACACAGGTTCGAGTCCTGTACTCCGCAGATAAAAAATGAAAAAAATTAAAAAAATATTAATAAGAAAAGACGATAAATATTATTGGTCTGAAGATGATTTACATACTCATAGTGGAGTTATTAAAGAAGAAGATTTAAAGAAAAATTTAACAAAAGTTAAAGCACATTCTGGAAAAGAATTTAATTTATTACCTGCGTTATTTATTGATAAAATTGAGAAAATTAAAAGAGAACCTCAAGCTATGTTAGAAAAAGATATTGCTTTAGTTTTAACTAATACTTCAGTAGATAAAGATTCAGTTGTTTTAGAGGCTGGAACTGGTTCAGGAAAATTACTAAGTTTTTTAGCTAGAAATGTTAAAAAAGTTTATAGTTATGATATTAAAGAAGATCATATTAATTTAGCAAAAAAGAATTTAGAGTTTTTAGATATTGATAATGTTGAAATTAAAAATAAAGATATTTATGAAGGTATAGATGAAGATAATTTAGATTTAATAGTTTTAGATTTACCTATGCCTTGGAAAGCTTTACAACATTGTTATGAAAAATTAAAACAAGGGAGTTTTTTAGTTTGTTACTTACCTACTATAAACCAAGTTATGGAATTAATGAGAGAGATTAAAAATTATGAATTTTTGAATGTTAAAGTTTTAGAGTTAATTGAGAGAGAATGGTTAGTTGAAGAGAAAAGGGTAAGGCCAAAAAGTAATTTACAACATACTGCTTTTTTATGTTTTTTTAGAAAGTTATAGATATAATTTATATTTTTTGAATATTTATCTAATTCCAAATTTTTCCAAAGCTAAAAATTTAATAGATTCTTCTCTTGTTAAACAATCTTGTACTCTTTCACTTCCTTGAATTTTATCTCCTTCTCTTTCAGCTTCTCTTATACTAAATAATGCTATTTCTTTTGCAGCTAATTCTGTTATATATCTTTTAAAAGAGTTATCTTTACTATCTACTCTTTTTTCATAATCTGGATGAGAAGAGTTTATGAAGAGTGTAGGGTTTCCTAATAAATCTTCTAATTTACTACTTATAAAAGATGAATAATTAAAATAGATCTAAATTATTGTTAGAAAGATTTAAAAACCCAAATTCTTTGTACCAGATAACAAAGAGTGTCTATTTCTAGGTTATCTAGCACAATATAAATAGGAAAATTTGGTTTAAAAAACTATCGAAAATGGAACAAACATATGTAGTTGATACATCAGTAATAATTGAGAGAGCAATCTCAAAATTTATAGAAGAGAATGAAATAAAAGGAAAAATCTTAGTTCCACAAGCAGTTATAGCAGAATTAGAAAGTCAAGCAAATAAAGGACAAGAAATAGGTAATATTGGATTAGAAGAAATTCAAAATTTACAAAAATTAAAAAAACAAGGTAAAATAGAGTTAGAATTTATAGGTTCTAGACCAAATCCTTTACAAATAAAATATGCTAAATCAGGTGGAGAAATTGATGCTTTAATTAGAGATCTAGCTTATTCAGAAGGAGCTATATTAATTACAGCTGATAAAGTTCAATGTGAATCTGGGAAAGCTTTAGGTTTAGAAGTTAAATTTATTGAATTAGAAGTTGATTTTAAGAAAATAGCTATAGAAGATTATTTTGATGATGAAACTATGAGTATACATCTTAAAGAAGAATCAAAACCAAAAGCAAAAAGAGGAAAACCTGGAGATTGGAATTTAGTAGAAATTAATGATGAAATATTAACAAGAGAGAAAGTTTCTAAATTAGCAAAAGAAGCAGTTGAAAAAACAAGTATGGATCCAAATTCTTTTATTGAAATTACAAGAAAAAGTTCGAGTGTTTTACAATATAAAAATTATAGAATTGTTATTACAAAACCACCAATATCTGATGGATGGGAAATAACAGTTGTTAAACCATTAATCTCTTTAAATTTAGATGATTATAATTTAGAAAAAGAAATTTATGATAGAATTATAAATCAAGCTAGAGGTATTATTGTAGCTGGTGAAACAGGATCTGGAAAAAGTACAATCTCACAAGCAATAGCTGAATATTATAGTAAAAATGGAAAAATAACTAAAACAGTTGAAAGTCCAAGAGATCTACAATTAATTAATGATATAACACAATATAGTAAAAACTTAACTTCTGGAGAAGAAATTCATGATATTTTATTTTTATCAAGACCTGATAATATTATTTTTGATGAAATAAGAGATACTCCTGATTTTAAATTATATATAGATTTAAGATTAGCTGGAAGTAATTGTTTAGGTGTTTTACATGCAGCTTCTCCTATTGATTCTGTTCAAAGATTTATTTCTAGAGTAGATACTGGAATGATTCCAAGTATTTTAGATACTGTTTTATTTATAGAAAAAGGAACTATTGCTAAAGCTTTAACATTAGTTATGTTAGTTAAAGTTCCTAGTGGTATGACTGAAGCGGATTTAGCTCGTCCTGTTGTAGAAGTTAGAGATTTTTTAACTAATAAATTAGAGCATGAAATATATAGTTATGGTGAAGAAACAGTTGTAATTCCAGTTCAATTAGAAAAGGAAAATTCACTTAGAAAATTAGCAAGAAAACAAGTTGAAAATGAATTTAAAAAATATGTTGAAGATGTTAAAATAGAATTTAATTCTGATTCTAGAGTTATTGTTTATATTCCAGAATATGAGATTGCTGGAATTATAGGTAAACAAGGACAGAATATAGAAAAAATAGAAAGTAGATTAGGATTAAGTATAGATGTTAAAGAGTTGAAAGATGAAATTGTTAAAGAAAATTCAATTGAATTTGATGCTAAAGAAACAAATAAAGCTGTTATTTTTTATATTAATAAAGAGAATAGAGAAGTTGATATTTATTTAAATGATCAATTTTTAATTTCAGCTAAATCTTCAAAAAGAGGAGAAGTAAAAGTTCATAAAAAAAGTAAATTAGGACAAACTTTATCTAGAGCAATTAGTTCACATAAGAAGATTGAAATTAAGGGCTCGTAGCTCAGCTTGGATTAGAGCGTCTGCCTCCTAAATTAAGAAGAAAGCAGAAGGTCGAGGGTTCAAATCCCTTCGGGCCCGCTTAAAATATCAAGATTATTCCTAAAACAATTAATCCAAATATAGTGTAACTTATAACTAATTTCTTAATATCGAATCTTAAGTAATATAATAAAATACCAAATATTAAATATGAAAATACAATTTCTCTTAAAATGAATCTAGATATATGATTTAAACCAAGTAACATTAAAGGTGTTAAACCTGTAAAAAACCATACAATAACTGAGATGTAATCTATTACAGCATCTGTTATCCAACCATAACTAAAGAACCTTAATCTTATGAATTTAAACCAAAAAAAAGCAAATACAATACCAATAATAATTTCTTCTATTACACCAAGAAAAGGAAAAGTATTGTAGATTGCAACTGTTTCATAACTAGCAATAAAATTAACTGAATTAGTTTTTAGTGAAGTTACAAAATAAATAACTTGTCTTAAAATATTAGGAATTAAGATTATTAAAAAGAATTTTATAATATCTTTTCTTTCATATTCCACTAAAGTTTGACCTAATAAATGTTTTATTTTTTCTATCATTTTTTGATTTTATAGACTATATTAACAACTTCTTTAGCACCAGTATCTTTTATTTTATACTTCTTTGCTTTTTTCTCTAAAACTTTTATATTTTTAATGAAATAATCTAATGATTTTTTTAGATCTTTTCCTATTGTTATATGATTTCTAACATTAAAAGCGTTTAATTGTTGTTCTATATGATTTTTAATTGGAAATACTAGTAATGCTTTTTTAAAAAATAAAGATTCAGATAATGTTAAATTTCCAGCTAATGTTATTATACCTTTACATGCTTTTAGATAATCTAAGAAATTTTCATTAAAATTTGTAAAATGATTTTTACTTAGTTTTCTACTTCCTCCAAATATTATGAAATTTTCTTTATAGTTTTTGGATAGTTTAATAATCTCTTTAGCTAAATTTAAACCAAAATCAGAACCTCCTAACATTACTAAAATTGGTTGTTTTCTTAGTTTTAATTTTCTCATTAAATTTTTTGTTGTTTTATATTTTCTTATTATTGGATTTGTATAATAAATATTTGAATGATTTTTTCTTTTTATTAAAGAAGGAATGATTACTTTATGGGAATTTTTATATAATGTTTTAATGAATTTAACTTGTATCTCTAAATTTTGAGTTTTATCTGGAAATTCTTTATATGATTTAGGATCAAAACCAAATATAGATATGCATTTTTTTCTTAATGATTTAGCTATGAATAAAGCCATGGGTTCAAAATCTGAGATAACTAAATCTGGTTTAAAACTTTTTAAAATTCTTCTATGTCTTCTCCAAGTTACTATCCATGAAAATGGTAAATAGTAATTTTTTATTAAAAATCTATGAGTTTTAAATTCTAAACTATCATCTGGAAATTTATATCCTTCTACTTCTAGAACTTTAAATTTATTTTTAAAATATTTATATGAAGTGTCATATCCTAAGATTAATACATCATTTAATGGATCTTTTTTTAAAAATTCATTTATTATGGCTTCTGCTCTTATTGAATCACCATATCCAAATCCCGTTACTACAAATAAAAGTCTCATTTTACCTCTTTTTATTATATTTATCTTAATTTATAAAATCTTTCTGCATATTTACAATTATTCTTTCTACCATAATGTTTAGCTCTGAATATTATTGGGAAGAATTGTAGATAAACAGATAACCATTGACTTTTAAATTGCTTAATTAGATTTAATTTTTCTTTAAATGTTTCAGTTATATCTATATATACAACTGGTTTGTTTTCATTTACAATGTTCCAAACTTCAAATGCATATACATCATCTTTATAGTTGATTTCATCAATGATTTCTATTACTATTTTATTTACTGCTCTATGATCTGGATGGGTATCTGATGAAGACAAAGTGTATATTTTATTTGGAGAGTGTTTTTTAATTAAATCTTTAATTTTCTTTTTGATGTTTTTTTCTTGAATTTCTTCTTTAAATTTTCCTTCTTTTAATCCAAAAAATATTGTTTCTCTTTTTAATTCTTTATCTATTTTTTTAATTTCTTTTTCTCTTGCTTTAGCTATAACTTCTTTTTTTAAATGAGGATGACTTTTTTCTCCATAAGAAAAGATTATCTGTAGAATTTTTTTATTTTGTTGTTTATATTTTAATAGAGTTCCACCCATACCTATTTCAATATCATCAGGATGACTACATATAATTAAAATATTATCTTTTGACATATTTAATGAAATGCACCAGCTGGGATTCGAAATCCTGGATAATAAAGAGATTTATTATCTCCCAGGTCAACAGCTTGGAAGGCTGTGATTCTACCACTAAACTACTGGTGCATAATTGTGATTACTTTTTCTTCTTTTTAAACTTTAATCTAGAGAATAAACTTTGAGGTTTACTTATAAATTTTTCTACATCTGTTTTTTTCCATCCTTTCATCATTAATCTTCTTTTAATTTCTTCATCACTAATCTTATATTTTCTACATTTTTTGACATATTTTTTTAGTGATTTTATTTTAGCTGTTTTAGGAGGGGTTTCTAATTTGATTAATACTCTTCTTTTTTCCCATTCAACTTCATCAAAAGCATATCTTACTTCTTTTTTAGACCAACCTTTATGGAGTAATGTTTGAATTAAGTTCTTTTTATCTATTTTTTTATCTAAAGAATCATTAATAAATTTTTTTACAGATTTAAGTTGTTGTTCATTTTTGAAAGGATTTTTTCCTTTTGTTAATTTTCTAAAATCCCATTTTCCCTTATAAAAATTGAAATAACCTATTCCTAAAATTATTAAAATTAGTCCACCTATAATCCAAGGTAGAATATTTCTTTGAGTTTTACAATCTTGAGGACATATTATAGAATCTTCAAAAGGAATTGAACATATATCATCTCCACATACATGTTGTTGTTTTACTTGTACATCAGGACCTAATTCCACATCAGAAGGAACCAAAAATGTTTTAGTGTTATCTATTTTATTTAAAATATCACCTTCAATAAAATATTGGATTTCAATTGTTTTTTCTTTTCCAATCTTATCAAATCTTTTTCTAAAGATAGGATCTTCTTCTATTATCTCTATATTATCTTCAAAAGTTATTTTATTTATATTATCCGCGATATTTTTTGGAATTCTTTCATAAACATAAAAATCGTTGATAGCTTCTCTGGATGAAATTATTTTTTTAATTTTAGTTTTTTTAATTTCCTCTCCATCATATTTTAATAATCTTACTAAAGATCCTTCTATTTCAATATCTAATGTATCTTGTAATTTTAATACAGAATTTTTATCTCCAGAGTTTACGATATCATCTAAATCTCTGATATCTATGATATTTATATCTCTAACTTTACTTATTTCACTAATATCCACTGGAAGTTCATTTTTTAAAGAATCTAACTCTGTTTTAATTTCTAATTTTTTATCAGTTAATTCTTGACTTGATACCCCACTTACATTACTTAATTGTGTTTTAAATAGAGCAATTTTTTGTAAAGCATTTTGTACATTGTTGTTGTATTTGAATGTTATTAAAAATTCATTTTCTTTTATTGAATTTAATTCTTTTTCTAATCTATCTATAAAACTATTTACATCTTCGACATTTGCATTAAAGAGTTTTATGTTTTTACTTATTTTTGCATTTCTTAAAGATACAGTTATGTTTGTTGATTTATCTCCTAAAGTTAAATTAAAATATGATAAAGGAAATGTGATATTTGTTTCTTTAACTACTATGTTATTAATCTCTTGTATGGAACTAAGGGAGGTTTCTAGATCATGAAATAAGTTATATTCTGTGCTTCCTAATAGAATATCTAATTGATCTAATGTTACTATTCCTTTTGTAGATGAACTTATACTTATGGGAATGATACAAGAATTTCCATCTAGTATTTTACAATTTGTTAAAAGATTTGTTAATGAATCACTTAAGGGTTTTGTATCATTGACTTGAGAAGCAATATTAATTGGAGCAGTAAATTGTGATTTATAATTTGCTCCTTTAATTTTTATAAAATAATCTAAAAAGTTAATTTGATCACATGCAAATTGATTAATGTTTTTATTACATTTGAAAGTATTTTGTGAAGAACCAAAATCACTTGCTATTTTATATGCTCCACTTGGATTTGAGTTAAATACACATACTAAAAAATCAGCTTCTATAGGGTTACTAACTTGAATATCACAACTCTTAAATGCAAAGTCATTATTAGGTTCTGGTAAATCACATACTTCTTCAGAGAAAGTAGATGAAGTTAAAGATGAAACTATAGCTGCTTTTATATCTCCTCCTGTGCTTGTTGAGTTTGATAGTTTATAATTTACTGAAATTTCAAAGTCTTTAGAATATGGTAAAGGTAGTAAGCTACAATGATAGGTTTTATTGTCATCTATTATTGTGGATGCTGGTGTGATAGATGGATCTAATGTAGGGGAGAGAACTGAATTTTGTTGCAATGTTAGAAAATCACCTAAATATAACCATTCTGTTGTGTTGTCATCACCAAAATCTAAAGATACACTTGTTGGATTGATACCATCCACTGGAGTACTTGATAATCTTAAATCTATATCATTTATTGAAGAACCTACAGGAAGTTTGAATGCTAAGGGTTTTTTCCCGGCTTCATTAAAAGTTATTGATTTTGTTGTTGAAGGATTTTTTGTTACTGTGCTATCAACAGTTGAAGTAAAAGTTTTTCCAAGTCTATAGAGTATTTGTCTCATGTCTTCTTTATACTCTTTATCATTAAATAAAATTATAATGTCACTTTCAGTTTCTATAGGGCCTTGAAAATTGATAGAGATATTTCCTCGAATTAATTCATTTTCATCATAGGTGTTTTTATTAAGTTCTAAGTTTAAAATTGGATCAATGGTTTCAAAAGTTGCATAACTGGTAAATGATGGTTTGATAACTAGAAATGTACCAAGTGCAAAAATGAAGATTAATAAAATTATTTCTAGTTTATATTTATTCATTATGCCTCTTTTTTATAGAATTTTTAGGTAATCTCTATATTTAAAGTTTTTTTATATCTTCTCTATTTTAATTATGGCATAACTATCTATTTTAGAACCTTTAGGAAAAAGTTTAATGTTACTAATCTCAATATTATCAAATTTTTTCGATTTTGATTCTTGAATACGTTCTTTTAAAATAACTCCCATAACATCTATTAGTACATTACTTGAGGTTATATCTCTTATGTAAATTTCTTGTCCATGAATGTTTATTGTTTCTCCAACCCTTATTAAAATTTCATTTGGGGGTAATGAGAATTTTTCTGCTTTTAGATTAACTCTTGGTTGTGGTTCATTTATTCCAGGGAATACTTCATTTATTATTATTTTTGTATCACCCACAATATCTTCAGTTCTTGTTCCAAAAATATCTGTTAATTTTCCACCTACTTCTAAAGTTGTTATTGTTGTTTCACCAATATTTAGATTGATTAATTTTATCTCTACATTATTAAACATAACAGATTGACCTTCTGTTAAATTATATAATGCTTCATCTACTTTTGGAATTTCTTTTATTTCAGGTTCTTTTTTAGATTCAGTCATATTTTCTTTAACTTTCTCTATTTGTAATTTTCTTTCTTCTACTTCTAATTTTTCCTTTTCAATATTTAGCTCATCTGTATCACATAAAATGTTATTGTTTTGATCTAAACAGCATTCTCCTTTTTTGTATTCTAAATAAGGGATTTTACAAAAACTTTCTTCTGTAATAATTGGCCCTTTAGAACAGGCGCTTATGAATAGAATAGTTAATAAAAATAAAATTAGAGTTAACTTCTTCATGAACTAACAGATATTTATAATTTTATAAATATTTTGAATTTAATCTCTTAGTAACAAAAGTATTATAAATACTATAAATTTTCTCAAAAAGTATATGGCCTTAAAAGATCTTTATTTAAAAAATTTAAATAGATTAATGTTAATACCATTTATTCTTATTGTTTTAAGTTTAATCTTTATATTTATGCAATATCAAGATACTGGTGATTTTGTTAACAAGGATGTTACATTAGAAGGAGGGTTAAGTGCTACTTTATCTACTGAAAAAGAATTTCCTAATTTAGAACAAGATTTAGAAGAGAATTTTAATGAAGAGTTTATAGTAAGGAAATTAACTCAGTTTGGGAATGATAAACAAATCGGAATATTAATAGAGTCATCTGAGATAACAAATGATGAATTAAAACCTTTTTTAGAATCTATAACTAATATAAAATTAAATAGTCAAAATTATTCAATAGAAGAAACAGGACCTTCTTTAGGAGAAGCTTTTTTTAAACAAATGTCTATAGCTGTAATAACTGCTTTTGTATTAATGGCAATAGTAATTGTAATAACTTTTAGAACTTTTATACCTTCATTTGGAGTGATATTTTCTGCTTTTGCAGATATGTTAATAACTATTGGGATAATCAATTTTATTAATTTAAGATTATCTACAGCAGGAATTGCTGCTATATTATTATTAATAGGTTATTCTATTGATACTGATGTTTTATTAACGACTAGGTTATTGAAAAGAAAAGATGATTCTTTAGATAATAGATTAATGAGTTCTATAAAAACAGGATTAACAATGACATTTACTACCATAATTGCGTTATCCTTAGGATACTTTGTTTCTACATCATTTGTATTAAAACAAATGTTCTTAATTTTAGTTATAGGATTGTTTGTTGATATTATTGTTACTTATTGTTTTAATGCAGGTTTATTAATGAGATATATAAAGAGAAAAGAAAATGGCTAAATTTTTTACAGTAAGGATATGGATATTAGTGATTGCAGTATTGTTATCTATTTTTTTAATTAATCCTAAGTTAGATGTTGAAGGAATTGAAATAACAAATGTTGCTTTAGGTTCAGTAGAATATCAACAAGGTTTGAGTTCTGGAGAAGTAATAAAATCAATTAATAATGTTGAGATAAAAAATTTAATTGATTATAAAAATTCTGTAACTTATTTAGAAATAGATTCTAAAGAAATTATTCTAGAGACAAATGTTTCTAAGTATGAATATAGTGTAACTGATAATATAAAGTTTATACAAAATAATCTTACAATAGTTTCTGTTAAAGATCCAGTTTTAAATATTGGTGAGAAAATTCTTAAAATTAATAATCAAAATATAAATAACTTAGATGACTTTAATAAAGTAATAGAGGATTTATTTCCTCAACAAAGTATATCTATATTGACAGATAAAGGAAGTTATAGTTATCTAACAAACACAGCACCGAAGATTTCAGTTTCTAAAGTAAGTACAACTAATTTAAAAAAAGGTTTAGAATTAGAAGGAGGAACAAGAGTTTTAATTAAACCAATTTCAGATAATCTAGTTACAGATCAAGATATTGAAAATTTAATTGAAGTTATGGAAAAGAGATTAAATGTTTATGGTTTATCAGATATAAGAATAAGGTCTGCAGATGTAAGTGATGAAAAGTTAGTATTAATTGAGATTTCTGGAGTTGGATCTGATGAGGTAAAATCTATTATATCTCAACAAGGAAAATTTGAAGCTAAAATTGGAGAAGATATTGTTTTTGTTGGAGGAAATAAAGATATTCCTTTTGTATGTAGAGATGATGGTTCTTGTTCTGGAGTTTCTAGATGTAATGATTTTAATGGACAATGGCAATGTGTGTTTCAATTTCAGATTAATTTAAGTCCTGAAGCGACTAAAAAACATGCTGAAGTTACATCTAAGTTAGAAGTTATTCAAGATGATTCTGGAGGAAGATTAGATCAACCTTTAGATTTATATTTAGATGATATTTTAGTTAATAGCTTACAAATAAGTGCTGGATTAAAAGGATTAGAGACTAATCAAATAGTAATTAGTGGTCCTGGTTTTGGAGATAATCAAGAATTAGCTTTAAATGATGCTTTATTATCTATGAATGAATTACAAACAGTGTTGGTTACTGGGTCATTACCATTTAAAATTGAGATTTTAAAATTAGATTCTATTTCTCCTATTTTAGGTAATGAATTTATTAAAAATGCATTTTTAGTTGCATTATCTGCTATTGTTGCAATTGCTTTGGTTATCTATATTAGATATAGAAATTTTAAAATTATGATTCCTATGATTATAAATACTGTTAGTGAGATTATTATTATTCTAGGAATTGCTGCTTTAATTAAATGGAATTTAGATTTAGTTGCTATTGCAGGAATAATTGCTGCTGTTGGAACAGGAGTAGATGATCAAATAATATTAGCTGATGAAATTATTAAAGGTAAAATTGAAGAAATAAATTGGAATGAAAGAATAAAAAGGGCTTTCTTTATTATCATGACTGCTTATGCTACTACTGTTGTAGCTATGATTCCATTATGGAATGCTGGAGCAGGATTAGTAAGAGGATTTGCGGTTATAACTATAATTGGTGTAAGTATTGGAGTATTTATAACAAGACCTGCATTTGCTTCTATTGCTGAGAAGTTGTTAAATAAGTAAAGTTTATAAACTAATATTTTTTAAATGAAAAAATGGTTGATAAAAAAATTGTAGATAAAAAAAAACTAGCCTATAAAGTAGGTTCATTTTCTGCATATATGCATACAGGAGTTTATCAAGGTCAAATCTTCTATGGTGTTCAGGCCAGAATGCCTAAAACAATAGAGGAATATGAAAGAGAAGAAGGTAAACCAGTTTCTATATTAGTTACTAAAAGAGCTGCTAGGGGATTAAATGACCATCAAAAAGAAAAAACTTTTTTTGCTTATCTTGTAAGAGTTCCTGATTTTTTCCCTAATGATTTAGTTGTTGATTCTGAGACGCAAACTGCTAAAAAAGTTAAATTTGAGTATAGAGGAAATCAATCTCCAATATTAGAAAAAAAAACATTAGAAAGAATTCTAAAACGAAAAGAATAACACAACCTTTTTATATTAACTAATGATATATATTTTTAAGAGGTGATATAATGCCAATTGAACAACAGATTATTTTATTACTTTATGTTTTACTAGGAGCAGTTGCTGGAATGATTTATGGTTTAAGAAGAATCTTTATTTTAGAAAGAAGGATTTTAGATATGGATGCTAAATTAGCGAAATTTTTAAAGAAAAAAAGACGTTAATTTTCTTGTGATTTATGCCAATTCCATGCATGTTGAATCATATCTTTAATATCATATTGTTCTTTCCATCCAATTTCTTCTTTAAATCTTGATGAATCAGCAATTAAAACACTAGGATCTCCTTCTCTTCTATCTTCATTAATAACTTCAATATTTTTTTTAGTTATTTCTTTACATAAATCAATAATTTCTTTTACACTATAACCATTTTTAGAGCCGATATTATAAGATTTAGTTTCCATATTTTTATTTAAATAATTTAAAGCTAGAATATGTGCTTTAGCTATATCAACAACATGAACAAAATCTCTTATACAGGTTCCATCATTTGTATTGTAATCATTACCAAAAATCTTTATATTATTTCTTTTTCCTAAAGCAGTTTCTAATATTGATGGGATTAAGTGGGTTTCATTTTCATGATTTTCTCCTATATCTTCTAAAGGAGAAGCTCCTGCAACATTAAAATACCTTAATGATATAGATTTTAAATTAAAACTTCTATCAAAATATCTTAATAATCTTTCAAAAATCATTTTTGTTTCACCATAAGGATTTATAGGATTTAATGGATGACTTTCTTTAATTGGTAGTTCTTTAGGAGTTCCATATATAGCAGCTGAAGATGAGAAAATTAATTTATTTACATTATTTTCAACCATTGCTTTTAATAGATTTAAAGAATTAACTACGTTATTTTGATAATATTTAATTGGGTCTTTAATAGATTCACCCACTAAACTATAAGCTGAGAAATGAATAACAGCATCTATCTTATGTTCTTTAAAGATTTGATTAAGTTTTTCGTAATCTGATAAATCTCCTTCAATAAAATTAGCTTTTGAATCAATAAGTTTTTTATGTCCTGTTGTTAAGTTGTCATAAATTATAACATCATGTTCTTTAACAAGCTCTTTAACAGTATGAGATCCAATATACCCTGCTCCTCCCGTAACCAACACCAACATGAGAAATAAGAAAAAAGTTGGTTTAAAAGGTTTTTTATCTATTAATTATATAATTAATGTCCTTCAAATTTAACTATTGAGTAAATAGGATAACCATTTAATTTTTCTCTACCTTTTAAATCTGGAAGTTCCATTACAAATCCACATTCTTCTATTTTAGCTTTTCTTTTTTCTATTAATTCAATAGCTGCTTTTGCTGTTCCCGCTGTTGCAATTAAGTCATCTATTAGAATAACTTTATCATCTTCTTTTAATGCATCTAAATGAATTTCTAATTTATCTATTCCATATTCTAATTCATACTCAATAGAATCAACATTATGTGGAAGTTTTCCAGGTTTTCTTATTGGGATAAAACCTTTTTTTAATTGATGGGCTATGGCTCCTCCTAAAATAAATCCTCTGCTCTCTATTCCAATAATATAATCAATATCTTTATCTTTATATCTTTCAACAAATAAATTAATTACGTGATTAAATCCTTCAGGATCTTTTAATAATGTAGTTACATCTCTAAACATTATTCCTTTTTTTGGAAAATCTGCAATTGTTCTTATTTTTTCTTTAATGTTCATTTTTACTTTGTTTAATCTCTGTAAGATAAATTTCAAATAATGCTACAATTAAACTTAGTATTACAGGACCTAGAAATATTCCTATAAATCCAAATAATTGAATTCCTCCAATAACTCCTAATAAAACAGTTATTGGATGTATTTTTGTTTTTTGACTTATTATCTTTGGTTTTACTAAATTATCTATTAAACTTATTATTAATATTCCATATATTGCTAAACCTAAACCGTTGAATAAATCGTTATTGAAGATTTTGATTAATGCAGCAGGAACCCAAACGATTGATGCTCCTAAATAGGGTAACATAGATACAACAGTCATAACTAGTCCCCAAACTATAGGGGATTTTACATCGAAAATAATTAAACCTAATGTTCCAATTGCTCCTTGAATTATGGCAGTAACAATAGTTCCATAAATAGTTGCTTTCATAACACTATCTAATTTATTTAATATAGTTTCTTTATGTTGTTTTTTTAATGGAAGATTTTCCATTGTTTTTTCTATCATGGAAGGACCTTCTTTGAATAAATAATACATCATAAATAATATGATAAATAAACTAACTGCTTTTTGAGGTATAGTAAATGCTAAATCCGATAAAGAAGTTAATATAAGATTTAAACCTTTATTTACTGTTTCTTGAATATATAAACCTAAATCAACATTTTCACCAAATAAGTTTCTTAAAGGATCAAATATATTTGAGAGTTCAACATTTCTTAGTGTGTGGAATAAACTAACGGATTCATTGATTAATAAATTTAATATAAAGAATGTTAATGTTAATAATACTCCCATTATAATTAATAGTAGAATAATTGATCTCAAAGATTTATTCTTAATTATTTTGCTAGATTTTTTATATAGTGGATAAAAAGTATATGCAAGAACAATACTTGCTAATATTGCAATGATAAATGGTTTGATTATTATGTAAGATACTATTAATATGATTAATAATAATATTAAAAATAATGGTTTTTGATCTGTTTTTAAGTATTTTAACATAATAAAATTATTATCTATGTAAATATATAAGTTTAACTATTCATTTTTCATTTTTTTAATTATTGAAGAACTTGATAATTTATCTTTTTCTATATCTTCTACTATGTGGATAATTCCATTATGTTTTTTTACTGTTTCAGCTTCAATACAATCTTTACCATATTCAGAGCCGTTAACATGAACATTCGGCTTAATAGATTCTATAAATTCTATACATGTTGTTTCATCAAAAATAGTTATATAATCAACACAAGATAATCCACTTAATAATTCTGCTCTGTGTTTTTCATCATTTATTGGTCTGTTCTCCCAATTTTGATCACCGATTGATTTTCTCCATTCTTTAACAGAAGAATCACTATTTAATCCAATAATTAATATATCTCCTTGTTTTTTTGCTTCTTCTAAAATATGAAGATGTCCTCTATGTAAGACATCAAAACTACCATTTATAGTAACTATTTTTTTATTTTGTTTTTTTAATTCATTAACTGTTTTAGTAATTGTTTCTCTTGTTTTAATTTTATTTTTCTCTTCTATAGCTTCTTCAATTTCTAATATATTTGTTGTAGAGGTTCCAAATTTACTTACTACAATTCCTGCTACATAGTTAGCTATAGTAACAGCTTCTTCCATAGCTGCTCCACATGTTAAAGATAAAGTTATTGTAGTTACAACAGAATCTCCTGCTCCAGAAACATCATAAACTCCTTTAGCTTTAGTTGGAAAATATTTTATATCATCATCAAATAAAGTCATTCCTTTTGAACCTCTTGTGATTAATACAGATTTTGAAATTTCTTTTAATTTCTCTCCAATGATATTAAGATTTTCTTCTTCATTACCAAAAATATTAGTCATCATTGTAGATTCTAAATAATTAGGTGTGATCAAGTTAACACCATAATAGAAATCTTTGTTTTCTGGTTTAGGATCAACTACAATGATTTTATTATGTTCTTTACATAAAGTTATTATATTATCCATTAATTTTTTTGTTATTAATCCTTTACCATAATCAGAAACTACTATTCCATCAATATTAGTGATGATACTTCTTACATTATTTAGTATATTATTTTCAGTAAGATCATTAATTTTTTCTTTATTCTCATAATCTACTCTTACTAATTGTTGATTTTGTGCTACTACTCTTTCTTTTACTATTGTTCTTTTATTTAAGTCTTTTATTATTAAATCTGTTTTTATGTTTAAGTTTTGTAATATTTTAATTAATACTTCACCATAAATGTCATCTCCTATAACTCCAGATAAATAAACTTTAGCTCCTAAAGATGATAAGTTATTTGCTGCGTTTCCTGCACCACCAGGAACAAAATTTTCTTTTTTTACTTCTACTATTGGAATTGGAGCTTCTGGAGAAGTTCTTTCTACATTACCCATCACATATTTATCTAAGATTATATCTCCAACTACTAGAATTGTTTTTTCTTTAAATTTTTCAACTATTTTTAATAATCTTTCTTTCATATTTCTAAAGAAGCTAAATCTATTTTCTCACTTTGAGTTTTTCTATATGAATCATTATCATCATGTTGTGTAGAAAATTCCATTATTTCAGAATCTTCCAATCCAGTAAATCTATGCAATTCTTTCGGTTTAATATGTTGAACATCTCCTTTTTGCATTATCCATTTTTTGTCTTCAATTTCCATTAATACTTTTCCCATTTGGAGATAAAATGTTTCTTCTTTTATTTTATGATGGTGTAAACTACATCTATGACCTTTTTTAAGAATTAATTTTTTACCACAGTATTTATTATTATTTACAATCCAATGTTCTTCTCCCCATACTTTAGGAACGATTTTCATCCAAAAAAAGCAGATTTCTAATTTTTAAACTTTACTATAATATTCAATCAAACATACCAAATAAATTACCTTCACCTTTTTTACCTTTTGATTTTTCTTCTGTTTTTTTTATTTCTTTGACTATTCTTTTTCTAAAATCTTTTAAATCATCTTTATTAGACATTCCAAATTTATTTTTCCCTGGTTTTTCTTTTTCTACTTTCTTTTCTTTTTTTACTGAATGTTTGTGTTTTGATTTTTCTATCTTAAATTTAAAATTCTTCTTTTTCTTTTTGATTGTTATGTAAGTGAATAAAATTAATAAAACTGTTATTAAGAAAATATATATTCCATTAAAAGATTTTTTTGGTTTTCCGGTTATACTAATATCGTTAAATGCTTTTTTAATTTCACCAGAAGTTACTATTATATTATATTTATTTGTAGGAACTTCTTCATCTAATTTAATTTCTTCTACTAAATTAGGTTGAAGATTAACTCTTCTAATAATTGTAAATTCATTTAAATCAACTTTAATTGGTTTTGTATATTCTACATTTCCTATGTTATGAACTTTTATTGTTTGATTTTCTAAAGAAATATCCACACCAATAACTGATTCAACTTCAAATGTATGATCATTATCTAGTTCGTTTGTTGATATTGTAACTTTATAAGTTCCTGGAAGTGCAAATTGTCCAAGATTATATGCAATTTTTTTATTTGATTTTGTTACTTCTAAGAATATTTGTTCTTTTTTAGGATTTATAATTTCAATAGTGACATCTTCTTCTATAATAGCGTCAGATTGATCATAAACTAAAGGAGTTATAAAAACAACATCATTTGGTTTGTAAATATCTTTTTCTATTTTTCCTTCTACATTTTCATTTATTGGATTTATTGTTATATCAAATCTATTAGAACCTTTATTTCCTAATTTATCTTCAGCGTTTATTAAAATAGAATGTTTTCCAGAAGTGATTGTGTTGCCTGTTTCAATTTCCTTTTCAAATTTACCATCTTTTACATCAACTTTATATGATGAACCATCAAAAGTAAATTTAATTACTCCTTCTTCTATTAATTCTTGTAAAATATTTTTTACCTCTCCACTAAGTTTTAATGTTTCTCCTGGTCTTATAGATGATTTTACTGCTTTAGCTGTAACTAATAAATCACTTATTAAAATAAAAGATGCAACATTATCAAATTCTTCTTTATTGTTAAAAACATCATTTATTGTTATGTCTATATCAAATGTTCCTGAAGGAAGTGCTGTTGAAGTATATTTATATTCAAATGATCCATCTTGAAAATTTATAATATCTATTAAGAATTTTGTATCATTATTTTCAAAATATATCTCAGCAGAACCATCTGTTGGTTTTCCATCTAATTTAAACACATTACCATCTATTATTAAAACTTCTCCTACTTGAATTTTTGATTTATCTAATTGAAAATTTCCTTCTAAAGTTTGAGATATAATAAAATCAGAAGATGTTATTGTTTCTATTGTTTCAGAACCTTGTATTAGAGATGCTTCTAAATTACAAGTTCCAATTAATGAATTTCTTATAGTTATTTTTGGTATTGTAAAATCTTCAGGAAATAAAGATCTTTCATTTTCAATTAATGATATAGAAGTTAAAGGAAGTTGAGATTTATTCTCTCCACAAATTAATTCTAATTTAAGAAATCCAGTAAATGATTCATCTCTTAATAAATAACCAGAAATAGTGATTTCATCACCTAAATTAAATACATTTTTTTGAGGTCCTACGATATTTATTGTAGCAGATACTGATGGAATTAGTAGTAAAATTAAGAATAATAAAATTGCCCCTTTTCTCATATTGTTTTTTAATCATCTCTTCTATATATAGTTTACGATGAAATAAAATAATTTTAATTTTCTGATAGAAACATGTTCATTATTTTAGGTAACATTCTTCGGTCTCTTGCAAATAATCTATAAGTTCCTTTTAATAAATCTGGGAGATCTTCTTCACTGTAATTTATATGATGACTAAATCTTTCTTCAGCTAGATGACCTTTTTTAAAAGGGATTATTTCTCCTTCATCATCTTTTTTCAAATACATTAGTTGTCTATTAGATACATAAGGAAAATAACAAATTTCACTAGAAGAGATGGACAAAGGAAGTCTTTCTAGATATTGACCATTGATTAATAAAGGACTTTCTCTTAATAAGTCCAAACTCATTTTCCAATTAGTTTCACCAAACATAGATTCTGCAGTAATAGTTCCTACAGATCCTACTTCTTTAAGGACATCTTGCCAATTAACTATTTCATACATTGTATTCATCCCTAAATGTTGAGCATAAAGTAAATTTGTAAATAAAAATTCATTCCAAGCAGTATCATTGCTTGGAATTATCTTAGTGTCTTTTGATGTATCTTTAAAAATGTATAGATGTTCTTGATCTAATAAATCTTTCCATGCTTTTCCTGAAACATTAATTTGAGAAAGAAATAAGTCTCCATGATTACCATTTGATAAAGTATTTTTATGATTTACAGATCTCCAAGAATAAGATGATTCCCAACCATTTATTATTGGTTTTTCTCCAAAACAAAAACTTGCAATAGATTCTTCTAATTGTCTTCTACTTATAAATCCAAATTTCTCGGGATGTAATACTTCTTCATGAAGAACAATAAAAGCTAATAGACTAGGGAATTTCATTAGTAGATCTTCTTTATCTAA
>CEPX01031924.1_pt1 | contig 20228 bp, 23 predicted proteins | sample 361361 | NCBI WGS metagenome assembly CEPX01 (sample SAMEA2619974, study PRJEB7988) | marine metagenome | biome: marine biome (ENVO:00000447); feature: mesopelagic zone (ENVO:00000213) & marine oxygen minimum zone (ENVO:01000065); material: "saline water (ENVO:00002010), including plankton...
CGCATGAACTCCTCCAGCAGAGGTGTCTCGGCGCGGGCGCTCCCGGCCAGCGCGAGCAGCGCCAGGGCGGTTGCAGCCGCTGTTATAGTTCTCATCCCTGTCCACAATATTTCAGCCATTCCAGCTTATCTGTTCTCCCCACCAGTCCGCCGTCACGTTCGATGATTGGCACAATCGGTAACCCATATGGCGACGGCCCCTCGACCAGTTCAGCGACCATTACCGGCCGTCCTTTCTCATCGATGTTCTCGACAATCGAGAGCGGGTCAAAGCGGCTCAGGTGGCACGGGCAGAGGAACATATTCTCGTACGAATCTCCGCTGATGCCGATGCCCTCGTCCTTGAAAACAGGCTTGCAGCAGAGGTGCGGGCACTTGTAGGTGTTGTACGCCATCATCATCGTGTTGCCACTGTCATCAGGGATACCCCATTCGGCCATCGAATCCTCGGTCGGGACCTTCACCAGCGTCAGCACGGCTTCGCAGCTCCCCAGCTCCGCTTCCAGTTCCTTCGGCGCCCAGGTTACCATTGCCGACTGGTTCAGCGCGAAGTCCTCCTTGCGCGCCACGTTGCCCGCCATCGGCTCGTACCACGTTCCCGGCTCCCGCTCCTTGTAGAGCAGCGTGTCATGCACCTCGTCTGGGTTGCAGTGCGTTACCGGTGGCGGCAGCAGCGTCTTGAGTCCCGGCACTGCCAGCGCACCGCCAAGGCCGCTGCCGGCAAGCGCCAGCGCGCCTTTCAGGAAGTCACGTCGCGTGACCGCCATCTATCGCTCCAGCCGCGGCACGACCTTGTCGCGGCGGCGCTTGGTCTCAAGTACGTCGGGCAGGAAGCTGCGGCGGTAGAGGTCGAGCATCAGCCCGAACGTCAGCATCGCCATTCCGATGATGAACGAGAGGAAAGTCTGGTCCCACCCCTCGAGCAGTCCGTAGATGAAGAGCGCGTCGTAGAGCAGTTGCACCACCATCAGCAGCATGATAATTGCAAAAATCGAGAGCTGCTCCGGCGCCGGCGTCTCGTGCCGGATGGCGCCGAGCTGCTCGTCACCGCGGGTGCCGAGCAGCTTCTGCGCGTCCGCCTGCGTCAGCTCGCCGCGAGCCACCTGCTCGAGGATTTCGTTAACCCCGGTAATTGGCGCTCCCCCCTCGTAGTACGATGTACGCCAGCAGCACGAAGACCATCGTGATGCCGATACCGATAAGCCCAATCCAGTACTGTTTCAGGCTGACCCCCAGTTCGTGGATGCCCACTTCGTCCTCCAGCGCCTGCGGCGTCCCGAGCGAGACTGCTACGAGCCGGGTCCAGCCGTCGCCGGGATCGTTGCCGTTCTCACCGTTGACGACGTTGAAGTAGACGGTCAGCACTGCGTCGCCGCTGCCCTCCTCGGGCGCAGTCCACGCCACAGTCCAGTTGCGCTGGTCATCCGAATCGGCGTTGTGCGAGAGCATGCGACTATCGTCGTTCACCCAGAAATCGGTGCCGCCCTCGAAGCTGCCGTTGGTGACGCGCATCAGGAAGCCGCCCGCCGCTGCCGGGTCGGCAGCGTCACTGACGCCGCTGTCTGCAATCGTGAGCGTCAGGTTGTAAGTCGCTCCCGGTTCGTAGCGCGCCGGGAAGTTCTCGAGCGACCAGAGGCCAGTTCCGCTCTGGTCGGGATTGTGGCAGTTGCAACCATGGAGCATCACGTCAGCAGCCCAGTCATCGCCGCCGGCGTCACCGCCTCCGGAATACCCGAATGCGCTTCCGCCCGTCAGGAGTGCGGCTGAAAGCAATGCGAAAATCAGTCCGAAATTACGTCTTTTTCGAAGAGCCACCGTAACCTCCGGTCAGGTCGCCTGTGAGGACGGCTTACCCTATATAATGATATTGAGAAGCGTTGCAGCGCTGGTGACTGAAAGGCTGCGTGGCGCAGCAGCCGCTTTTAGCACGCGCTGGCTGCACCGCCATGGGCCGGCCTCTCCCCCGGGTTGCGGGCGCACTCCTGATGGCGGTGACGCTGCTGCTACGCTGGCCCCTGACGCCTCGCCCGACCGGCAGCGACAGCTTCGAGTATTTCGTGCAGGTTGCGTCGCTGCGCGATGCCGGCGCAATGGAGTGGCTGCTCCATCCCGCGGCGTATTTCGGGCTCTACCCCGGCACCTCCCCGGGAGGCCACCTGGCGCTGACCGCCGCCTTCGAGGAAACCACGGGCCTCGGTTTCGAAGGGTCGTCGCTGGTGCTCTCGCTCGCCATATCGCTGCTCGGCGTCGCCGGGATGTGGCTGCTGGCGGGCGAACTGGGCGTCTCGCCGTCGGCACGCTGGCTGGCGGCGCTCTCGTTCGCGGTCGCGCCGCGCTTCATCACCTTCGCACTCTGGCGACTTTCGCTGCGCTACCTGCTGGTAGTGCTGCTGCCGCTCTTCCTCTGGGCGCTGCTGCGCAGCCAGCATCGTCGCTACGGCCGCCATCCGGAGCGGCTCGCCGCGCTGGCGCTGGCGCTGGGGCTGGCGCTGCCGGCGGTCCACCGCATGGGGCTGCTGCTGCCGGGCTTCCTGCTGGCGTTCGCGCTCGCGGCGGCGCTCAGTCGCTGGCAGGCGGGCGCGCTCGACCGCGAGCGCGCCGCGCGGCAGGGTGTCGCCTTCTGTGCCGGGCTTGGCATTTACCTCGCCTACCTCTCCTACCTCGGCGGCACGCTCTACGCTCCGTCGGAGGGCCTCTTCAGCGTCTATCTTTTCGAGGGCGAAACGCTGCCGGTGCGGTTCGCCAACCTCGCGGTGCATTATGGCTTGCTCGGTGGGCCGCTGCTGCTGCTGGCGCTGCTCGGCGCTGGCGGCACGCTTCAGCAGGGGCGCCCGGCGCTGGGTATCTGGCTGGCGCTGGCGTGGCTGGCGCTCGGCGCCTACGTCGCCCTCGACCGCATCTACCTTGTCTATCTGCTACTGGCCGGGATGCTGCTGCTGGTCGGCCCGGGCGCCGAGATGCTGCTGCGTGAACTGCCATCCCGTCATGGCCGGGCGGCGCTGGTGGCGGCGCTATTCGTGCTGTCGGGAGTCTCGGCCGCGGTCGACCTGCGCGACCGCATCGACCACATGGAGCGGCCGGAGACTGGCTACAGCTACCATGTGCGCGAGCCGACCATCGCCGCCGCATTCTGGGGCAGCGCGCACGCCGACGGCGAACTATTCGAGGCCAACGACATTAAGCGCACTCGACGGGTCGACGCCTATTCGGAGATGGTCGCAACGCGCGACGCCGATGCGCTGGCGCAGGGCGTTATCGACTCGGCCGCGATGGAGCTGGAATACCTTGGCTGGCGCGTGCTCTTCACGGAGCAGCACGACCATCTCTGGACGTGGGAAAACCGGAACGAGTTCAACGAGAACATCTCGGCTGACCGCAGTCTCTCGCTGGTGAACCTCGCCTTTCCCGAGGCAGCCGGCAGCGCCAGCATTCCCGAGTCCATCGTCAGCAGCACCCACTACCGCTGGCTAGACTGGTTCTGCTATCGCATCTACGCTGGCGACGAGCTCGCTTTCTACTGGAGTTACGGCTACGCTGTGTGAGTCTTTTAATAGAGGGCTAACTGCCGCCCACATTCCAGCTATGGCACGAATCTATGCCCGACGGAAAGGCCGTTCCGGCTCCAGCGCGCTGCCCCGCAGCGAGCACCCAGCCTGGGCTCCCGAACCGAAAGAGGTCGAGGAGCTGGTAGGCAAGCTCTCGAAAGAGGGGCTTTCGACGGCCGAAATCGGCACGCGGCTACGCGATTCACACGGCACCCCCAGCGTCAAGCTGGCGACTGGCAAGGCGGTCGCGGCCATGGTGCGCGACGCCGGCCTGGCACCCGATATCCCTGAGGACCTGGCGAACCTGATGCGCAAGGCGGTGCGGCTGGGCGAACACCTTGAGGCCAATACCAAGGATGTCCACAACCGGCGGGCGCTACAGCTTACGGAGTCAAAGATACTGCGGCTGGTGCGCTACTACAAGCGCAACAGCGTGTTGCCGGACGACTGGAAATACACGCTCGCCAACGCCAAGCTGCTGGTCGGGTGAATCCCGCCGCGGCGATGCCGCAGCCGTTGATGGAAGCGGCACATCCACTCGCCGACCGCTTGCGGGAAACCGGACAGCCGGTGCGTATCATCGGCCATTACGACTGCGACGGCCTCACCTCGTCAGCCATCCTGGTGCAGGCGCTACTGCGGCTCGGGAAGCGGTTCCACCTCAGCAATGTCCTCTCGCTGGCGCCCGACGTCATCGAGCGGCTGAACCGCGAGGCGCCCGCGCTAGTGCTCTTCACCGACCTCGGATCGGGCTACATGGACCTGCTGGCGCAGCTTGAGGCGCCCGCTTTGGTGGTTGACCACCACCTGCCGCAGGGCGAGGTCCCTGGCAACGTCCTCGAGCTGAATGCCCACAAGGCAGGGGTTGACGGCAACCGCGAGGCGTCCGCCGCGAGTGTCGCCTTCGCGCTGGCGCTAACGCTGGACGAGGCGAACCGTGACCTCGCCCCCATCGCGCTGGCGGGAGCCTGCGGCGACCGCCAGATGATTGGTGGATGGAAGGGTTGGAACCTCGAAATCGCTAATATGGCTACTGAAGATAATTATTTAAAAGAAAAGCAGCAACTTCCGCTCCACGGTGCGAGCCTGGCCGAGGCGCTGGAGGGGTCGCTCGAGCCGTACCTCGTCGGCGTCTCCGGGCAGCCCACTGCGGCCGAAGAGGCGCTGCGCGAAATCGGCCTCGACCCTGCCGCGGCGCCCGATAGCCTCGCGGGCGAGAAGGCGGCGCGGCTGGCGGACTGGCTGACGCTGAAGCTGCTCGAGCAGGGCGCCGGGAGCGAGCAGTGCGAGCAGCTTTTCGCGCCCAGCTATCAGTTGCCGGGGTGGGGCTGTACCGTCTCTGAACTGGCGTCGCTGGTCGATGCCAGCGGCCGGCAGGATGACACCTCGACCGGGATTGCGCTGCTGCTCGGCTCGGCGGCGGCGCGTGGCCGTGCGGGGGCGCATGAGCTGGAGCAGCGCGAGCAGTTGCTCGCGCTGCTCGGTACGGCGAAGTTCGAGCGGCGCAACGCCATCCAGCACTTCAGCACCAGCGAGCCGGCGCTGAAGGGCACGATTTGCGGGCTGGCGCTGGGCTACTTCCTCGACCGCTCGCTGCCCGCCATCGGCCTTTCGCCGCGCGACGGCGAGCTGATAATCTCCTCGCGCGCGACGCCGGAGCTCATTGAGCGCGGGCTCAATCTGGCCGAGGTAATGTCGCAGTCCGCCGGCAAGTGCGGCGGCATCGGCGGCGGCCACGCCATCGCGGCGGGCGCGACAGTCTCCCTCGACGCGGAAGAGCAATTCCTTGCTGCGGCCGACGAGCAGGTCGCCGTGCAGCTAGGGCTCTAATACCGTGGCAGCTGACCCCGCATGGCGAAGTGGCGGCTGCTGCTGGCGCAGGGAAAAACGCACCTTGTAAACCTCGATGCCGAGAGGCAGGACTTGCCCGGGCTGGGCAGCTTCCGGTCTGCGGTACTGCGCGATGCGCCCATCGGGGAGGAGTTTGACCTGGTCGGCACCCCGGCGCGGCTGTTCGAGCCGACGCTGCCCGACCTCGAGGCGAACCTGGCGCGCGGTCCGCAGGTAATCCTGCCGCGCGACCTCGCGTGGATAACGTGGGCGCTGGCCCTTGAGCCGGGCGACGCGGTCGTCGAGGCCGGTGGCGGCTCGGGCGGGCTGACGCTGGCGCTGGCGCGCGCGGTCGCCTCCGACGGGAATGTTGTGAGTTTCGAGCCGCGCCCGGCGCACCGGAAGGTGCTCGAGCGCAACCTCGCCGGCAGCCCGCACGCAGCGCTGGTCGAGGTAATCCCGGAAGTGCTGGAGCCCGGCACCGCGACCCGCGAGTGCGACGCGGTTGCGCTGGACCTGCCGCAGCCGTGGGAACTGGTCGGCTGGGCCGCCACGGCGCTCGTTGCTGGCGGGCGGCTGGTAGCGTACCTCCCGAGCACTGGACAGGTGGCGCAACTGCTGGCGGCACTCGAAGGGTGGGGCGAGCTACGCGTCGTGGAAAATTTGCAGCGCGACTGGGAGCCAAAACCACAAGCGCTACGGCCGCAGCACCGCATGCTGGGGCATACCGGTTTCATCGTCAGCGCGCGCCATTTCGGGTGAACCCTTAACCCGCCGGCCCGACTGGCGCTGCAATGGCCGAGAAGCTGATTATTATCGGGTCGGGACCGGCCGGCTATACTGCCGGACTATACGCATCGCGGGCGATGCTCGAGCCGTTGCTTTTCGCCGGCTACGCTAGCGGCGGGCAGCTAATGCTCACCAATGAGGTCGAGAATTACCCCGGCTACCCCGAGGGAATCCAGGGTCCCGAGATGATGGTGCAGCTGCGTGCGCAGGCGGAGCGCTTCGGCACCCGCATCCTTGACCGCAACGTTGACTCTGTCGACCTCTCGCGACGGCCGTTCGGGGTCACCAGCGGCGACAAATCGTGGGAGATGGAGGCGCTCGTCATTGCGACTGGCGCCGAGGCCATCTGGCTCGACGTCGAGAACGAGGAAGTGCACAAGGGGCGCGGGATTTCGACCTGCGCCACCTGCGACGGCGCCTTCTTTCGCGACAAGGAAGTCATGGTTGTCGGCGGCGGCGACTCAGCGATGGAGGAGGCGACCTTTCTGACCCGTTTCTGCCCGAAAGTGACGATTGTCCACCGCCGCGAGGGGCTGCGCGCGTCGCAAATTATGGGGCAGCGCGCCCGCGACAATCCGCGCATCGCCTGGAAGCTGAACCGCACGGTCACCGGCTGGCTCGGCGAGGAGGGTGACTTCCGCGGCGCGCGACTGCGCTCGACCGCTGACGACAGCGAGGAGGACCTCGCCTGCGGCGGGGCGTTCATCGCCATCGGCCATAAGCCGATTACCAGCTTCCTCGGCGGGCAGCTGGAGACAGATGATTCGGGCTACCTGCTCTGGAAGCAGCACTCCATGACTTCCGTGGAGGGCGTATTCGCGGCGGGCGACGTCGTCGACACACGCTACCGGCAGGCAATAACCGCGGCCGGAATGGGTTGCATGGCGGCGATAGACGCCGAGCGCTGGCTCGAGGCGCAGTAGCGACTTTTATAGCGCTGTTCGGCACGCACGCTTTTTAGTCCCCCACCGCGTGGCGAAGGCGTGAAGCGCCAGCTCCTGCCTCGCGACGAGGATGGTGTAAGCCAGATTATCGGCACCATCCTGATTATGGTAATGATGGTCACCATCGTAGGTACCATGCTGGCGTGGGGCATCCCGCAAATCCAGAACAATGAGGCGTGGGCGCAGTATGCGACGACGCGCTCCAACCTGCTCAATCTGGACGCTGACATGGACCAGGTGCTGCTACAGGGTGAGGGCGCCTCGCGCACCTCGACCGTCTCGCTCGGCTCGGGCAGTTTCACGCTGAAGAAGGCGCAGGAAGACCTGCTGCTCTGCTGGAGCACCGTCTCCTGGGCGCAGCTTTCGGCGCGCAACGTGGAAGCGGGCGCCACAATCCTGCGCGTCGAGGACCTGACCGAAACCGTGGCGACGCTGACGGTCACCATCACCTACCCCAACGGGACTGTCTGGAGCGGTGACACCGACGGCAACCGGCTGGGACCGCTGCCCCCCATCGTGGCGGGCGTGACCGGTACCGCTGCTGCCGCCAACGGTACCGCCATCGGCGAGTTCCGCTACTACATGCAGGATGTCCTCTCCTACAAGTACCGCTCGACGGCAGGGCAGTTCCAGATGCGATTGTTCAACGGCGGGGTACTGTCGCATGAGCCGGGTGGCGGATACTACTTCGAGGACCGCCCGCTGGTGCGCGGCAGCGGAAACGTGGATGCGCTGTCGCTTTACCTCGTTACCTACAACAACAGTGGCTCGCAGATGCGCAGTATGACTGGCCCCTCCAACTTTGACTTCTCGCTGCGCAACCAGGGCGGCAGCGATTCCGGGAGCATTGCGGCTTACAGCTTGCGAATCGTCGTGAAAGGCGACGCGCAGTATGCAACCTACGGCTTCTTCCAGTCCCTGTGGGGATTCAGCCGTGACCTACAGCATGACGAGGTATACCTGACGCAGGTGACCTCGCTGGACCTACGCCTGATGGAGAGGACGGTGCATGTATCGTTTGGATTGCGCTGAGTCAGGCGCGCAGGAAATAGGGTTCATCTACACCTCGTTGCTGGCAGTACTGCTGCTGTCGTCGGTGACCGTGGCGGTCGCCGACGTACTGAAGGGCAACCATACCTTCACGGCACAGGAAGAGGTGGAACAGGTGGGCGTGCGACTGCAGCAACTGGTTGAGGAGCTGCTCGCGATGGTCCGTGCCTATCCCGGAATTGACGCCACTCTGAGTATTCCCGCCGCCACCGAGGAGCACGGCGTGCTCTACACGATAATCGGTACCGAGACCGGCCTGAAAGTGGTCAGCAAGGCTCCTGTGGGGGGTCGATACACAGCGGATTTTCCGCTTGCGCCCGCCACGGCTATAGATGGGAAAGTGTACTCTAGCACTTCTTATATAGTCGTGCAGTATGACGCAACATCTCAAGTGGTCACCCTGACCGCAGGATAGACGAGTAAGAATGGGAGCTGCCGGCGACTCGATTGACACGGAATCAGACCCTCTTGGTATGCTATCGCCGTCCGAGGAAACGGTCGACGAGAGCCAGCTTTCATGGCGTGAAAAACGGCGCTTGCGCAAGGAACGCAAGCAGCAGGAGCAGGCCCGCAAGGCGGCCGAGAAGGCAGGCGTCATCCACGACCTCGTCATGGACGACATCGAGCTGGGCGAGGATTTCGAGGAACTCGACACCTACCCCGTAAGGCCACCCTTCTCCTATGTCAGAATCCTGTTCGACAAGCGTGACTATTCACGATTCTACTACGTTGTCGAACCCAAGGCGAGCGAGCAGGAGAAGCAGGATCTGGACACTATCCAGTCAGTGCTCCAGCGAGCGCTCAACATCAGCCGCGAGACCCTCGAGGAGGGGCAGGACGAGTTCCTGCATCAGGCGGTTGACGACATCCTCGACGCGTACCGGCTTCCGAGCCGCAAGAGCAACCGCGAGAAAATCCACTACTACATCGAGCGTGACCTGGTGGGCTACGGCATGATTGATACCATGATGCACGACCCGAACATCGAGGATGTTTCCTGCGACGGCCCCGGCGTCGAGGTGTTCGTCTACCACCGGCGCTTCGAGTCGCTGCGGACCAATGTCCTCTGGTCTGACGAATTCGAGCTGGAGCGATACATCATCCGCATGGCACAACGCTGCGGTAAGCACATCTCGATTGCTGAACCGCTGCTCGACGCAACGTTGATGGACGGCTCGCGTATCGTCATGACGCTGGGCCGTGAGGTCTCCACGAAAGGTTCGACCTTTACCATCCGGCGTTTCCGTGACGAACCGTTCACGCCGGTGGACCTGCTAGAGTTCAAGACCTTCTCCTCGATGCAGATTGCCTTCTTCTGGCTCGCGATGCAATACGGCATGTCGATGCTGTTTGTCGGTGGTACTGCTTCCGGCAAGACCACTTCGCTCAACGCATGCTCGCTCTTCCTGCCGTGGCAGCACAAGATTGTGAGTATTGAGGAAACGCGTGAGCTGAACCTGCCGCATCCCAACTGGATTCCCGGCTGTACCCGCGAGGGTTTCGGTGGTGAATCCGCCATGGCGGGCGTCAAGGCGGCGGGAGTGGTCGACATGTACGACCTGCTGCGAGCAGCGCTGCGTGAGCGGCCGGAATACATCATTGTGGGAGAAATTCGTGGCGCAGAGGCTTATGTGCTGTTCCAGGCCATGGCGACGGGGCACACTACCTATTCCACCTTCCACGCCGATTCAATCCAGAGTCTGGTGCACCGGCTTGAGAACAAGCCGATTGAGATTCCGCGCGTGCTGATTCCATCGCTTGACGCGATTTCAATCCAGATTCAGACCCGCGTTGGTGGGAAGCGCGTGCGGCGCAACAAGAACATCGTCGAGATTATCGGTATTGATCCCCATTCGCACGAGTTGCTGACCAACGAGGCTTTCCGCTGGGACAACGCCACCGACGAGTTCGTCTTCACCGGCAAGTCCTACGTGCTTGAGAAAATCATGATGAAAGCTAACCTGAACCGCGTTGAAATCATGGATGAAATCAAGCGGCGACAGCTGGTCATTGAGTGGTGCCTCAAGAAGAGTATCCGGGACTATCGCGACTTTGCCCGTGTAGTGGCCGAGTATTACGTACACCCCGAGGACGTGATGCGCCAGGTTTACGCTGACCTGCAGGTGGGCGGCCGCAAACGTCGCCGCAAGATGAAGGACCGTGACCTTGACTTGAGTGGTGCTGGCGCGGCCGAGGAGGGTGTCGATATCACCGAGTTCCCGGCCAAGGTGCAGCAGAAGTTCCAGAAGCGATTAGCCAAGGAAGAAGCGGCTCGTGCGAAGGCCGATGCCCGGGCGGCCGCAACTGACGATGAAGGCAAGCGCGCCAAGCTTGAGGCAAAGGAGGCGACCCGACGCGCCAAGTCGGACGCCTATCTCGAGCGTGATATGCTGAAGGCACAGGCCCGCTACGCCCCGCTGCGACAGCTGACGCCTGCCGCGGCGCAGCTCGGGCTTGGAGATGTTTCCAGCCTGTCCGTGCGCGAAGCGGGCCGGCTACTGAAGTCGTGTAACCGTGAGCTATCTGCCCGTGTCGGGGCCGAGGCGCGGCAGGTCAAGCTCGCCTCCAGCCCGGACAAGCAGGCGAGCGCAGCAGCCAAGGAAGAGGCCCGGCAGGCCAAGGCTACGACCAAGCTGCAGGCTGAACTGGCGAAGCGTGTTGAGCGCTCGGCCAATCCGCGCTGGTGGCACCGGTGGTTCTAAGCGGTCTGCAGTCGCTCAGCCTGCTCCTTTTCGGCTGGCTGGGTCGCTTGCTGACCAAGGATTCCTACAAGCTCAAGCAACAGCTCGTGAAGGCACGCATTCCGCTGCTGCCCGAAGGCTATGTTGCCCACGCCGCGATGCAGGTTCTAGTTACATTTATCGCCGGACTGGTACTGGTGTTTGCGTTCATTGCCGTCGGCGTGCCATTCCTGGCGCAGATGACCGGCCCGAACGGTGAGCCGATTATCGTCTCGGAATTTATACAGGCCGTTCTGGCGCTGGTGCTGGTTATCGTGCTGCCGCTGCTGATAGCGATGGTGAACTGGCTCGAGCCCGGGCTGAGAGTCGGCTCGCGCGCTACGGATATGGACCGCAAGCTGCCCTTCGCCGCCAGCTACACGGCAGCGATGGCGGCGGCTAACGCAACGCCGGCGATGATTTTCAAGTCGCTCGCCCGTAACGAGGATATCTATGGCGAGATTTCGCGCGACGCCGCCTGGATTTACCACTCCATCGAATTCATGGGCCGTGACCTGGTGACGACACTCAAGGAGGGCGTCGAACGGTCGCCCTCGGAACGGTTTGCCGAGTTCCTGCAGGGAATTGTTGGCACGCTTACCTCGGGCGGTAACCTGAAGCTCTACTTCCTGAACCGGGCAGAATACTACGCTCAGGCCAACCGGGTGCATGTGAAGAGCGTCATCCAGCAGATGGCACTCTTTGCGGAAGCGTATGTGGTGATGGCGGTGGCACTGCCAATTTTCGCGATGATTATGGCCGTGATTACTTTCTGGGTTTCCGGGTCCGGGATGAAACTGGAGGAAGAGCACCTCTACATAATGGTCTTCCTGATGTTCCCGATAATCCAGATTTTCTTCGCCTATATTTTCCTCTCACTGAGCAATGAGGTCGCAATCGATTAATGGCTGGTAATCTCGAGAAACGGGTCTACCGCGATGAGCGGACCGGCAAGAAGCGGCGCTGGATGACCTACCGCCTGGCGCAAAAGTGGCTCGAGGTGAAGGGGGGCAAGACTGACATTACGGCCTATGTCGTTGTCTTCCTCTCGCTGATGATGGGTGGCGCGCTCATCGCGCTGGGGCAGTTGAACCACCAGGCCGACCTGACAACGCACGTCACCGATTTCGACGGTGACTCGCAGTTCGACAATCCGGAGGCCATGAACGATGGCCCCTTCACGATTACGCCCAATATGTATGGCCTCCCTTCGATTGCCAAGAACGAGAGCCGTGACGCTGACCCTCTGATTAGCGGTATCGATGAGGATGTAGAAGCCATAACCTGGTATCGACACTATCCTGAAATTTCGACCCTTGACTACTACGTTTTCGCACTGATTGCGCTAATGCTGCCTTATGGCATATGGGGCTGGCGTGAAGACAAGCTTCGGGCGCGGGTCGAGGAGAAATTCCCCGACTTCCTGCGCGATCTGGCTGAGTACTGGAAGGGTGGTCTCAGCATGACCGTTGCTATCCAGACGCTGGCGCGGGGAGAGTATGGAAACCTCAACGACGAAGTGCACAAGATGTCGACTCAGATTTCATGGGGAATTTCTTTCGGTGAGGTGCTGGGGATGTTCACCGAGCGAGTCCGATCACCAATCGTGACTCGGGCGGTCCGCATGGTTGATGAGGCCAACCGTGCGGGAGGCCGCATTTCGGACATCCTGCTCGCCGCCTCGTATGATGCCAAGGAAATCAAGGCGCTCGAGACTGAGCGAGCGCAGGAAGTTACCAGCTATATCATGGTGGTTTACACTTCGTTTCTGGTCTACCTGATTATTATCCTTGTCCTGGCCAACACTTTCGTCCCGGCGATTGCCGATTCCGCCTCTGCCACCGGCGCAGAAGGTTCGATGTCTATCGGTAACCTACAGGTGCGCAACCTGAACGAAGTCTGGATTTCGACAATCTTCCTCTACAGCATAATTGTCCAGAGCATTGGCAACGGCATGGCGGCCGGTTTCATGTCCACTGGCAGGCTCTACTCGGCGTTCAACCGTTCCTCGATGTTGCTCTTCATCGGCTGGCTGATCTTCGAAATGATGGGAATCGCTACTTCGGTCATCAGTCCAGGTACTGTCGCCTGAAATGAAGTTGCCCGGCCGCGCGGCGCAGATGCACGTGCTGGAGGTCCTGCTGGTCGCGACGCTCTTCACCTCGGCGGTCAACGTCGCGGTTATCAGCTTGCCAGCCAGCGATGCGACCCGGGTTGGCGACGACAACTTGCACCATCAGGGGATGCAGCTGTTGCAGGTGCTTGATGAGTGGCAGACTGGCGCAGGCGAATCGACGCTCGCGACCTGGCTCAGCGAGGATAACAGCAGCGCGTTGCAGTTGTACCTGGACGGTGGGCTGCCGGCGGCGGCGAGCTATCGCCTGACGGGGACGCATGGTGGGAGCAGTGAGGCGCTGGTCGAGCGCGGCACGCCAGAAGGGACAGTGAGCATCGCCTTCCGGCTGGTCTGGGCCGGTTCCGAACTGTGGGAGCTTGAACTGAGCCTCTGGTATGGCCCGCGGGGGACAGCATGAACAACCGCGGCCAGATGCTGATGATAGCTGGCCTGCTGATGACGCTGACGTTGCTCACTATCTCGATTTCGGTTTCCCACTCGGCCAATCTGGGCCGGTACCAGGGCGAGCGGCACGACCCGGCACCGCTACTGACAATGCTCGACGCACACCTGCCGCCGGCGCTGGACGCCGAGCTGGATGGCGGCGCGACTGCCGAGGCGGCATTCGCTACAGCATCAGGGGAGTTCGAGAACAGTTTTGCGGCACACGGCTATGCGCTGGTGCTGAAGCTGGATTCAAGCAGCACCGACGGTAGCTCGACCACCTTCAGCTACACAGTCCTGCTAAGCGATGGCCTGCTGGACCTCAAACTGACCCGGACAGTAACGGTCTAGTCGCTGGAGAAAAAGCCGCGGATAACGCCGCCCAGCGAGAGCAGCGCCGCTAGGAATATGCCACCCGTAATCAGCAGGTAGCCCAGCATGAGTTGCCCCTGCTGTGCATCCATGTCGGCAGCTACCAGTCCTTCGCCCATCGCCTGCAGGCTGGTGAATCCGAAATAGAAGCCAACCACTACCAGCAAGCCAGAAACAGCGGCAAGGATAACGCCTACATTAGGCCCGTCGCTCTCAGCCGTAGGCGCCGGGGCGGTAAATTCAGGGTATTCTCTATCCTCTTCGGACATGCCCCCGAGGGGCTCTGGCTAGTTATAAACTTATGCTGTATACTCGAGCGCTGCGCGCACCAGTCCCAGATGCAGCGGCGAAGGCGCGTCGGGACGCGACTTGAACTCAGGGTGGAACTGCGATGCCAGGAAGTAGGGATGCCCCTGCAATTCCAGCACTTCCATGCGGCGGCCCGAGGTGTCGCGACCTGTGAATCGCATTCCTGCCGCCTCGATGCGCTCGATGTAGTCTGGATTGATTTCGAAGCGATGGCGATGCCGCTCCTGGATTGAGTCGCTGCCGTAAAGCTCGCTCGCGACGCCTTTGTCGAGCGCCACATCGTGGTCTCCCAGCCGCATCGTGGCGCCCATCTCGGTCACCTCGTGTTGCTCGGGAAGCAGGTCCACGACATGGTGGGCCGAATCCGGGTCAAGCTCGCTGGAATTTGCCTTTTCAAGGTCGAGGACGTGGCGGCAGAATTCGATGACTGCCAGCTGGAAACCGAAGCAGACACCGAGGTAGGGCACGCCGTTCTCACGCGCCCATTGCGCCGCCATGATTTTGCCTTCGGCACCGCGGTTGCCGAAGCCACCCGGCACGACGACGCCGTTGACGCCCTCCAGTGCCGCGGCGTTCCCGGCTTCTTCGAGGTCGGGCGCCTCGAGCCAGCGGATGCGGACGCGGCAATCCTCCAGCGCACCGGCGTAGCGCAGCGTTTCCTCATGCGAAATGTAGGAGTCCTTCAGGTCGGTATACTTGCCAATCAGTGCGATTTCCACTTCGCGCGTGCCGTTGCTGACGCGTTCGGCGAAGTCCTGCCACTGCGTCATGTCGGGCTCGCGGCGCTTCAGCCCCAGCCGTTCCTCAATGAGCTGCGGAACCTGCTGGTCGACGAAGTGCATCGGGACATGGTAGATTGACTCAGCGTCGGGTGCCGAAACCACGTTCTCGGGAGGAATGTCGGCGAAAAAGGCAATCTTGGCCGCGATATCCGGCTCGAGCGGGTCGGTCGAGCGGCCGACAATAACGTCAGGCCGGATGCCGAGCCCCTGCAGTTCCTTGACCGAGTGCTGTGTCGGCTTGGTCTTTTGCTCGCCAACAGCGCCAATCACCGGTACCAGTGTAGTGTGGATGAACATCACGTTCTCGTGCCCCTCTTCGCGGTGGAGCTGCCGCACCGCCTCCATGAACGGCATCGATTCGATGTCGCCCACCGTTCCCCCAAGCTCAACGAGGCAGATATCGGCCGAGGCGCTCTCGGCAGCGCCGCGCATCGAATCGACGATTTCGTGTACGACGTGCGGGATAATCTGGACGGTCTGCCCCAGATAGTCGCCGCGACGCTCCTTTTCGATTACGGAGCGGAACACCTTTCCGGTCGTGATATTGTGCGCTGCGGTGAGGTTGCAGTTGAGGAATCGCTCATAGTTGCCGAGGTCGAGGTCGACCTCGGAACCATCGGTCATGACGAATACTTCGCCATGTTCGTAAGGATTCATGGTCCCCGCGTCGCAGTTCAGGTAGGGGTCCATCTTGACCGCGGTAACACGGTACCCGGCACGCTGTAGCAGCACGCCAATCGAGGAAGAGGTTACGCCCTTTCCCAGTCCGGAAAGGACACCGCCAGTCACAATGATATACTTCATGACTCAACGGGCCACGCGATTGGCGCCCCCGGTTTAAGGCCGACGGCGTAGTTTTACCCCTCCACCGCTGCGGGCGCGTGGAACTGCACCGCCACTCAGAGCACCTGTTCTGGTTCGACCTTCAGCCGAATGGCGTTCCCGGCTTCATCACTATTTATATATGGCTCGACGAGAAAAATGCTATAATCGAGACCGGCCCCGCCTGCGCACTGGAGCGCCTCATGGAGGGCATTGCAGCTACTGGCCTCACGCCGGAAGATGTTGACTGGGTGCTGCCGACGCATATCCACCTCGACCACTTCGGCGCCGGTGGCCACCTGCTGCGCGAGCTGCCGAACGCGCGTGCGCTAGTTCACCCGAAGGCGCAGAAGCACGTAATCGACCCGCAGCGGCTCTGGGAGGGCAGCCGCGTTTTCCTGGGGGAGATTGCAGAACTGTACGGTGAGCCGCTCCCTGTCCCGCGGGACAGTGTCGCCGCCGTCGAGGACGGCGACGTCGTTGACCTCGGCGCGACGCAGCTCAGGGCATTGCACACGCCGGGCCACGCACCGCACCATGTCGCGTGGGTCGCCGACCGCGAGGTTTTCGTCGGCGATGCGCTGGGGCTCTGGTATCCCGAACTGGACTGCGCGTTCCCGGTCACGCCGCCGCGCTACGACCATGCGCTGGCGCTCAAGTCGCTCGACGCACTGGCGGCGCTCGACGCGGAATGGCTGCACTACACCCACTTCGGCCCGCGCCCTGCCGCTGGCGGCGCGGCTATCGCGCAAGTACGCGACGAATTCGAGACATGGATGGCGCTCGTCGCCGACGGCGTATCCGCTGGCGAGGATGCCGTTGCGACGACAGCGCGGCTACTGGCGGCGCGGCCCCGGCTGGCGCAAACCGAGCTGGCAATGGGGCCGCACCAGACCGGCACCCATCTGGGGTCGGTGCGCGGCATGCGCGGGTGGTTCGATGCGCAGTCATGAAATTGAGGTAATTCCGGCGCCGTTCCCGCACGCGGTCGTCCACGACTTCCTCGACCTCGACGCCGTTGCGGGGGAGCTGGAGTGGCTCACTGAGCAAGTTTTTGAACCGGGCGAGGCCGATTTGTTCAGCTACTCCTCGACGCGCGAACTGGGCGCAGCCCCGCAACTGGAGGGGCTGCGCAGCACACTGGGCGACCCCGCCTGGCGCGCCCGGGTCGCGACGGCGTTCTCCACGCCCCCGCTGCGTAGCCTCGACCTCGCCGCCTACGTCTACGCGCAGGGCGACTTCCTGCTGCCGCACGACGACCGCGTCGAGGGGCGGCAGGTCGCCTGGTCGCTGCACCTGACGCGCGGGCTGCGCGAGCAGGACGGCGGCGCGCTCGAGCTGTTTGACGCGGCCGGCGACATCGCCGGCCGCGCCGTGAAGCGTATTGTCCCCGAGTTCAATTCGCTGGTGCTGTTCCGCGTCTCACCGCGTTCGTGGCACCAAGTTGCAGAGGTCGTTGGCGAGGTGCAGCGGTTGACGGTGACGGGGTGGTACCATGGCTGAAGCCCCCATCGCCTCCGCGTGGTGCGACTCCGAGGCGCTCGCTGCGGTCAGCGAGCAGCTGGCGCGCGAGCGCGTCGTGCAGCTCTCCGGCTTCCTCACCGAACTCCCGGAGCTGCCGCCCGCCGGAAAACTCACGCGCGAGGAGTGGCCCGGTTTCGCGGTCCGCGCGACCGGGCCGCCGCAGCTGGCCGATTTCTGGCGCTCGCCGCCGCTGGCGGAATGGCTGGCGCAGGCGACCGGCGCGCGCTGGGCGTTGGGCGACTGCCGCCACGAGTGCTACGGTCCGGGCGACTACTCGCTGCTGCACGACGCGGAGGGGGAGGGCGAGCGGCTACTGCTCGCCCTCGATCTGACGCGCCAGCCGCAAGCGGTCCACGGTGGCTTCCACATCTTCAGCTTCGCTGACGGGGCGCAGGCAATTTGCGAGCGCGAGACCGGTGCGCTGTTGCTGGCGCGGCTCGGCGCGGGCGACCTGCACTGCGTGCGGTACGTCAGCCAGCTCTCGCAGGGAGCGGTACGATTAGAGTGTGCACACTTCGAGCTGAGCTGAAGTTGTAAAAATGGGGTCTGCCGGGCGGCGCTACTAGCACAGCTAGCGCCGCTTGCGGCAGGGGTGGGGCGGCTGTGGGCCGCCCCTGTTTGGCTGTTCAGCCCGTCAGGTCTATGACAGCGGGGTGTCGTAGCCGATGGTGTCGCCGGTGGGCTCGAACTTGAGACGGAACTTGTAGTCGTCTACCGAGTTCGTGTTCTCGAGGTCTGAGCCGGATTCACCGGGGTGGACCTCGAACTTGTCGCCCGGGCTCAGCTTACCATCGAAGTCGTTGTCGACGAAGATGACGCCCTTGCCCTCACCGGCATAATAGCCGTAGACTGCCGATACCAGGCCATCACTGACAGTGTTGCCCTGGATGTCCAGCAGGTACCAGTGGACCGAGTTCACCGAGACTTGCGGGTTCAGCTTGATCATTTCTACGATCCAGACGTTCCCTGAGGTCTTGGTTGCCATGGTGCTGCCGGTCGGCGCGTTCTTAGTGGTGCCACCCAGGAAGCTGGAGGCCCACACATACAGCACAGCGGCTAGCACGACCGTAATTGCGACCATCAGGATGACCGCAATCACAGGTGAAACCGCCTGCTCATCGTTCACAATTCTGCGTTTCATGGTTATGTCCTCTGCCCGTAGGCAGGTATCAGGGACGTTTGTCGCCCGATATATACGTTGCGCCCGCGTCTCCGACGATAGCCGCTTCAGCCGCGCCGCAGCACGAATGCCGCAGCCAGTGCCAGGATCCCAGTCAGCGCGACGCCGCCCCATGCCAGTTGCAGCGCCCAAACGGGCGTCGCTTCCTCATCCTCGGCGTGGATTGGCGGCGGCCGCACGACCGTTTCGTAGCTGGCCCAGGTCGAGTCATCCTCGCCGGCGAAAGTGACGCTGAATTCCGCCTCGCCCTTGCCCAGTTCGTGTACGTCGGCGGGCGCCTGCCAGAAGAAGCTCCAGCCGTCGTCCGCGCCGAATTGCAGGTCGTGTGCCTCGCCTTCGCCGAACTCATCCGCGGCGGAGAGCGAGCCGTTAGTGGTCGTGATTGTGACCCCCGTCACCGCGTCGGGGTCGCTCACCGTCAGCGTGACCTCGTAGGTCGCGCCGAGGGCGTAGTCGAGCGGCAGTCCGTCGACGCGGTAGGTTGCCTCGCCGTGGGCCGCCGTGGCGACGAGTAACAGCACCAGCGTGCCGTAGAGAATTCGCATCATCCGTCGATTTAGTTCCCCTATTTAATGTTCAGCGGGCGAGCCCGCGCTGCTCTAGCCCCGTCAGCAGCAGCCGTACCTCGGCTTCGCGCAGCCCCAGCGCGGCGGCAGCGCCCTCGATGGTGTAGCTCGGGTTCTGGAGCATGTGGTGCAGCATCCGCCGCTCGTCGTAGCTGCAGTCCGCCTTGCGGCTGCAGCGCCCCACTTCGCGGTTCAACTCGCTGATTAGCGCCAGCAGCTGCTGCCGCTCCTGCTCGTGGGCATGCAGCGAGTGGCGCAAATCCTCGCCGACGCGCGCCAGCAGGTCCATGCGGGCGCTCGGCTCCATATTGCGCGCCTCGGAGATAGCGCTGCGGATGCGCAGCTGCTCGGCGCTCAGTTTGGCATCCTCGGCCATCGGTGCCGCCTGCTCACGGAAAGTCGTCGGCCCAACGTCGATATGCAGCGAGACCGAGCGCGAAGCGCGGTAGACGCGCCGGTTGGGCCCCCTGTCGCTCGGTTCGTCGCGCGAAGCGACCATGCCGTGCTCCTCGAGGATGCGCAGGTGCTTGACCACCGCCTGCTGGCTGACGTCAATTTCGCGCGACAGCTGCAGCGGGTAGAGCCGCTCGCGGGAGAGCAGCTTCAGGATGCGCCGCCGCGTCGGGTTTTCGAGTAGGTAGAACAGGTCATCGATTTCTTCCAGCGACATATCAACCTCCGGTTGTCTACCGTATGTTGTAATGCGCTTTATAAGATTGCGTCAGCGCTTCAGGAAGGGGGTGGCCCGACCTGCCCGCAGCCGGGGCAGTGTAGCGTCTCCCCCTCGTCGGGGGCGAAGACGGTTCCGCATCCGTCGCACGCCAGTTCTGCCCCGGCGGCGGTGAAAGGCGACGCGACACTCGTCAGCACCGGCGCGATGGCCACGGGCGGCGGCCGGGTGAACCACCAGGCCGCCGCTCCACCGCCCAGCACCAGCGCCGCGCCCGCCAGCAGCGTCATCAGCGGCAGCCCCGCTTCATCGTCGCCGTCCGTCAGTGGCTGCACCGCTGGTGTCAGATCGACCGTCGCCTCGACCGCTGGCGAGAGCTGCCCCCTGCGGTCGACCGCTATGACACGGTAAATCCAGAGCTGTTCGCCCGGCGGCTGGTCGACGTACGTCAGGTACCCCTCGCTGTGGGCGAGTGTCGTGAGCAGGTCGCCGGTAGCGTTGGGCGAATCCTTGCGGATGATGCGATACTCGACCACGTCGTCCGAGGCTGAATAGAGGAACCGCAG
>CEPX01415149.1_pt1 | contig 20201 bp, 31 predicted proteins | sample 361361 | NCBI WGS metagenome assembly CEPX01 (sample SAMEA2619974, study PRJEB7988) | marine metagenome | biome: marine biome (ENVO:00000447); feature: mesopelagic zone (ENVO:00000213) & marine oxygen minimum zone (ENVO:01000065); material: "saline water (ENVO:00002010), including plankton...
ACCAGAAGACAGATTGCAAGGATTTTGACAATAGTTGCAGAGAAAAACGCAGGGGTGACAAAGTAAGAATGGTTGAGATTGATAAGGTAACAGGATTACCAAAAGACCTTCTTGATTTTGGGGAAATAACAAAAGAAACCCAAAAAATCAAGATAAGAGAAATAGCAAGAAGGTTCGGTAAAATAGTTACAATGGTCTCAGGATTCGAAGATGACAAAGAAGCAAAAAGGCTCGGAAAAGAAATGAAAAAGAAACTTGCTTGCGGCGGAACTGTCAAAAAAAGAGTAATTGAATTACAAGGAAAACATTCAGTGAAGGTTAAGGAAATTTTATTGAAAGATGGATACAAGGAGGAACAAATCGATGCTTAAAACAGAACATTACTGCATAACGCCTGAAAATATCTTGGCACACGAGCTTATAGGCTTGGAAGCAAGAGTTTCAAACAGCAGCGATGTAAGCAGAGAAGGCCTGAAAGGTAAAGTAATAGATGAGACCAAAAACACTTTGGTTATTGAAAGCAAAGGCATTGAAAAAATTGTTCCAAAAAATGAAGCAGAATTTGAGTTTAAACTTGGAAAAGAAAATGTAAAGGTTGATGGAAAAAAGATTTTATATAAACCAGAGCAACGAGTGAAAGTACTTTGGAGGAAGAAAAATGAGTGAAAAAGAAACAAAAGCAATAAGTGACAGCCACAGTGTAAGAGGCAGTATTTTTGTTGGTAAAGTTATTAGTGCAAAAGCACCGAAAACGGTTACAATTGAAAGAAAAACAACTCAGTACATCAGGAAGTTCGAAAGATACAAGAAATCAAAAAGTAAAATCAGCGCACATATTCCTGAAGGAATGGAAATTAAAGAAGGGGATGTTGTAAAAATCGGCGAAACAAGAAAAATTTCCAAGACCAAAAGTTTTGTAGTTTTAGAGATAGTTAAAAAAGGTGAACAATGATGAAAGCAATAAGTGCATCTCCGGTTAGAGCATTGGGTTTTGGCAGTATTTGTACTTGTGCAGATAATTCAGGCGCAAAAGAAGTAAGGATAATCGCGGTTTACAAATACCATGGCAGAAAAGGTACACATCCAAGAGGCGGAGTCGGAGAAATGTGCAATGTTGTTGTTAAGAAAGGAAAACCTGAAATAAGAAAAAAGGTTGAAAAAGCAGTTATAATCAGACAAAAGAAAGAATACAGAAGGCCTGATGGAACAAGAGTAAAATTTGAGGACAATGCAGTTGTTCTGGTTGATGAAAAAGGTCTTCCTAAAGGATCAGAGGTTAAAGGAGTAGTTGCAAAGGAAGTTGGAGAAAGATTTCCTAAAATAGCAGGAATAAGCGCAGGAGTTGCATAAAAATGGAAGTAACAAGTTCAAAACCAAAAAAACAAAGAAAATGGCATTACACCAAACCATTACACTTACAACAAAAAGAATTCGCAATGCACTTAAGCAAGGATTTGAAGAAAAGCATTGGAAAAAGAAGTTTGGATGGAAGAAAAGGAGACACGGTAAAAGTAATGAGAGGAAATGAAAAGTTTGTTGGAAAGCAGGGAGTTATTACTGCGATTTTAAGACAAAAAAAACAGGTGCTTATTGAAGGAATAACAAGAAAAAGATTAGACGGCACTGAAATTCAAGTTCCTTTCAAAGCCAGTAATTTGAGGATTGTGAATATTGAGGATAAAGATAACAGGAGATTGAAAGGAAAGAAAGTGGCTAAGGAAGCAAAGAAAGTCCTACCGAAGGTGGACGCGCAGCCTACAGCCGCAACTGTAGAGGAGAAGGTGAAAGAAGATGGCAAATAGAGGAGAAACAAAATCACAGAAGAGCTTATCAGCACCTAAAGCAAGGTACTTTATGAGAAAAGAAAACGTGTTTACTGTTCAGAGCAAACCAGGACCTCACACCAAAGAAACATCAGTTCCTTTAGCTTTTGTTCTAAAACACTTACTTGAAGCAGTAGGAAACATGAGAGAAGCAAAGCAGATTATTTCAGACGGTAAAGTGAAAGTTAACGGTTCAGTAAGGAAAAACCACAGGTTTCCTGTAGGGTTGTTTGATGTTGTTGCAATAGATGATTCAAAGAAAAAATACAGGGCCGTTTTTGATAAAAAAGGAAGAATTGTTATGAAAGAAGTTGACGCAAAAGGAAAAGATTTTAAGATAAGCAAAATAGTCAACAAAAGAAAAGTCAAAGGTGGTAAAACATGGATAACCACAAATGATGGTTTTACAATTGCAATTGACAAGGAAAAAGTAAATGTGGATGACTCAATCAAGGTTTCATTACCAGAGGCTAAGATTGAAGAAATTTATCCGATGGAAAAAGGATACACAGTATTCCTAACCGGAGGAACACACGTTGGAGAAACAAACAAAGTGGATAGTGTTGATAAAGGAAGCCTGCAGAAAAAGAAATTTGTAAGTTTAGGCGATAAAGAAACAGGATTCCAGACCGTAACCAGAAACGTTATGGTTGTTGGAAAATCAAAGCCGGAAGTAGAGGTTCTCGAAGCAGAGTGATTATTATGGATGATAATAAAATGAAGGAAATCAAAGTAGAGAAGGTAACTGTCAACATGGGCGTTGGTCAAAAAGGAGAGGAATTAAAGAAAGCTACGACTATTCTCGAAACGGTTACTGGAGCAAAGCCAACACTAACCAAGTGTAAGGTTAAACAGCCCGATTGGGGTTTAAGGCCAGGGTTAACTATCGGCACAAAAGTTACACTTAGAGGAGAAAAGGCAAAAAAATTCCTTACAGAGGCATTTCTTGCGAAAGACAAGAAGATAAATAAAAAGAGCTTCGACAAGCAAGGAAACTTCGGGTTTGGAATAAAAGAATACATTGATCTGCCAAAAGCAAAGTATGATCCAAAACTTGGAATCAAAGGACTTGATGTTCTGGTTACTTTAGAAAGGCCTGGTTACAGGATTAAGAGAAGAAAAATTGACAAGTCAAAGATCTTACATTCACACTTGATTCATCAAAACGAGGCAATAGATTTTATAAAGGAAAATTTCGGAGTTGAAGTAGAATGAGTGAAGAAAAACAGGTAAAACCCTGGAAAGTGCAGCCACAGATATGCAAAAAATGCGGTTCACACAAAGGCGTAATCAGAAAATATGGTTTACAGATTTGCAGAAGATGTTTCAAAGAAAGCGCAGAAAAAATAGGATTCAGGAAGTATGATTAAAGGAGATGATTTGGAATGAGTAGAAACGATCCGGTAGCAGATGCACTAATAAACCTCAAAAATACAGAGAACGCATCAAAGAAAGAATGCGTGATCAGGCCAGCATCAAAACTACTCAAGGAAATCCTGAAAATATTGCAGGAAAAAGGCTACATCGGAACATTCGAGTTTATTGATGACGGAAGAGAAGGCCTTTTCAAGATTGAATTAATCGGAAAAATAAACGAGTGCCGAGCAATTAAGCCAAGATATGCTGTAAAAAAAGCAGAATATGAAAAGTTCGAGAAAAGATACTTGCCTTCATATGATATTGGAACACTGATAGTTTCAACTCCAAAAGGAGTAACAACACACAACAAAGCAAAAGAAATGCAGACCGGAGGAAGGCTGTTAGCATACGTTTACTAAGTGATCAAAAATGACAGAAAAACTAGTAGAAACAATTGAAATTCCTGAAGGAATCCAAATAGAGCTTAACGGAAATGACATTAAGGTAAGCACTAATGGAAAGGAAAACACAAGACATTTCAAGTCAACAGAAGTTTTGCTTAAAAAAGCAGATTCAAAAATAGAAGTCTGGGCAAAAAGTGAAAGAAAAAATGTTCTGGCAGAAAGTAAAACAATAGGATCTCACATCAAAAACTTGATGCATGGATTACATGAAGATTTTGTTTACAAATTAGAAGTTGTTTACAGTCACTTTCCAATGACTGTAAAAGTAAACGATGGAATTGTTGAAATAAACAATCTTGCAGGCGGAAAGAAACCAAGAAAAGCAAAGATTTTAGGAAAAACAAAAGTTGAGGTAAAAGGAAAAGAGATTACTGTATCAGGACATAATAAGGAAAACGTTGGCCAGACAGCAGCTAATATGGAACAAGCCACAAAAATCAAAGGAAAAGATATCAGAGTTTACACTGACGGAATTTACATTACAGAAAAAGCAAAAACAGTTTAGGTGAATTGAAATGGTTGAGAAAGAAACAAAAAAAGTTGAAAAGAAGGAAGAGAAAAAAGAAGAGCCTAAAGTAAAGGCTGTTGCTAAAGAGGCAAAAAAAGAAACACCTAAAGTTGAAGCTAAAACCGAAAAGAAGACTGATGCTAAAAAAGAAGATAAAAAGGATATTAAAGATTCAAAGAAAGAGGAAAAACCAAAGAAAGAAAAGAAAGTGAAAAAGAGCAGAAAGGTTAAAGTTAAAATCGACGCTGCGGTTGCTCAAACAAGAAGAAAAGTTAACCAAAAACAAGGAACCCCTACTTTCAGAGGAAGATTTGGAAAAAGAACACTTAGAAAGAAAAGCAAAGCAAAGTGGAACAAATGGAGATTCCCAAGAGGAATTGACGTAAAGCACGAGGTATCTGAAGGATATAACCCAAAAGAGGGTTTCAGAACCCCTAAAGAAATCCGGGATGTTCACCCAAGCGGATACAGAGAGTTTAATGTTAAAACAATACAGGAAATAAATAATGTTCCTGATAAACACGCAATAAGAGTTGCATCAGGACTTGGAAGAAAGAAAAAACTGGCAATAGTTGACAAGGCAATAGAAAAAGGAATCAAGGTTTTGAACCCATAGGTGAAAAAATGGATCATAAGAAAGCAAAAAAAATCACAGCAGCACTCCTGAAGATCGGGGAAACAAAAGTATACATCAGTCCAAGCGAAGGACAAAGAATTAAAGAAGCCATGACAAAAGAGGATGTTAGAGTACTTATCAAAGACGGAGTTATCAAAAAAAGAAAAGATGATTTACAGAGTAAATCAAGAGCAAGAGTTCTGAAAGAAAAGAAAAAGAAAGGCAGAAAAAAAGGCCACGGTAAAAGAACAGGAAAGAAAACCGCAAGATCCAACAAGAAAGAAAAATGGATTAAAAATGTCAGAGCTCAAAGAAGAGTTCTGAAAGAAATGAAAGAAAGTAATGCTAAACTGAAAAAACCAGCAAGGCAGATTTACTTGATGATTAAAGGAGGATACTTCAAAGGAAAGAAGTATGTTCAATCAATGGTAGAGGAGGCTAAAAAATGAGTTCAGGCCCGACTTATAATGTAAAATTCAGAAGAAGAAGAGAATCCAAAACTAATTACAAGAAAAGACTTGGATTGTTAAAATCAAACAAGGACAGGTTAGTTGTAAGAAAAAGCAACAACTCAACTGTTTGTGAAATTGTTACTTACAAAACAGAAGGAGACAAGGTTAGAGCTCACTTCACAACAAGTTCATTAAAAAAATTAGGTTGGAAAGGCCATACTGGAAACATTCCTGCAGCATACTTGACAGGTTATGCTTGTGCAAAAAAAGCAATGAAGGACAAGGTTGGAGAAGCAGTGCTTGATTTGGGTTTAGTAACACCGGTTCACGGTGGAAGAATATTTGGTGCATTAAAAGGAGCAATTGATGCCGGATTAACTATGCCTTCTGATGAAAAAGTATTCCCGAAAGATGGCAGAATTAGCGGAAAACACATTAGCGAAGATGTGGAGAAAAATTTTGAAGAAACAAAAAAGAATATTGATAAGGAGCTAGGTGAGTAAAATGGCCAGAAGACCAAGAAGAGTGCAAACTGAAGAAGAAAGAACTATAAAAAAAGAAGAAGACAGGCTAAAGATTATCTCAGACTGGGTTCCGAAAACAGCAGCGGGAAAATTAGTAAAAGCAGGAGAAATAACAAGCCTTGATGATTTCTTTACAAAAGGTCACAGAATAATGGAACCTCAAATAATTGATACTTTAGTACCTGATCTGAAAGACAAAATGGTTGACTTTAAGAAAACCACAAAAGTAACAAGACAGGGAAGAAACTTTTCATTCAGAGCAGCAGTTCTGATTGGAGACGGACAATCATACATTGGTTTAGGAACAGCTAAGGATAAGGAAAAGTTTCCCGCAATAAACAAGGCAACAAGGAATGCAAAATTAAGCATTAAAAAAGTAAGAAAAGCATGCGGAAGCTGGGAATGCAGATGTAAGGAATCTCATTCAGTTCCATTTAATGTTATAGGAAAATCATCCTCAGTAAGAGTAAAACTTTTACCAGCACCAAAAGGAACTGGTTTGGTTGCCGGAGATAACATTAAAGAGGTTTTGAAGTTTGCCGGAGTCAGGGATGCTTGGAGTAAAAGTGAAGGAAACACTGCTTCAACTTTAGACTTTGTTCAGGCAGCAATTGATGCTTTGGCTGCAACAAGCAGAATCAGGGTTTCTGATGATATTAATACTAAGCTGGAGGTTAAGCGATGATAGCAGTTATTAGAATAAGAGGTACTGTGAACGTTAACCCTGGTTTAACTTACACAATGGAAAATTTAAGATTATTCAGACCAAACCACATGGTTTTGCTTAAAGATGATAAGTCTTCCAAAAAAATGATTGAAAAAATAAAAGATTACGTTGCTTTCGGAGAAATAAATGAGGAAACACTTGCAAAAGTACTTATAAAAAGAGGAAAATTAGAAGGGAAAAAGAAAGTTACACTTGAATTTTTAAAAGAAAAGAAAATTAACAGCTTTGAAGAATTAGCTAAAAGTATTATCGAAGGTAAAGTAAAATTTAAGGATTTGGGAATTGTTCCTGTGATAAGATTACATCCTCCAAGAAAAGGACACAAAAGAGCAGGAATCAAAAAACCATTCACGGTAGGCGGAGCATTAGGAAACCGCGGAGAAGAAATTAACAAACTTATAGTCAAAATGAACTAGGTGAAAAAATGGTTGTGCGAAGAAGAAGAAAGAAAAACAAAGTAAGAGGCCAGAGAACTCACGGAGGCGGAGGCACCAAAAACAGAAGAGGTGCAGGCTCAAGAGGCGGAGTAGGAAAAGCCGGTTCACACAAACATAAGTTTAGCAAACATTACGTTGACTTTGGAGTAAAGAAAACATTAAAGCCAAAGAAAAAAGAAAATACAATCAGCCTTGCTTATATCAATGATAATGTAGAGAAATGGTTAGCTGATGGAAAAGTAAAGAAAGACGGAAGCATTATTGTTATTGATGGTAAAGCTTTTAGATTTGGAAAAGTTCTTGGAAACGGAATTATTAATCATAAAATAAAAATTGAAAATGCAAATGCTTCCAAAATGGCAAGAGAAAAAATCCAAAAAGCAGGCGGGAATGTTTCAATAGAAGAATATTCTAAAGCAGAAGAAACTGAGGAAGAAGAAATGGAAAAAGATGAAAATAAAGCAGATGAGGCTGAAGCTTAATGGGTTTATTTGAGGTTTTACAACCTATTTACAGTTTGTTGCCTGAAGTAAAGGCACCTGAAGAAAAACAGCCATTAAAGAAAAGGCTGATTTGGACAGGAATAGTTCTGCTTGTGTTTTTCCTAATGGGAAACATTAGTGTTATTGGTTTAGATGCAACAAGTGCTGGACAATTAGAACAATTACAGGTTATACTTGCATCACAGATTGGTTCATTAATAACAGTGGGAATAGGCCCTATTGTACTTGCATCAATTGTATTACAATTGCTAATTGGAGGAGGTCTTGTAAAATTAGATCTCTCAAATCCCGAGGATAAAGCAAAGTTCAGTGGTGTTCAAAAGTTATTGGCAATTATTTTGAGTTTCTTTGAAGCAATTGTTTACACGCTTACTGGTTTCTTAGCACCAGCTGAGGGTATGTTTGTGTGGGTTATAGTTCAGGTTGCTTTAGGATCAATAGCACTTTTGTATCTTGATGAAGTTGTTTCAAAATACGGTATTGGTTCAGGAGTTGGATTATTTATTGCAGGGGGAGTTGCAGGAGAAATTATCTGGAGGATATTCTCACCATTAGATTTAGCAATGAATATTTCACTAACTGAAGGATCAGGATTGTTCTTCTTATTTTTTAGAGAAATAGGAACCAACATGGCAAGTGCATTTATTGTTGCTTTACTTCCAGTAATTTTTACATTACTTGTTTTCTTTGCAGTTGTTTATGCTGAGGGAATTCATGTTAATATCCCGATAACAATGGGCAGAAGAGGCACAGGCGGACGATATCCTGTGAAATTTCTTTACGTTTCCAATATGCCGGTAATATTAGCAGTTGCGTTGTTTGCCAACTTTAGTATTTGGGCATCGTTAACACAGGGCATACCTATCCTAGGAGATATTTTGACGGGGATTGCGCAAATAGTTATTCCTCCTTATGGTTTATTCCAACAGGTTCTGCTTGAGGGTTTAAGTCCATTAATCTTTGACCAAATGATTCAGAGTATTATGAGTTTACAACTAATTGGTTTGGGTGGATCAATAATCCACGCTTTCTTATACATAATTATTCTTACAGTTGCGGCAGTAATCTTTGGAAGACTTTGGATTGAAATTGGAGGCCAAGGCCCTGATAAAGTAGCAGCACAGTTACAAAAATCCGGAATGTATATTCCTGGTTTCAGAAGAGACCCAAGAGTAATCAAGCAGGTTCTTGATAGGTATATTCCGACCATAACAATTCTCGGATCTGCATTTGTTGGTTTATTGGCAGGGTTTGCTGATTTGACCGGAGCAATAGGTTCAGGAACAGGAATTTTATTAACCGTTGGAATTGTTTACAGGATGTATGAGGAATTAGCTAAGGAACAATTAATGGAAATGCATCCAATGTTAGGAAGAATATTCGGACAGGGAGGGAGCTTTTAAAAGGAATCGGTGGAAGATTATGTAATCTTCATAGTCCTTTTTTCTCTCTAAGAGGTTTTATTTATGATTATTAGCGCCATGATTGACATTGCAGTTATCTCACTTGTATTGGTAATCCTGAGCCAAATAATTCAGAAAAAATTTGGCAACAGAGACGAAATGAAAGAAAAACAAAAATTAATCAAAGAAAAACAAGCACAAATGAAGGAGCTGATGGGAAAAGAAGATCAAAAATCCAAGAATGACTTGGAAACATTGGAAAAAGAAATGATGCAGCACATGCAGGAAATGATGGGAGGCACAATGAAAATAATGAAATATTCACTTGTGATTTTTCTTCCGGCATTTGCAATATTAGGTTTCTTCTATGGAGAAGCAATCATTGATTTACCATTCGAGATTCCTTGGCTTGCAAATGGATTTGACTTGTTCAATTTGGGAACATGGGGAATTGATCTTTATGAACAAACAAACTGGTACGGATGGTACTTTTTGGTTTATCTTGGAATAACAATAGTAATGAATATCGGGAAAAAATTATTGAAAAAGATTGGTGTAATGAATGGTTGATAGACAAACAAGAGTTAAGAAGAAAAAGTTCAGGAAAACTCCAGGATCAAACACAGCTATCCAGTACACCAGAGATAAAAATTCAAAAGCACGAGACCCTATTACAGGAAAACAATTATCAGGAACAGGTAATCAGTCAAAAGCTATTGTTAGGGGGCTTGCAAAAAGCAAGAGGCGACCTAGTGTAGCTTTCGGCGGAATTCTTGGAAGCAAAACAAGGCGAGAGGTTTGGGAAAATTATGCTCTTGTTGATTCAGGAAGAAAAGACATTACGGATATTCCGATTAAACTTAAGAAATTTGTAAAAGTAAAAGAGGCATCTAAATGAGTTCAATGAGTGTTGGAAGCATTTGCGTAAAAACCGCAGGAAGAGAAGCCGGAAACAAGGTTGTTGTGGTTGAAAAAGTTGATGATAATTATGTTTTGGTTCAGGGAGCAAAAGTGAAAAAGAGAAAATGTAATATTTCACATTTATTTCCTACAGGAAAAACAATTGATGCAAAAAAAATTACAAAAGAAGAATTGGCAAAGATAGCGTGATAATATGGTTGAAGAACAAAAAAACGAAAAAGAAATAAAAACTACTGACAAAGCAGTCCTGCCGAAGGCAGACGCCGCTCAAAAGGCGCCAACTGATGCAACGGTTACGGAAAAGAAAGTTCAAAAACCAGTTGAAAATATTGAGCTTATAGTAAGAGTCGCTGATAATGACTTGGATGGAAAAGCAACAGTGATTAGAGCTCTGACAAAAATCAGAGGAATTGGCCTAAGAATGGCTAAGAACATTGCTATTGTGTTTGAAAAAGAAACTGGGGCTTCAGGAAATGAAAAACTAGGAGAACTTAAAGAAGAACATGTAAAAAAGCTTGAACAGATTGTGCTTAAACCAACCGATTTTAATATTCCGGTTTGGAGTCTTAACAGACAAAATGATTTTACAACAGGAGAAAACACTCACAGAATTATGGGTGAACTTGAATTTGGTTTGAGAACCGATCTTCAAAGACTTGGAGAAATCAAGTCATACAGAGGATTAAGACACACTTGGAAGCTTCCGGTAAGGGGCCAGAGAAATAAATCTACCCACAGGAATAAAGGTACTACCGTAGGCGTAACAAAAAAGGACAACAAGAAGTGATGAAAAATGGGCGACCCTAAAAAAAGAAGAAAACAATACACAACCCCGAGAAAAAAGTGGGATAAACAATTACTTGAATCAGAAAGAAAAGTAGTTAACTTTTACGGTTTGAAAAACAAGAAAGAACTAAGGAAACATACAACCTGGTTAAGGAACAAAAGACAAATAGCTAGAAGTTTATTGGCACTGCCTCTTGAAACAAGAATGATAAGAGAAAAAGAACTAATGAGCGGTTTGAGAAAAATCGATCTTGTAAAAGCAGATGCTATACTAGATGATGTTTTAGGATTAAAAGTTGAAGAATTGCTTGAAAAAAGATTACAGACAGCAATCCTGAGAAAAGGACTTGCAAACACATCCAAACAAGCAAGACAGTTCATTGTTCACGGACACATTTCAATTAAAGGAAAAAGGATTTCAGCTCCTGGCTATCTGGTTCATATAGATGAAATCTCAGAACTTGGCTGGCATAGAAAACCAATAAAGATTGAAAATGAAAAACCAAAGAAAGATTTGAAAAAAGAGTTTGAAGAATCAGCAGGAAAAGCTCAAACTGAAGAAAAAGCTGAAGAAGCTCCGGCAGAAAAACCTGCTGAAGAAAAGGTTGAGAAAAAAGAGGAAGCTCCAGAGAAAACCGAGACCGAAACTAAGGAAGAACCTAAAGCGGAGGCAACAGAATGACCAAAACAGGAATAATCAACATTTACGCTTCAAGAAATAACACAATAATTTTGTTAACAGATATTACAGGTTCTGAAACAATTGCAAAATGCTCCGGAGGAATGGTTGTAAAGGCACAACACAAAGAAGGTTCTCCTTATGCTGCAATGAAAGTTGCAGAAGTTGTAGCAGAAAAAGCAAGGGAAAAAGGAATAGAAGAAGTAATAGTAAAAGTAAGAGGTCAGGGAGGAATTAGACCTAAGAACCCCGGACAAGGTGCTGAAGCAGCAATACTTTCATTAACAAGAAATAATGTGAGAATAAAGACAATAGAAAACGTTACCCCAACCCCACATGATGGTTGCAGAAGAAAGAAAAGACATAGGAGCAAGAAAGACTAAAGTCTTAGAGGTGTTAAAACTTGGATATAAAACTTTTAGAAACTAAAGGAAAAACAATAAAATTACTTTTGAAAGGAACAAACCACGCTTTTGTAAATGGTTTGAGAAGACAAATCATGGCAGGAATCCCTGTATTGGCTGTGGAAGATGTTCATTTTTATCAGAACAACGGAGCAGTAACTGATGAAACCCTAGCACACAGACTTGCACTTGTTCCGCTTAAAATGGATTCTGTAAAATACAAGCAAGGAGATAAAGTAAAATTAGTTCTTGAAAAAGACGGGCCTTGTACGGTTTACAGCAAAGACATTAAGAGTACTGATCCAAAAGTAGAGCCTGCAGAGCTTAATATTCCACTTACAAAGCTTGTTGAAGGACAAAAAGTAAAACTTGAAATGGATGCTCTTGTTGGTTTGGGAAAAGAACACGCAAAATGGCAACCCGCTATAGCTTCTTACCAAGAATTACCAGTCCTTTCAGGAAAAGGAAAAAGTTACAAGGCAGATGTAATTGAAATGATTCTTGATGAAAAGCAAAGAGACATTATTGTTGAAAACGACCAGAAATTAGAGTATGATCCTACAACATTCATATTTATTGTCGAATCATTCGGCAACATAGACGTAAAAGAATTATTCTTAAACGCAGTGGAGGGCTTAAAACAGAAATCTAAGGATTTCAGAGAAGAATTAAAGGTTTTAAGCTGATCCCCACCAATTATTTGACCGCAGGAGTACCCAAGCGGTCAACGGGGCAGGACTTAAGATCCTGTGGCTCAGCGCCTTCGACGGTTCGAATCCGCCCTCCTGCATTAAAAAAAGTGATTTGATATGAGAAAAACAATGGCAAAAAAATCAACAAAGGAATTAATTGTTTCTCTGGAAAAACAGGGAAAGAAAACCAAAAAGAACGTTTGGAAAAGCCTAGCTAAAAGACTGGCAAAACCAACAAGAATAAGGGCAAAAGTTAATGTTGATAAGCTTAATAAATTAGCAAAAAAGCAAAAGGCCAAAGTATTTGTTGTGCCGGGAAAAGTTCTTTCAATGGGTTTTATTGACACAAAAATAGAAGTTGCGTGTTTTAATTATTCTGAAAAAGCAAGAGAAAAAATTGAAGAACAGAAAGGAAAAGTTCTTTCACTTTCTGAATTGATTGATGCAAAACCAAAAGAATCTGAAATGGTGATAGTACAATGAGCATCATAGACGGATCAAACTTAGTAGTTGGAAGAGCAGCAAGCGTAATAGCTAAAAGGCTTATTCAGGGAGAAAAAATTGAAATTGTTAATGCTGAAAAAATGATTTTTACAGGCAGAAAAGAAAACCTCTTGGAAAAATACACAACAAGAAGGGAACTTGGAGAAAAAGGAAACCCGCATAAGGGACCAAAGTACTCAAGAATGCCTGATCGGATTGTTAAAAGAGCAGTAAGGGGAATGGTTCCGTGGAAAACCTCTACTGGAAAAAAAGCATTCAAAAATTTCAGAGCACATATTGGAACTCCTGAAGAGTTTGAAAAAGCAAAAACTGAAAAAATAGAAACTGCAGTTAATAAAAAACAGAAAGGATTCTTAACCGTTGAACAATTAAGCAAGAACTTAGGGGCTAAGTGGTAGAAATGAGCGAAGTAGAAAAGATTGTGGAAGTAGTAAAAAAGAAAAAGAAGAAAAGAGGAATAACCTCAAAAGCAAAGAAAAAAGATGCTACAGCAAACGCAGTAATAAGAAAAGGAAAAGGAACTGTTAGAATAAACAAAAGAATTATTGATACTATTAGTCCGGATTATGTTAAAGAATTTATCAGAGAACCGCTTGAATTAGCAGGATCAGTTTCATCTGAAGTTGATGTGGAAGTAACTGTTAACGGCGGAGGATTCATGGGGCAAAGTGTTGCTTCAAGAGCGGCAATTGCAAAAGCAATTCTGGAATTCAGAAGAGGCGATGAAAAGCTTAAGAAAAAATTTTTAGCATACGACAGAATGCTTTTAGTTGATGACGCAAGACGCGTTGAACCAAAGAAACAATTAGGACCTAAAGCAAGAGCAAAAAAACAGGCAAGTAAGAGGTGATTGAAAATGATCGTACCGGTAAGATGTTTTAGTTGCGGAAGTGTTGTAGGAGAACACTACGAAAAATTCAAAGAAAGAGTAGAGAAAGGAGAAAGCCCAGAAAAAGTAATGGATGATTTAGGGGTAAAAAAATATTGTTGCAGAAGAATGATCTTCTCACAAGTAGATTTCATTGATACAGTACTAAACTACAAGACGTGAAAACATGACTGAAAAGAAAGAAGAAAAAGAAGTAAAGGCTGCAAAAAAAGAGGTTAAAGCTGAAGCTAAAGAAAAGAAGGCAGAAGCTAAGCCAACGGCCAAAGAAAGCCCAGCAGAAAAGAAAGAAGTAAAGGATAAAGAACCTGCAAAAGAAGAAAAACCTAAAACTGCAGTCAAAGTAGAAAAAAAGAGTTCAGACGATGAGGAAGTAAAGCAGACAAATCTTGTAGATACTGAAAAATATTTGAATACCGGTTCACACATTGGAACAAAATTCAAATCAGGAGATATGAGAAAGTACATTTACAAGGTAAGAAAAGATGGTTTGAATGTTCTGGATGTTCAGACACTTGACCAGAGACTTGGTTTTGCTTCAAAGTTTATTGCAAACTTTCCTAAAAATCAGGTTGTTGTTGTTTCAAGAAAAGTTTACGGACAGACTCCGGCAAAGGCATTTGCAGATTCAATAGGCGCTAACTCAGTAACAGGAAGATTTGTTCCAGGAACATTCACAAACCCTGAAAGTAACCATTTTGTTGAACCAAAAGTAGTTGTGATTACAGACCCTGAAGCGGATTCACAAGCTATCAAGGAAGCTTCAACAATAAGAGTACCTGTAGTTGCATTAGCTTCAACTAATAATTCTCTAAGAAACATTGATCTGGCAATTCCAATCAATAATAAGGGAAAAAAGAGTCTAGCTTTAGGCTATTGGATTTTAGCTAAAGAAATTCTTAAAGCAAGAGAAGAAATTAAGGCAGATACTGATTTCTCAAAGAATCCAGAAGACTTCGAATATAAAATGACAGAAGAAGGCGAAGATAAGAAGAGTTTCAGGAGAAAACCATTCAGAAGCTTTGGCAGAGGCCCTCCTAACGGCAGATCAGGGCAAAGAGGCCGAAGATAACTAAATTAAGCCAAAGAACCATGAAAAAAGCAATTTAATAGCGTTTTTTTGGCTTTTTTTACCAAAAAACTGCTTATTTTACCTCCAGCATACTAAAATATTGGTGTTTTGAGCCTATTTAAAACCACTAAAATAATTGAATAACTGTAAACAGTAAATTTAATAATGGGTTTTGGCATAATATATAGTAATTCGGGGGAAATAATTTAGAGTTGATTAGATGCAGGAATACGACATTAATATCTTTCTGGAAAAATTAGGCCTTACTGAATATGAAGCTAAAACTCTTTCAGCATTATTCAAACTCAGAGAAGCTGAAGCCCCAGAAATATCAAGAACCGCACAGGTACCAAAAACAAGAGTTTATGATGTGCTTGACAGGTTAACAAAAAAAACACTTATTATTGAAATCCACGGAAGACCAAAAAGATACATGGCTATTGAGCCAGAAAATGTTTTCAATACACTTATTCAGGAAAAGAAAACAGAATTGCAGACACTTGAACAGGAAGCTGGTTCATTAAAAGACACAATTATTTTCGATTCAACAAACGGAAAACATGAAAAAGTAATGAAGATAAAAGACAAAAATGATTTTATGAAAATTCTTAGCCAGCAAATCGATTCAGCAAACAAATCAGTAATAGGATTAGCCCCATTAGGAAAAGAACACGGACTTATAAAAGAATCAATGAAAAAGGCAGCTGGAAGAAACGTGGAAATAAAACTAATAAGTAAGGTTAATGAAGATACAAAGAAACTTGCAAATGAATTAAACAATTCCGGAATCAGCATGAGGGACTTTGATCACGGAATGAATGCTTATATTATTGATGATAAAAAAGTTGTTTTGGCTTTGAGCGATTTTCAATTAGAAAAACCAGAGTATCATTTCACAATCTGGCCTGAAAACAAGCCAATGGCCGATGCATTAAAAAAGTACTTTGACCATACTTGGGAACAAGGAAAACAAATTTAATTTGAGTGATTGAAATGCCTGGTAGATTAAGAAGAGGGATAGCGAAAATAGGGTCTGGAGTATCTAAATTAAAATCTCTTTTTAGAGGCGGACGAATTTCTGCAAAAAAAGAAGAAGCCAGACAAACTCCTAAAGATGATGAATCTAAAGAAAAAAAAGGAAGAGGTTTCGGCGGCAGTGGAAGAGTAGGAAAATTAGAGCCTGAAAACCAATAAAGTCAGATTATTAACCTTTTTTGAACATCCTAATTCTTATGAGCATTAAAGAAGACGCTTATAGATACGCTGTAAAGAACGCTTTTGAGCATGCAGGCAAATCTGAAATAGGGCCACTTATTGGAAAGCTCAAGGCACTGCACAAGGATACTCCGGTTCCTGAACTAATGCCTGTTGCTATTGAAGTGGTTAAAAAAGTCAATGGAATGACTTCAAAGGAAATTGAGGAAGCATTCAATGGTTTTCAGGAAGGTTATGAATTAAAGCCAAAGCCTGAAAGAGAAGGACTTCCTGAACTGGATTGGGCTGACAAGGAAAAAGTAATTACTAGATATGCTCCAAACCCTAATGGACCGTTTCATTTAGGGAATGCGAGAGCAGCTTATTTGAGTTATGCTTATGCCGAGAAATATGGCGGAAAGTTTATCCTGAGGTTTGAGGATACTGACCCTAAAATAAAAAAGCCGATTGATAATCCGGAAAAGGTTTTTCGTGAAGATTTGACATGGCTAGGGATTAAGATTGGAAAAGTGTTTTTTGCATCTGACAGAATGGAAACTTATTATTCCTACATGAGAAAGCTCCTTGAACAGGGAAATGCATATGTTTGTAAATGTGAATCTGAATCATGGAGAGAACTAATAAAACAAAAAAAGGCTTGTGAGCACAGGGAACAACCCAGTGAAGTTCAATTAAAAGAGTTTGAAAAAATGGTTTCAAATGAACTAAAAGAAGGACAGGCTGTTTTGAGAATTAAAACTGATTTGGAACATAAAGACACTAGTGTCAGAGACTGGTGGTTGGCACGCATTGTTGATAATCCAGATAATCCAAGGATTAAAGGAACTTATCACGTTTGGCCAAGTTATATGTTCCAAAGCGGGATTGATGATCATGAAATGGGAATAACATTTATTCTTAGAGGACAGGAACATTCTCAAAATCAAACTAAACAGGAATTCTTGTACAATTATTTAAAGTGGGATTATCCTAATGCTGTTCATTTTGGAAGACTAAAAATCGGAGAAATGGTTCTTAGCACTTCTAAAATTAAAGAAGGAATTGAGAATGAAGAATATACTGACTGGGATGACATAAGATTAGGGACTATCAAGGCTTTGAGGAGGCGCGGTTTTAAGCCAGAAGCATTGCATAAGATTATTATCGATTCTGGATTAACCACAAGCGATGCTAACATTTCAATGGAAAAAATGGGGGCTTATAATAAGGAACTCATTCAAGAAGAAGCTGAAAGAACAACATACATTATAGATCCTATAAAATTAGAGGTTCATCTTCCGGAAGCGATTGATGCTGAGAAAGAAGGAGAAAAATTTTCTCTTGAGCAGGGGATTCAGGAGTTTATGATTTCGGAATCCGCAATCAAGAAAATTAAGGATTCTGTTTTTAGATTAAGGAATATTGGAAATGTTAAAGTTGAGAATAAAGAAGGTTTGCTTTTGAATGGCCAATTTGTAGGAAAAGAAACAACAGGAAAGCAGGTTGTTCAATGGTTGCGAGAAACAATGGATTTGGAATTGTTATTGCCCAATGGACAAAAAGAAGTCGGGGCTATTGAAAAAAAGAACCTGAAAAAAGGCCAATACTTATACTTAGAAAAAAAGGGTTATTGTATAATTGATTCTATTGATGAAGGCCGACCAAAAGCCTGGTTCTGCCATGAGTAAAAATTTACTCTTCTAATGGTGTTGCACAAGCTTCATTTGAAAAACTTGCAGAAGCACCTGCTGAGTTAACTGCTTTTACCTCATAACAATGTTCGACATAATCTGTGAGACTGTCGTCCTCATAAGAGATACTGCTAGATGAACCTATTTTATTTCCCGCATCATAAATATCATAACTTGTTGCTCCTTCAGAAGCAATCCATGAAAGATCAATAAACCCATTATTATTTGCAACAGCTGAAAGTTCTGTTGGAGCAACAGGAAGCTCTGTTGATTCTAAGGTTGCACACTCACCAGCACCGCCAACAGTATTAGTAGCAACACCAGACTCACCACCAGCATTCTCAGCAGTTACTCTGTAACAATAAGTACCAGCACTTAGATTTTCCTCTAAATATGTTATAGTGCCATAAATTTCACTAATTGTACCAACATAATCATCCAAAAATGGTTCAGACTCAGTCACACCAGTAACAGAATCATGCCTGTACAAATTATAAAAATCCGCACTGCTAACAGGATTCCAGGTAATTCTCACAGTATTCTCCCTATTTTCAGCAGGCGCAACACCATACCAAGATGGAAAACCAGGAGCAGTTACCTGTGGAACACCCTCTACAGTAGCACAAGGACCCGAACCACCTTGAGTATTAAAAGCAAAGGCAGATTCTCCTCCCGAGTTAACCCCAGTAACAGTATAACAATAAGTTCCTGCTGCTAAACCTTCATCAAAATAATTAATAATGTCACCAGAACCAAAAAGATCTGTTACAAATGGTGAAGAAGAAATTTCATCCCTCTGAGGGTCTATCTCCCCAACAACGGTTGATGGATTAACTCTATATAAATTAAAAGTTTCTCCTCCTCGGTCAGTATTCCAGGTTATTCTAATAGTACCAGCATCAACCGCAGCAGCACCATACCAAGACGGAAAACCTGGAGCAGTTACCTGTGGAACGCCCTCAACCGTAGCACAATCGCCAGCACCACCAACAGTATTAGTAGCAACACCAGATTCACCACCAGCATTCTCAGCAGTAACCCTATAACAATAAGAACCAGAACTCAGATCTCGATCAAAATAAGAAATTGTACCATAAGTCGCACTAACTGTACCAACATAATCATCCAAAAAAGGTTCAGACTCAGTCACACCAGTAACAGAATTATGCCTATACAAATTATAAAAATCCGCACCAACAACAGGATTCCAAGTAACCCTCACAGCCCCATCAATATTTTCAGCAGGAGCAACACCAAACCAAGTTGGCTTACCCGGAGGAGAAACTGAAACAGTAAGTTCTTCAGAACTGACAGTAATATCAATACTCATTTCCGCAGGATTGACTCCACACAGGAAACCCAAAACTCCACCGCAAACAGCACTGTAATTATCAATTTCAACAGTTATTCCAGAATCGGTCTCAGCAATCGCATTAGTACTCACAGTTATTGTTTCAGCCTCTGAATTATCAACAATTGTAAGGTTGACAACTACATCCACAGGCTCTTCCACACAGGCAAAATCAGCACTGCTACAAACATAACTGTCAACACTATCAAACGTAACTGAAATTCCAGAATCAGTTGTAGCTGTCTGGCCAACAGCTAAAGTTAATGTTTCTCCTGAAACAACAACTTCTTCGTCGCATGTTCCAGGGCTTTCTGCGTTACCAACAGCAATATTCACAATCTCGTCCACATCATCATGATTTATGACGCCATCTTGAGTTACATCAACACAGCAAATGTTAGAAGGGGACGCAACAAGACCCGTAGTAATATGCGAAGCAAGTAATGAATCAGTTATGTTAACTTTTCCATCCCTATCAACATCACCAATTCTTTGACCATCTAAACAAGAAACTTGAGGCACAGAACAATCCAAACCAGCAGGAACATTATCAATGAATGCTAGCCAATCAAAAATATTAACTACTCCATCATCATTAGAATCAACACAACTAGCAGGGTCAACTTCGCTGTTCCATAACTCTTCAATCAAATCATAATCATCACAAGTTACACTACCATCACCATCAATATCACCGGGCAAATCGCAAGCCGATTCTCCTGCAGCTAAAGAGCAAGCTTCATCAGAATTGTTTTTTACCCAATAACCTTTGCTTGGACTTAAAGTAGTGGTTTGTATATAAACCTCATCCGTACTGCTTTTAGCTGTAGGAACACTTGAAGCTGAATTCAATGGATCAGTAAGAGGAGCATATAAATAAAATTCTGTGTCTAGTGGACAAGTCCCTAAAATATCTGAAACATTTACAGATACCGTTGTAGATCCAATCAAACTTAAGCCACGTGGAATTGAAAAACCTTCAAAGGAAAAAGGCGTGCCAGAAATAATAAAAGTGCAACTTTCATTCGCTTTAACAAAATAACCTTTCCCTGCTTCAAGCTTTGTTCCTTCTTGCTCATATCTTCCATATGCAGCATCCCAAGCCCATATAGAACTAGCAATATCACATTTACTTTGCAAATCAGAAACACTCAAACCATCAACAACAGGAATTGAAATAAGATTCCAGCCTTCTTGAAGATTAA
>CEPX01097448.1_pt1 | contig 20186 bp, 16 predicted proteins | sample 361361 | NCBI WGS metagenome assembly CEPX01 (sample SAMEA2619974, study PRJEB7988) | marine metagenome | biome: marine biome (ENVO:00000447); feature: mesopelagic zone (ENVO:00000213) & marine oxygen minimum zone (ENVO:01000065); material: "saline water (ENVO:00002010), including plankton...
CCCTTCCATCGACAGGGCGCGCATTGAAACCCGGGTGATGAAGGAGACTGAGGGCGAGCCGATGATCACTCGCAGGGCGAAGGTGTTCGCTGCGCTGGCGAGGGAGATACCGATCGATATCTATACGGACGAGCTTCTGGTGGGTTACTCCAACGTCAAGCCACGCGCCATCAGTGTCAGCCCCGCCAGCGGCCCCGGGCTGGAAGCAATGCTGGCGCGAGAGGCAAGCGTCACAAGTCTCACCAACTTCGCCGGCTATGATACGTTCGATCCAAGCGATTTCAGTGAAGAGGAGAAGAGGGAGCTGAGAGAGGAGCTCATCCCCTATTGGAAGGGAAACGGCAACTACGAGAAGAGTTTCAGCGGACACTACGGCCACAATATCATCGGTTACGACAAGGTGATCGAAAAGGGTTTCCTTGGCATCTTGCGGGATGCTGAAGAGCGGATTGCACGATTGGACCCTGCTGATCCGCAGGATCTCAAGAAGTCCGACTTCCTCGAGGGCGTGGCTATGGCCATGCAGGCGGCGGCCGAGCTGGGGAATCGCTTCGCTGTCAGGGCAAGACAACGGGCCGAAGAGGAAGAAGATGGCGACAGGAAGGCAGAGCTGCTGAGAATTGCCGAAGTATGCGATCGCGTGCCGGCACACCCGGCACGGACCTTTCACGAAGCGATACAGTCCTGTTACTTCACCTGGGTGCTGCAGCTATGGGAGATCCCCACTGCCGGCGGTCAGAGTGTGGGTAGAGTGGATCAATACCTGTACCCATTCTACAAGAGTGATATGGAGGCGGGACGCATAACCAAGGAACAGGCACAGGAGCTGATCGACTGTTTTCTCATCAAGCTCAACCATGCCCCACCGGTTGCCGCCGTTACCGTTGGGGGTGTCAAGTCCAATGGTCAGGATGCCAGCAACGAAATGTCCTACATGATCATCGAGGGCATGATGCATACCAGATTGCGGCAACCGTTTTTCAGCGTGCAGGTGCACAACAACATGCCTGAAGCGCTGCTGATCAAGGGATGCCAGCTGAGTGCTCTCGGTACCGGTCATCCACAATTCATCAACAGTGATGTGCTGATAGCGCAAGCTCTGGCCCGGGGAATTCTGGGCGGAGCACCGATGACGCTGCAGGATGCGAGGGCCGGAGCGCCCATCGGGTGTATTGAGCTCGGCATCCCCGGCAAGGACTCCGGTTATCTTTACTATGGCAGTACCAATCTTGCCGCGGCCATGGAATTGGTGCTAACCAATGGTGTGAGGCGCTCGGATGGAAAGAAGATAGGACTCGCGACCGGCGATCCCAGACAGTTCACCACCTTTGAAGAGGTACGCGAAGCCTATCGCCAGCAAGTTGCCTTCATGAAGAGGAATACGCAGATAGGCGGTAGTAAGCGTGAACAACGCCTCATCGATCTGGCTCCGACGGTGTATGAGTCGGCCCTGATAGACGATTGCATTGAGGCGGGGGTATGCAGGGAAGAAGGGGGTGCCCATTACAATTTCAACACAGGCTGTGTGGCCAATGGTTCAACCGATGCAGGGGATTCCCTCGCTGCCATCAAGAAGCTCGTGTTCGATGATGAGCAGATGACCATGGGCGAGTTGTGTGATGCCCTCGAAGCGGACTTTGAAGTCGATGCAAACGTTCGCAACAAGCTTCTGGAGGCGCCCAAGTTTGGCAACGACGATGACTATGCTGACGAACAGGTGGCCTGGGTGGTGCATCAGTGGGCATCTGAATTCACCAAGCTGAAGAACTTGCGCGGTGGATACGGCTGCCCCGGGGGCTCACCCATGCAAGCCTACGTGCCGCTCGGCAATGCCGTTGGGGCGCTACCTTCAGGAAGGCATGCCTGGCAGCCACTGGCAGAGGCGGCCTCACCGGGCGCCGGCAGCGACGTGAACGGCCCAACTGCGGTGCTGAAGTCGATGGGTAAAGTGGATGCCGTCGAGGTGCTCGGCGGGCTGATACTCAATATGAGAATCGACCCGGCGATCGTCAGGAACGGCAATGTGCAGAGACTGACGCACCTGATCAGGTCATTTGTCGATCAGAAGATATACCACGTGCAGATCAACGTCATATCCTCCGATACGCTGAGAGCCGCGCAAGAGGAGCCGGAGAAATATCGAGACCTGATGGTCAAGGTGGCCGGTTACAACGCCTTCTTCACGCAATTGAGCAAACAATTGCAGGACAGCATCATCGCCAGGACTGAGCATAGCGTTTGACGAGGAATAGTTCAGCTCGATTGACCGACGAGCAGCCCGATCACGCCGGTGCAGTTGACGCGTGCGACTGGACGAGCTGGTCAGCTCGTGCGGCGAAGATGAAGTCGCTCTCGGTCAGTCCATCGATCTTGTGCGTCCATACCTCGACTCGCACCTTCCCCCACGCCAAGTAGATATCGGGGTGGTGTTGCTGTTCGTCTGCCATCTCGCCGACGCGGTTGACGTAACCAAGAGCAGCGGCGAAGTTCTTGAATTTGAAGCTTCTGCTCAGATGGTGTTCATCGATAATCTCCCAACCATCGTCGATCTGATCGCGTAGCTGGTCGAGCTCTGCTCCTTTGAGGGGCGGAACACCACCGCGACAAGGTATGCATTGCTTGCTCGAAAGGTCCATATTCACTCCTTGTTCGTGTATTGGTTGGCTGCTCGGCGCAGCTCATCCCATAAGTTCCTCGAATACGGCGAGGAGTTCTCCCGCACGATGGGTCAGCGTGAGCAACCCTGTGGGCCCATCTGACCTGCTAGATCAATTTGGTAAACCGGAGAGTGTCAATCTCTTGCCAGAATGCGCTGCGACGATCGTCCGCCTCTTACCGCGCGCACCAGGAAGTCATTGTCTTGCACGTTGAAGTGGACAAAGCCAAAGTGGAAGTCGACGTACCAGGCCATCGTCTTATTCTTGGCAGAAGGGGTGATCGACCAGTAGGCATCTTCGTCGCGAAAGGGAACCTCTTGTCGCATGGCAGGCGCGGCCCTGCCGAAGTCGATCAACGAGATCAGTTCCTTGATGTCAGGGCAGCGCCAGTCCTCATGGCCAGCGTAGCCGTCCCTATTCAGCTGATTGATATAGGTTTCGATTTCTGCGAATGGAAGTGACTCTGACGATTTGTGCGCCGCCCATTCGACCTGGGTGTCTGGATCCAGCCAAGTTTCATCCAAGATATCTCTCCTCTGCACCATCAACCGCTGTTGGGTCGTCAGTTTGTCACGTAGCGTCGGAATCGGTCAATGGGCCCGCGATGGCAGGCCCTCCCAGGAATTCTCCCCTGGGCACGCCGTGATTGCATCCTTTGATAATATTGGTGATGTGAGCTCGTATGTTTAATTTAATTGAATCGTAAGTTGATATTATTTAACTCAGAGGCTAGAATACTGAATATATTGGAGCGAACAATGGATATATCCAAGGCCACCTGCCCAGAATGTAATGAACGTATGGAGATCCACCAGGTTCAGTGTGCGGATTGCGGCATGACCCTGCAGGGTCAATTCGAAATCTCGCCGCTCGCACATCTCGCTCCGGAGGATCAACTGTTCCTGACAGCTTTTCTGCGCTATCACGGCTCGCTCAAGAAGATGGAGGAACTCTTCGACATAAGCTACCCAACAGTCAAGAACCGTCTCAACCACTTGGCGGCAAAGCTGGATGCGCAGTTTCACGTCAGAACGCCCGAAATAGAGGTCCTTGAACAACTGGAGAGCGGCGAAATCGATGCGGACAAGGCGCTGGAGTTACTAAGATGATTCCGCCGTGGCTGTTGGTGATCAAAATCGATGGTAAACGCAGGCTGAATCTATATCTGCCGTTAGTCCTGTTGTGGCCCCTGTTTGCCATTTTGTGGGTGCTGGCGGCAGCGTTCTGGCTGATTCAGACCGACCGGCAGAGAGGGCACACAAGCAGGTCTTACCAAATACTCGCCGTGCTGCAGGCTGTCGGCGCCTTGAGAGGCTTGTTGGTGAAAGTTCACAGTGTCAAAGAAGACGTTATGATTGAGTTTGTATGACTTTTTAGCGAGGAGATCTGCTATGTCAGAAGAGAGAAGGAAAGTGTTGGACATGCTGACAAACGGGAAGATTACAGCCGAGGAAGCCGATCTCCTGTTAGATAAGCTTACTCAGAGCAATCCCGACTCCCAAGTACGTAACCCTAACCTCATCAAACAGGATGATAGAGCCGGTCACGTCCTTCCTAAGTTCTTACGTGTTGAAGTGGACAGCAAGAACGGCGAGACCGTGGACATCCGAGTTCCCCTGAAGCTGATCAGTACGGGCATCAAACTCCAGGCGATGATGCCGAGGGGCGCCAGCGAAAAACTCGAATCGAGGGGGATTGACCTCGGCGAATTCAGCAAGATGGATACGGACGAACTTATCGACGCACTCGGTGAACTGACCGTAAACGTAGATGGAAATGGCGACAAGGTCAGGATCTACTGCGAATAGTGGATACGCGCCGCTGGTCTTTTGATCCCGCTGTGTGGTCAGTTCTCGATGCCGGTCAGCTTGTACTTTTTGATGACGTCATCGAGTGCTTCGCGCAGCAGCCGTGCCTCCTTGATCTCCATCTCTTCTGCCAGGCTTGACAGTCGTTCCAGTTGTGTCTCTGTGTAGTGGGTCGTTTTTGGCACCATGCGCTCATCCTGGGCCAGCAATACCTGGTTTGAACCTGCCAGTTTTGCGCGGTAAAGCGCCTGGTCAGCTTTACGCAGCAATTCGTCGGCAGCGTTGCCGTCCACCGGACAGGAAGCAATTCCCACACTGATGGTTGCTTGTATTTCCGCTTCGCCGTAGGTTTCTCGCTGTTCCATTTCGCCCCGAATGCGTTCCATTGACAGGAACGCTTGTTCCCGAGATGTATCGAGAAACAGCAGGATGAATTCGTCCCCGCCAAATCGAAATACCAGGGTCTCGTCACTGACATTGCTGCGCAGTGTGGCAGCCAAAACTCTCAACACCTCATCGCCGCCCTTTTGACCATGGTCCTGGTTGATCTTCAAGAAAGAATCCAGATCGACCATCGCTAACGTCAGTGGGTAGCGATGCTCGTTAGCCTGGCTTATACGGGTGGCAAACTCCGCCTCGAACATCTCGCGCTTGAGGAGTCCGGTAAGCTTGTCGTATGTCGGATCATTCTTCGTCATATTAGATACCTATAGTCATACAAACACATATCTTTACATATGATAATAACATATTAGACACAGATATGGTACAGGTCAAGCCTGTCTTACCCGTGTAGCGAAGAAAGAGCCACATGAAGCGCTTGGAATCGGCGCCTTGCGCAATCGGAAGGGGTGTCAGGTCGTCGAGATCCCTGTTGGCGGCTACATGCTTGAGTTGAGCTTCGCCGAAAAGAAGTAAAAGACGCCTCCGACAGCAATCAACCCCAGCCCGAGCAATCCCTCCTCCGGGCGCTGAATCAGAATGTACACGATCGTCCAGGTCGTGATCAGCAGGTAGATGAGCGGCGTTATCGGATAGAGAAGCGTCTTGTAAGGCCTTTTGCGAAGTGGTTCACGCCAGCGCAGGACATAGATTCCAGCAACTGCGAACAGGGTATTGACCGCAAGGGTGAACCCTGCGAACACGAGGATGGATTCAAACGTGGCTGTTAGGATGAAGATTAGTGTCATCAGTGATTGAACGGTAATGGCCATGACTGGAATCCCGTCCATGTTCTTCATCGCAAACAGTCTGAATGCCTTGAAGTCTTCGCCGATAACCTGCAGCACTCTTGGCCCGGCCATGATCATGGCGCTGACCGTAGAGATTAGAAGTGCCGCCAGGATGATGCCCATGATTTTGGCGCCGCTGCTGCCGAACGCATATTCGGCGGCGATATACCCAATCTCTACCTTTCCGGTCATGGCCTCCATGGGGGCGACATACAGGAAAGTGAAGTTGATCATCACATACAGCGCTAGAACGATCAGCGTGCCGCCTGTGAGGATCAGCGGAAGATTCCGTTGCGGCTCATGAAGTTCGTTAGTCAGATAGGTTGCTGCATTCCAGCCTGTGTAGGCGTAATTGACGAAGATCAGAGAGACAGCGAACGCGCCGCCAATCATCACCACCCCGTCACCGGGTTGTGGCAGGAATCTCACCGGCTGCGCTACTTCCACCAGAGCCAGAGCCAGACCGCAAAAGGCAACGATGACTATTACCTTGAGTATGGAGAACACTAGCTGCAATTGGCCGCTGTTGCGGTGCGTGGTGCAATGAACGGTAGTGAGAAGCATGACCAGGATGCAGGCGGCGAATCTGGGATTGATGATGGGGAATACCGCAGCAAGGTAGGTGCCGAAGGTGATGGCTGCGAGGGCCGTCGGGGCCGCAAAGCCAACCGTGGCGGATATCCAACCGGAGATAAACCCCGCAGCGGGATGATAGATCTCAGTCAGAAAGTTATACTCGCCGCCCGATCGAGGCAGGGTAGATCCGAGTTCCGCGTAGGTCAGCGCACCACAGAGAGCCGTGATACCCCCGATCACCCACAACATCATCAGTGGAAATCCGGACTGGATGTCGACGAGTTGGAAGCCAAGACTGGTAAAGACGCCCGTGCCGATCATGCTGGCGATGACAACAGCCATGGCCGTGGAACGATTGAAGGAATTCATGACAGACCGATGCCTGCTCCCGCTACCACGCTGGCAGGCATGGCTCAAGTTACTATGTGTTGGACCCCTGATTGACCTGGCTAGCGAATCTCCGCCTGGACCAGTATGTGCCGAGGTAACTGATCACGCCTAGAGTCAGCGTGCCTCCGATCGTAACATAGGCAATCTCGCTTGCTGAAATCCCCTGGCTTGCATCGGGCGTCGGTTTGCCTCCGCGCAAAACCACCTCGGGCTGCGGGGCCTGGGAGAACTGTGTGTAGGTCGCGAAAAAACCCAGAACAACCAGTAATATGAGTGGAATCAGATAGGTCAAACACCTTGTGATTCTCGCAAAGATACGCACCTTGTTCACTATTGACTGTAGCTCATCGGTGCCATGCAAGGCGCCTAGCTCTGATGGAAGCGGGGTAGGGTCGAGCATTATCGGCACGATGGCGACATCGGCCATCTCCAGTGCTTCCCGCCATTCTTCCTCAACGTGATCTGATTGCGACGAGCTCTTCGACCAGAAGAGTAGGAATCTCGTAGAGCGACTGATCGCTTCCGTTAGCTGCTTCTTCCAGTTTGAACCATAGTCGAGATCTTCGAGATCGATAAAGACATCACTGCCCGAAGCCCGCAACAGTTTCACAAGCGGCTGAACAAGTGACTTGTCGTTTCTGGCATAGGAAATAAACAGCATGTCTACAACCAATTGCCCATCAGAACAAAGGGCGACCAGTAGAATGGGTGGTCGTATTCGTCGGACTCGATAAACGAAAGTTGTGTCTGCCTGAGAGCCGCGCCTTTGGACATGCCTTCGCCGCTACGAAGTGAGTAGAACTGGCGCATGAACGCTGCCGTGCTGGCGTCCGCTACCTGCCACAGAGTCGCCAGAACAGCCGAGGCACCTTGATTCTGAGCGAGCGCACCGAACCCTTCCACCTCACTACCATCCGCTCCTATGCCGGAAACGCCGGTGTTGCATGCCGACAGTGTCAGCAGATCCAGCTCGTTAAAGGGGTAGGACCCATACCTGATATCACTCACGGACAGTCTGTTTGAATTGCCGACCAAGAGAAACGACTCCGTCTCCCTTCCGGGTTTGAAATCAAAGTGACTGGCTATATGCACGACTTTGTATTTATCCGTGTCTCGGCTGAGCTCCTGGGAGAAGCGATCGATGGTAAATCGATCATCGAGAAACACCGAGCCCGGCAGCACGCCGTTGTCATCGCTGCCATCCTCCTTCACGATGTAGTCAAGTTCCTCTTTCACCGTCGGCAGTGAACTGAAGTCATCGCCGCCTTCACTCACGCCAAATCCCGCCACCCTCCAATTGGGTGCGGGTTGTCTTTCGATGCCCAGCCTTGCCGCGGGTGTAAAAACCGAAAACTGATATCGCTTGGTCAGAAAGTCCGAACCATCGTGGAGGGCAACCATGGGCACATACCGGAGGGTACCATCCAGAGACACCATCAGCTTTGTTATGCCATCATTTGCTAACGGTTGCTCCAGAGGCGCGAAGATATGACGATACAGTTCATTGGCGGCCTTTATCACGTCACTTCCCGGATCCTCCAGAGCCAGTCTCACTTCGGAAATAACGCCATTGAGATCCTTGAATGCGATCTGTGCTGTAAACGCAAACTGTTTGTCATGTGTTGTTAGAAGGATGCGAACTTTATCAGGTAGAACCAGGTAGTGTATGAAAGCAGTGTCCTGGCCTAGTCGCTTAACTACGCCCTGCAAGGCATAGATACTGTCGAGGTTCTTTTCGCCAAGCTCGAGCATGCGCTTCATACCCAATCTGGCGAACTCGGTTTGAATCGTCTCCAGTTCCCTGCCGAACGAACGCCTTGCTCCCTTAAGTTGCGATTTCAGTTTCTTGAGCTCGGACTTTTCGCCGCTACTGATCGATTCACCTCGCTGTTCCAGAGACCGAATGCGTGAATTCAGTTGAGGAAGATCGTCCGAGACCGATCTAAAACGCTGGGTTACCTTTTCTTCCTCGGCGTTTGCTGAGATCAGGGCGACTTCTGACGACTCAGCGGAGCCGCGCAGGAAATCCGAATACTCGGACCGCTTCAACATGGCGACAACCGTCTGTGTCTGCCCGATGTCGCCGGCCTCTATCAGCAGGTCGGCAAGATGGCGATACACATCTTCCTTGTCGCCCACAAACGCACTCTGCAGGTTACTGCCGACCGCCTGCAGACCGGTGCGAAGCTCCTGGATATGATTGACCGCGAGTTTGCCGAAAAACACGGCACTTGCCATGTTGCCTTCCGCTTCCTGCAACTTCGACAGCATGTCTTCCACTGGCCACAGTAGGCCGGCCAAGCCCAGTTCCACCAGTTCAGGGTAGATCTCCTCAAGCGCGCCACGTGCCTGCTTTAGGCGACCCATCCTAAAGTCACACTCTGCAATGCGGCTCTTGAGAAATAGCTGGGTCATGGGAGAACCGAAGGACTCGTGTCTTGCGGCCTTCAAGAACCCCGCTCGTGCATTGTCGTATTGGCCCGCATCCAAATACATCTCTGCTCGTAGCTGGTTGAACGCGGCAAACATTACGTTGCTGCTATGGAAGATCGACTCTGCCCCTTCGATGGCATCTCCAAAGAGCTCGATGGCTCTATCAAGATCACCCCTAAACCAAGCGAGAAACGCTCGCCACTTAATAAGATCAGGATGGAACGTATCAAGTTGCCAGTGTTCTTCTGCCAGCGCGATTGTTTCAGCAAATGTCTTGGCGGCCTCAGCGTTGGCACCGATTTCCATATAGAACATGGCCATAAACGCTTTGGCGTTGACGGTCTGCATATGACCGTCGCCGCGCATCTCAATGTTATCGCTGTAGGCTTTTCTAAACGCTTCTTCGGCCTTTTCGAAATCGCCTAGCGCAAGATAAACTGAACCACGCGAGGCCGTGTTAAAGATGGCATCGACACTGCTGGGCATGAATCCTTCAAATTTCTGGTATGTCTCTTCGCTGGTCTTGAACGCGGCCTTCGCCGCAGTCACGTTACCCAACTCCAATTGATATGTGCCGAGGACTTCGTACATTTGAGCGATATTCACGACCTCTGTCGGCGACCATTTGACTGCTGATGCGATCGCGTTTCGCAGCAGGTTTGTGGCTTCCTCATAGTCGCTGATCTGTGCGTGGAGCGATGCTCCCTGTGCCAGAAACGCTGTCATTCTGGGGTGATCGAAGGAGAAATTCGTTCTTAGAGACTCTGAAGACTGACTCCATGCTGCGATGGCCTTGGTGTAGTCGCCACGACGTCGTATGGAAGCGAGGCCCCTGTCCGTACCGGCTTTGCGTGCGTGTTCCAGGGCAGAGTCAAAATCGAAATGTGCAATATAGGCCATGGCCAGCGCGTTCTCGGTGCCTTTGATTGCATCCTCGATGCCGTCTTCGCACTCGGTCATTTTGTCTCGATCGAGTTCCGCTGTGGTTGGCTGACGCCACTGCCCATCGCATCCCCACCAGGTCTGGTAGCTGTCAAGAGTCGCCAATTCACTGAGACCTTCATTGTATAGACGGATGAGGTCGTTCATTCTGACTTCCATGCGGTAGCTGCCGGCGAGCAGTCCACCTGCACGAAAGATCTCCGCATGATCCGTGATGTCGTTGGCTCTCAATATCTCCATGCTCCTTCCGGCATAGTCACGGGCTTTCTCGGGGCTGCCAAAAAACACATGGGCTTCGGCTAGCGTGGTCAACGCATATGCCGTAAAGCGATTGTTGGCGCCGAATGCCTCATCGTAAATCTTGATCGCCAGGTTGAGGAGCCGCTCGCTTCTTGCCATTCCATTGGAAAAATCCAACTTCGCGAGTAGATGAGCAATGTCCGCCCTGATCGGATCGCCCGTGGCAAGCACTCTGGCGGATGCGCTGAATGCGGTCTCCAGCGCTCTCTTGCTGTGGGAGACAAGACCCATTCGATTGTAAACACGACCCAGATCGTAAAGTGCCATGACGGCATGGGGATCGCGGCCGCCAAAGGCCTGTGACCTGGTTCGGTAGACGACCTCGGCCATCTCTATGAGGACTTTCTTGGAATCCCAGCTTCGTCCTTGCGTGATGGCCCTGGACGTGCGGTCAAGTGACTCGCGCATCAGCGCATGCGTTGTCTCAACGAGTTCCTGACGCAGCTTTGGTTCGTCGTTCGGTGCGCCGTTGATGTATTTCTGCAGCGCACTCTCGGCGCGGCTGACAGAGGAACTCAAGGCTGACGCTGAGTAGAAGATCAAGTAAACGATTAGCAGGTAGCGCACGGTCTATGCCCTGTCTTGTCTACGCTCGCTCATTGTGAGGCGGCTATTTTACCACACCGTTTCGGTGTTAAGCAGATACGTCAGTCTGGTGGCTTTGCGGTAAGGATCGGGCATGATAAAGTAACCAACCCGGTACTGAAAAAGCAAGTCATGGCAGCGAGCAACGTCACAATCAATCGGGCTCCGGTCCTAACGCTCTGGGCATCGGTTGTGGCTGAGCGAATGGGCTATGAACACGCGACAGCGCTGACCCTCGGCAAGTGCGTGGCGGGCCTCAACGCACAGTCAAAGGGACGAATGCTCGGCATCTTCGGTCCACCTAAGGGACCTGAAAAGGGATCGACACCGAAGAAGGTCGGATTGGGGGAAGACTTCTGGATCGAGATCTGTGAACGAGGCGTTCCGGTCAAGAGTACCGATGATGGCATAAGAGCGGTCGTCAAGGATAAGCCGATCGATCCCGCCAAAGTGGAAACGTACCTGCAGAGTAAATTCGGCGCTGACCTGGAAGCGGTCCTTCTGGCAATGACGGACCTGGCCACGTCCCTGCAACCCGAGGATCTGGCGTCGCGCTCTTACACTTTGTACGAAAGATTCCGACCCAACATTCCACCCGGCCAACGAGGATGGGGGGCTAAAGGAGAGCTGGATCTGAAGTTAATCAGATCTCTGGGTGACGATGCGTGATCGGTGCTGCGTGACCGGCCGGTTCAAGGTCTTCTTTCAGCAGCAGATTGATCGTCTTCAGTAACCCTTTAGGTAGGTGCCTCTTACTTGCTCGCCTCGATCTGAAGTTCCGCCTGTTCACGAATGTAGTGTTGCATGGCGCTGAGCTGCCGATCGGACAGGTTATCGTAGGATGGCATGCCGCGACTGCGGCGCTCGCCGCCGCGTACGACGCCGGCGAACGACTCGTGCGAAACGACCACGGGTGAAGCTCTGAGATCCGGTGCCAGACCACCGGCGATGGCGTAGAAACCGTGACACGCCGTGCACTGCCCGAAGACTGCTTCGCCGTCTCTTGCGAGTTCCACATCGACCTCGAAGAACGGAGCTTCCAGGGCAACTGACGGTGCCGGTGGTGGTAGTGATGGCATGGTGGTATTGCCCTTTAGAGAAAACGTCACCAGTCGTCGCATGTGCCTGCCGTATGTCCATCCGAGTTCTGCAGCTTCTTCATCACCGCCCATGGCGAAAGCCGCGCCCCAACCCACCAGCAACGCAATGTACTGTCTGCCATTTAGTGAGTACGTAATCGGTGGCGCTGCGATTCCCAGGCCCACCCGATAGCTCCATAGGGCTTTGCCCGTTTGTGCCTGGTAGGCGACGAGGTCACCGTCAGCCCGTCCCTGCACGACAAGATTGCCCGCGGTGGTAAGTGTTCCTGGATTCCAGAGGACAGGCAGCGGGACTTCCCAGGCTTTCTTCTGCGCCACCGGATCCCAGGCTTGCAGTGAACCGCGCACGCCATCCGATCGATGACCGCCGACTTCTAAAGCAACACCGACTCCTTCGGTGGGAGCACTCGACATCCAATCGGTCGGCTGCCACATCTTGAGGTCAACTTCCTCGTCGCTGTACTTATAGCTCTGATAGATGGTGGGGAAATAGGCAAGGCCGGTCTCCGGGTTGTAGGACATGGATGGCCAGTTGTGCGCGCCGAAGGGTCCGGGGGCCACGATCGCTGAACCACTTTCGTAACGGGCGCCGGGGATCTCAACGGGACGACCGGTGGCAAGGTCCACTCTCGACGCCCAGTTGATCTCGGCAAAAGGTTCCGCCGAGATGAGTTTGCCGGTCGAACGATCGATCACGTAGAAGAAGCCGTTCTTTGGTGCATGCATGATCGCTTTGACGTTACGGCCGGCAATCTTGAGGTCAGCCAGAACGATATCCATGTTGGAGTTGTAGTCCCAGGTTTCTCCCGGCGTGGTCTGATAGTGCCAGCGGTATTCACCTGTGTCGGCGTCGAGAGCCACGACGGAGCAGAGAAACAAGTTATCGCCACCGCCCGGACTTCTAATCTTCCGGTTCCACGGTGAGCCGTTGCCGGTGCCGATATATACCGCGTTGAACTCGGGATCATAGGTGAAACCGTGCCAGGCATTGCCGCCGCCACCGAGCTTCCACCATTCGCCCGTCCAGGTCTTGGCGGCCATTTCCATGGCTTTGTCTTCAAAGCCGTCTGCCGGGTTCCCGGGGACGATCCAGAACCGCCACGCCTGTTTGCCGGTCTCAGCGTCATAGGCAGTGACGTATCCACGCGATGGGCCGCCTTCCGTTCCGCCGTTACCCACCAGGACCTTGCCTTTGAAGATCTTCGGCGCGCCCGATATATAAAGCGCCTGGCTCGGATCCACGGTCATGGTGCTCCAGACCTCCTTGCCGGATCCTGCTTCAAGCGCAATCAAGCGCCCATCGACTGTAGCCAGGTAGACCTTGTCCTTCCACAGCCCGACCCCTCGACTGCCGTGCAAAAAGGCTGCTCGCATCCGCCTGCCGGACACCTCCGCCACTCTCGGATCGTAGCGCCAGATCTCTCTGCCGGATGTGGCTTCTACGGCGTGTACGATGTTGTGTGAAGTGACAAAGTAGATTACGCCGTCAGCAACCAGCGGCGTTGCCACCAACCCGACCGCGTCTGGCAGGTCGATAAACCAGTCGACTTTCAGATTCTGGACATTGTTGCTGTTGATCTGTTTGAGAGGGCTAAAGCGCTGCTCGCTATAGGTGCGGCCGTATGCCAGCCAATCTTGCTCATTGCTCTCATCGGCAAGTGCTCTGTCATCGATTTGGGTGGCGGCAAGTACCTGCTGGGTACAGAAAACGAACGCGGGAACGAACAGAAAATATCGAAGATTAGACATGACTGGCTCCAGGGTAGATATCGTTGTTGTTCTTCTTATGCCAATGGGACGCAGCAGCGGCCAGATGCTGGCCCAATTCGCGGATGTAGCCATTGTATCGCCTTGTACCCGGCGCGTGTACTGCTCCGGCAAGGCTGGTGCGGAGAATGGCACAGAGGTCAGTTTCCTGCAATTTCTGATCAAGAATCAGTCAGCCAGGTCGATGACTAGGTTAACGGAAATTGCAGGGAACGAGAGCAATGAAGATTTCAGCGATCCTGATCTTGCTGATTCTGACTACCACAGCGTACGCGAAAGAGTCCAACCGACCGGTGATTCTGGAAGCCGTGGTGGACTATGACGGTCCTGCCGCGGAACTGGTCATCCTCGGCAAGAATCTCTGCAATGGCAGGGAATTGCACATCGCCATCGTCGATACCAGCATGGATGAACGGAGCTGTCAGCAGGTTGGCAGTCAATACAGGGAACGGGATCTCCTGGTTGCCGAATTTCCATCGGTCATTGCCGATGGCACCCATCTGCTGGTGGTAAGAACTCGCAAGAAGAGCAGATCCCACGACAAGTGGCGATCCACTTCGCATCAAGCGGTGTTTCACTTGACCGTCGGAGCGGTTGGTCCAACGGGTGAGCAGGGACCACGGGGAGAGGCCGGGCCGCAGGGCGAAACAGGACCGCAGGGAATTCAGGGTGAGACCGGACTACAGGGATCCCAAGGCGAGACTGGGTCGCAGGGACCTCAAGGTGAGACCGGGCCCCAAGGTGAGACCGGATCGCAGGGACATCAGGGCGAGATGGGTCCACCGGGTCCGCCGGGAATGCCGGGGCAGAAGGGCACTACGGGATCCAAGGGGGACACCGGTGATCCCGGCGCCATTGCGTTTGCCGGGCTGAGATGTCCGTCGGGTCGGTTCATTACCGGATTCACGAATGCAGGAGAGTTAATCTGTGCGACAGTTCTCGGCGATTCTGGCTCCGATCCCGCCCTGGACACGCCGCCGGATTATGTGCCTACATCTCCAGATGCTTGCTTCAGTTTCACCAACACGGATGCCGAGGACCTGCGAGGAAACTCGTGGTTTGATCAGTGCGTGAACGAGCAGAGCGGCAGCCTAACGATCGAGCTGAGCGACGCCCAGGGAAATCCCGTCTATTCGGCCAGCGGTACAATACCCAACGACTGGACTTACGCTAATCTGACCTCGGACAGCGTGGCGCAATACCACGTATTGAATCACAGCAACGTGATCGCACTCGACAACGGTGATTACATGATCATCGCCGGCAGGGAAAGTACCTGGACCAGTGGGGGTTGCGCCTATTCTCTCGGCAATGGCTACGGAATCGTAATCTATTCAAGCATCGTCTTCCCCAGCATGTCGATTCGTGCCCTGATCATGCCTTACACCCATGGCAATCTTGACTCACCACGAGAGATATCCGCCGGATGGTCCCAAGCTAACGAGATAACTTGGGCGCCAGACGGGAATCTGAATAGCTGCAATGCCGGGCTGGTTGAGAACGCGACCTTCGCTGGAAGCGTAGCAATCCAAATGAACTGATCCGCGTGTACGGATACCTGCGGGACTTAGATCACCTCATTGTGTTTGAGCGATTTCAATTCCTCCGCAGACAGTCCGAGCCAATCACCATACACGTCCTCATTGTTTACACCCACCTCCGGATAGAATTCAACATCGCTGGAGTCGTAGTCGGAAAACCGCATGGGGCTGTTGGGAAGCACGATCTCACCCATATCGGGATGGTTCATGAAATTGAGCATGCCGCGTGCGTGTAGATGAGGGTCGGTTCGCACCTCCTCCAGATTGCGCACCGGCGCCACCGGAATCCTGTTGTTGCGCATCTGTGTATACGCGTCGTCTCGACTGAGTTTTGAGCTCCAGTTTTCTATCATGGCATCGACTTCACTCTCCCGCTTGCGGCGCAGGTTCGACCTGGCAAATTCCGGCGCGTCCAAAAGATCGGATCGGCCAATCACTTCCAGAATGCTCCTCCAATGAGCTTCCGCAACGCAGATAATTGCGATCCATCCGTCAGTGCAGCGATAGCGCCCGTAGGGACAGGCGGCAGCCGGCGACCTGGCGCTGTTACGCGGTGGCAGTTCGCCCAGGTTGTGGTAGGCGGTGAAATCTGAGCAGAGGGTGAAGTACATCGACTCCATCATGGATATCTCAACCAGCGTGCCCTTTCCTGTGGCAGAACGACCAAACAGAGCTGCAAGCACTCCAGCATACATGTGGATGCCACCCATGATGTCGCACGGGGCCCCGCCCGCTCTGCCTGGCGGTTGATCGGCATCGCCCGTGACGCTCATGATGCCACTGGCCGCCTGGATGGTGTGATCCATGGCCAACAGATCGAAGTCAGGCCCGGAAAGCCCAAAGCCTGTTCCGCATCCGTAGATCAACTTTGGGTTGATCTCTTTGAGTGTATCCCAGCCTACGCCAAGCCTGTCCATGGTGCCCGGCGCGAAGTTTTCCAGCAGGACGTCCGCTTCCTTTACCAGGTCTTTCAACAGTTCCTTGCCCTTGTCCTGTTTGAGGTCCAGGGTGATGCTCTTTTTGTTGGAGTTGAGCATGGCAAAGGCCATGGGTGTTCTGGCGCCACCGACTCCGCGCATGCGCTCACCGGTGAGTGGTTCAACCTTGACGACTTCAGCGCCTGCCATGGCCATGAGAAACGCAGCGTATGGGCCCTGGTAGATCTGGGTCAGATCAACGACACGAATGCCGTCCAGCGGTTTGCCCTGCATGGATTACCCCCAAACTTTGAGATTCCTGAGACGCGCCATACTATCAGTCGCCCACAGTCATAACCAGCACCCTTCTGTTGGTTCAGAAGACTGCGAAAGATCCTTGCCAACAGCGATGGCTACCGTGCACTAGGTCACGCCGGAAAGGTCGCTGTCGAGATCACTGCCGAGGCAAGAAAGGGCTGTCGGACAGGTGAATCAGTGTATACTCGCTAGCCGTTGAGCCTGCACCAATAAAATGTAACGTGATGTCATCAGAATTAGGCGGTCCTGAATGCTGCAAGATTTTCCCACAAGAACGGAACAGGAAGATCGTTTGCTCCAAACTCTGAACGACCTGGGTTCGCTGCAGGACTCGGAGGACACTGACAGAACGGACGGCCCTGGCACTGTGAAACGTGTTGTGATCTTGTCCTCAACGCTGGGCACCGGACATCTTCGTGCCGGCCAGGCGATCCAAGCAGCACTTTCCGAGAAATACTCGGGAGTTGAGGTCGAGACCTTCGACTTCTGGTCACTGATGGATGCGGGTGTCGCGCAGGTGGCGAGGCAAAGCTACCTCACCTTGGTGCAGGAATATCCGGAATTATACGAGCGCGTCTTCGAACTCGACGCGCCCGGATTGCAGGCGGTGATGGCAGGTAGCGGCGAGCTACCCCCGTTACTCCATCGAGGGTTCAAGTTGCTGGCATCCAAGGGCCTCGACACTACGGATCTGCGCTCGCAGGGCGTGCGCTTCAACGTCGATCGGTTGCTGTTCAGCACGCTCCGCTGGGCATTTCCCGGGCATGTCCCCCTAAACAATCGTAGTGTAGCGCTCATGCGCCGTATCCTGATTCACTGTGGCGAGCGGGTACTTGCCAATCGATTGGAAAAGCGCCTACGGAAGTTCAAACCTGACATTATCGTCGCGACGCAAATGCTACCGGCCGCACTGCTGTCCACCATCAAAAGACGTGGCAGCTTACCGGTGCCGATCCTTGGCGTACTGGTTGATTGGGGTGTAAATGAGTTCTACCTTCAATCCAGCGTCGACCACTACTGCGTTCCCCATGCATCCATCCACGGCCTGCAGACCGGCGAGCGATTTTCCGTAACGGGCATACCACTTATGCCTGGGTTTCGAGACCCACCGGACCAGCAAGTGGCACGCACAAAACTGGGTTTGGACGCAAAGGCTGCCGTAGTACTCGTGCAGGGCGGCGGGCTCGGCCTGCACGTCATAGACATAACACGCGCACTCATGCGTACGGACAAACTTCACGTGCTGGTTCAGGCGGGCAATAATTCCGAGGCGAATGATGCGCTCCAGGAGCTAGAGAGCTGTTATCCCGAAAGGTTGCACACTTGGGCCTGGACGGATGAGATGCAGGTCTTTTTCCGCGCGGCCGATCTGGTTGTCGGTAAACCCGGCGGCCTGACCTTGGCGGAGTGTCTTGCCTGTGGCCGACCCCTGTTGGCTTGTCACTCGATACATGGGCAGGAGAGCTTCAATATCGAGTTCCTGGAAAAATTCCGTATCGGAAAGCTGGTTCCCCCGGGTGACCTGGCGAAAGTGGTTGAGTCGATGCTTTTAGATCGCAGTGAGTTGATTCGCGCCCAGAAGCGCGCATGGAATATCGGTCAACGTAATTCGGCAGAGCGAATCGCCAAACTGATCATGCAGTTTGGAAGTCGCAATGATGGGTGTTGACCTAGCCGTGGCACTGCTGCGCGCAACGGTTCGATTCCTGCTGCGAGGAATCGATCATCTATTCCATTGGCACGTGCAGGCCAAGCCGTTGGGACCAATACTGATGGTTGGTCACGCCCGGCACCGCGGTTCGACTAAAGTGTTTGCAGATGGTACTGAGATCGTGGACGGGGATGTCATCGGCTCGTTTCATTTGAACAATCTTGTCGCTGCCGGCCTTACAGGCAGATCGGCCAGGGCAGCGGCGTTACAGTTTGCCAAACAACTGCGCGAGTCCTTGGAAATAATGGCCCTGAAGGCGCGCGACGATCCTGTCTTCTCCCAGTATAAGGTCTATCGTAGTGTGACCTGGATACCTCCCCACGGCGCGCGGGTCGGTTTTGTCTCTGAGCCACTCCCGCCGGGACTCAGGAGGAGCCTGCTGGCTGCGTTTTTTAGAGTGGTGATCTGGGGGATTGCACCTGCAGAGGAAACCAGAATGCTCGCCAGGCTCGAACCAACGACTTACTGGCTGACTCGTAAGGAACTGATACGCCAGTTCTCCAAGGAAGAAGAGGAGCTATCGGGTACTCCCAGTTGAAAAGTTCCCCGATAGCGGCCGGAACTCTTCCCGTGTACCTTACCTTTGACGACGGACCGGATGCCGTGTGGACGCCGCGCATTCTTGACCTGCTTTCGGACGCTGAGGTGCCAGCGACTTTTTTCGTCATTGGGCGACTGGCACGGGAACATCCATCGTTACTCCGCCAGATATCGGAACGCGGTCATGACATCGGAAATCATGGCTGGAGTCATCGCCATCCGTGGACGATGTTGCCGTCGACCGCGCGTCGGGAAGTCAGCGACGGTGCGGCCGCTATCAGCGATATCACCGGTCTAAAGGCCAAGCTATACCGGCCGCCTCACGGGCGACAGCGTCGCTGCATGACGGACGAAGCGAGAATGAATGAGCAGAAACTGGTGTTGTGGGACCGCAGTGCCATCGACTGGGGCCCGAAAGGTTCGGCCAGTGCCATTGCCAACAGGCTTAGTCTGGTGCGAGGTCACGAGATCGTATTGATGCACGATGGTAGCGGACGCATCAATCGTCCCGATGAACTCGTTAGAGAGTTGCCGGCATTTCTTAATCGACTGTCAGAGCACGGTCTGCGGCCGAGTTTGCTCCGTGAAGTGAATCGCTGGAATTAGTTTGCACAAGAGTCCGTGCCGGGCGGTTAGAATGGCAAAGGTCGTACGACCAGTTTATCCAAAGATTCCTGGTCGAGACCAATATCGCGGAGCATCTGGAAATAGCTGGGATGCTCAAACGCGTCAGGGTAATTTGTCTTGTAACCGACCGTGCCGATTGAGTATTCAAAGGGCATATATTCCTGGGCAGCCACACCCTTTGCAATAGATTCAAAAGCAAACGCCCAGTCGTTATCCAGCATGGCGACAACATAGCGATCAAAACAGGAACCACTATCCGCCCACTCTTTCAGCGCAGGAATCACCGACTTGACGTGAACGAAATCGCCCTCAAGATAGAACTTAGATGCTTCCAAAGCCTGATAATAGTAACGTACGATTCCCCACTCCTCTTCCGGTCGTTCAAGTTGTTTCTGTAAGGCGTCTACATCGCCCTCGTCCAGTGCCAAGGCTGCCAGCGTACCGGCCACCGGCATGCCGAGTTCCTCAGACTTCAGGTACGACTGCCGGGAGGCAGCAAACTGACCAAAGCTGCGTAACGTCTCGGCCTTCTGGAAGTGACTAAGTGCATTCAGCGGATCCAATTCCACCATGCGATCATGTAACCTAAGTGACTGCTCCTCTTTTCGGATACTCTTCAAAAGGGCGCCATAGAACTGCAGCAGATCCACATCATTCGGCATACGCCGGACCAGATCATCGAAACTGTTGATAGCCTTCTCTAGTAAATCGGGAGACCCCCCAGCTCTGCTGGGGAGGCACC
>CEPX01035271.1_pt1 | contig 20164 bp, 26 predicted proteins | sample 361361 | NCBI WGS metagenome assembly CEPX01 (sample SAMEA2619974, study PRJEB7988) | marine metagenome | biome: marine biome (ENVO:00000447); feature: mesopelagic zone (ENVO:00000213) & marine oxygen minimum zone (ENVO:01000065); material: "saline water (ENVO:00002010), including plankton...
ACTTTCTACATTAGCTGTTGTAGCTCTTAATAATGCAAGGGAAAAGGGCAGAGACGCAAAGCGCGTAGCAGATATTAAGTCCATTCAAACTGCTTTAGAGCTTTATTTTGCAGATCAAAATACATATCCTATTTCTGCAGCAGCAGGTGTAACAATGGGCGAGGGTAAAACAGTAGAATGTCTAGATTCAACAGGTATGGCAGAATCATGCGGTGCCGGCCAAGTATATATGGGAAAGTTACCAAAAAATCCTTTGCCAGCAGGAGCAGAAGCAGATTATACTTATATAGCTAAATCAACAACAGCTAATACTGGTCCATGTGCAGCAGGGCCTTGCAAAGGCTATGTAATTACATTTGCCTTAGAATCTCCAACAGGAGATTTTCCAGTTGGAACTTTATATGCAATACCTAGCGGTGTATCAACCACAAATCCAGATTAATAAAAAGAAATATAAAATAATATAAAAGCTTATGAATAAAAAAGGATTTACACTTGTTGAGCTTTTGGTGGTAATTGCCATTATTGGCGTGTTGTCTACCTTAGCTGTTGTATCTCTTAATAATGCAAGGGAAAAATCAAGAGACGCAAAGCGCGTTTCTGATATAAAGCAAGTACAAACAGCGTTAGAACTGTATTTTGCAGATCAAAATGGGTATCCAACTGGTACAGCATTGGTGTTAGGAGGAGCAACAGCGCAAGCACTCTCTGGAGCAGGATTTACAGCAACAGCTGGAGCAACAGGAACAACTTATATGGGTCAAGTTCCATCTAACTCAACCCCAGGAGGAGCAGATTACGCATACACGCAGACATCTTCTGGAGTAAGCTATACTTTGACATTTACCTTAGAAGGCCAAACAGGAGCATTAGCAAGCGGAGCGCATACAGCAAGCCCATCAGGAATTCAGTAATACTTTTAACAAAAACCCCTTTACTCGCGAGCAAAGGGGTTTTTTGGTATAATAAATACATATGCTCTATTTAATTTTATTTATTTTCGGCTCTTTTTGGGGAAGTTTTTTAAATGTGGTCGCATGTAGATTGCAGAAAAAAAGAGCTTTTATTGGTGGCAGGTCAATGTGCCCTAAATGCGGCAAAAATATTCATTGGCATGATTTATTTCCCTTAATTAGCTGGATAAGTTTGGGTGGAAAGTGCAGATTCTGTAAAAAGCCGATATCAGTTCAATATCTTTTAGTTGAGGTTGCAACAGGACTTTTATTTGCTCTTGGGCTGGCAGTTGTAACAGATATCGCGTCAGGCATACTATATCTTGCTGTTATCAGCTTTTTTGTAATTTTGTTTGTGTATGACAGTAGAACATACATTATTCCAGATAAAATAGTTCTGCCCGCGATTGTAATAATTTTTGCGGTTAACGCATTAGCTACTGGCTCAATATCTAGATTAATATTAGGCGGGTTATTAGGGGGATTATGGTTTCTTATTCAGTTTGTTATTTCCCGCGGAAGATGGGTTGGAGGCGGAGATATTCGTTTAGGAATTATGATGGGTGTTTTGCTTGGGCATCCTTTAATTTGGCTTGGTCTTGGGTTGGCATATGTTGGAGGAAGCATTATTGCCTTATTATTGATACTTACAAAGCAAAAATCCCTTAAAAGCAGATTGCCTTTTGCAACACTTCTTCTTCCTGCCACATTTATAGTATGGATATGGGGTATAAGGATTTGGGAATGGTATAGCAGTATTATTGGGCTTTAATTTATTGTATGGAAAAATTGAATAATAAATCAGGTTTTTCGCTTATTGATTTAATTGTTTCAATAGCTATTTTCGGTGTCATAACTGGCGCGGTTTTAGTTAATTTCAGGGCTGGATCGCGCAATGATACAGTGCGCCAGGCAGGCGTTGTTACAGCCTCAATTCTCAGGCGCGCCCAAAGCATGACATTAAGCGGAGCAGTGCTGACTGATGGAACATTTCCCGCGGGAGGATATGGAGTTAGGTTCGCGAGCAGCGATACTGATACATTGGTATTGTTCGCAGATATAGATGGTAATTTTAATTATACAGATTCAACAGAGGATATAGAAGAAATTAATATTCCAGAAGATACTGTATTTAATGCTGGAGGAACTTTGAATGTGCTGTTTTCAGCTCCAGATGCTGATGTTTATTTTAATGGGACAACATCTGAAGTATCTAAGCAGATTACAATGTCTGCTGATGGGTCCAGCATAACTCGTGATGTTATAATATACCGCTTAAGCGGCCAAGTTAGGGTTCAATAATATGAAATTTTTGCGAGACAACCAAACAGGGCAGGGTTTGCTGGAAACAATAGTTGCCTTAGGAATTATAGTAGCTGGAGTGGTCGGCACAATGAATCTTACATTATCCAACCAAAAAACAAGCCAAGACACAGTTGAAAGGCTTATAGCAACAAATCTGGCTCGCGAGGGAATAGAAATTGTACGTTCAATCCGCGATACTAATTGGCTAACATGCGAAATAATCAGCACTGTTCTTACATGCAATACATGGGACTTGGGTTTAGTTTCAGCGTCAGATATAACTGCTGTTCCTATATTTGATATAGCGTCAAATGCTTGGACTATAAATTTTACAGCAAATGATTTAACACATAACCATGCGCGGGTTTGGCGCAAGAATGCGGGAGGAGCTGATAATATTGGAACGCAGTTCCAAAGTACGCTTACTACGCCTGCTGATTCTGCATTAACTGGTTACAGGAGAATGCTGGAACTGCAGTCAATTTGTACAAATAAGACTATAAGCGAATCTTGCGCTAGTGGAAATTCTAAAATAGGCATTAGAGTTCAAGCGCATATACAATGGAAATCATCTGGAACAGAGAGTGATCTTATTGTTGAGGAAAGAATATTTAATTGGAGATAACTATCATATTTGCAAGGGGATATCTATTTTTTGACTGCGCCGATTCGCTGGGACATATATAGGTCTTGGGTAAGGCATTCTACGCCCAAGTCAAAGCAACTTAGACATTATTCTAGCTCAAAGCGTGCTCGCAAAAAATAGATATCCCCTTGCAAGATACATATATGAAAAGCAAAAATAATACTAATCAATCTGGATTTACTTTAGTAGAAATGCTTGTTGCAATGGCTATTTTCGTGACTGCCATAACAGCTGTTAGCACTATATTTGCTTTTTCTAATAAATCCCAAAGAGTTACTCAAGCTATAAGCAACACGCAGGCAGATGCTCGGTTTGCAATAGAAGTTATGGCCCAGCAAATCAGGCGCGGCTCAATTGATTACGCGTCCAGCCAATATGGTGGAACAATAAGCTCTAATCCGCAGGATGTTCTGGTTTTGCGGGACAGCTCAAATAATCAAGTTTGGTTTCGCAGAAATATTGTATCAAGCCGCGGAATTGTTGAAATGAGCGAAGATGGAAGTGTTTGGGTTGATTTAACCCCTCCAGACGTGTCAATTGATCTATTAAAATTCTATATGTCTCCTGCAACAGATCCATTTGCGGCTAATCCCTCAACTAACCAGCAGCCTGTTGTAACTATTACAATGGTAACTTCCAGCACAGAAACAGCAGGAGAGAATTTATTGCCTACTTATGTTCAAACTAGTGTTGCCTCAAGGCAATATGTAAGATAATATGAAAATTTTAAAGCAAATAAAAAATTCACAACAAGGAGCTTTGCTTTTGATGTCCATTCTTATAATGTCTGGCATGGTAACTGCGGCATCAAGCTTTGGGGTTATTACAATTTCAAATCTTCAGCAAGCTATTTTAATTGATAATGGAGTGCGGGCATATTATTCTGCTGAATCTGGAATAGAGGATGGATTATATGAACTGCGCAAAAATGATACTGAAGTTGCACGCCTTGATCCTTTAGGCGCGCTTTCAAATTCAGGCACATGGTCTAGAACTGCTAATACAACAATAAGCCAGCTAACAAATAATATTGATGAAAATGATTTTTGGCATATTGATTTATATGATCCAGATACTTCTCTTGCGGCGCTTAGCTCGCCAATTAAATCATTAAAATTATCTTGGACAGGAGATGGAAGCGAGTGGATAGAGTTTCAGATTACTCCTTGGGATGCTGTTACTGGCGCTCTTGACGCTCCTTCTACGCAATTGTTTAGCGCAGTTCCTAACCCAGCTATTGTTAATCTGCAGAATGTTACTAATAAATTATATCGCATTAGGATTAAAGCTTTATATACAAATGTCACTAACATGACTATAACGGCATATAGCGAGCTTAATGCCGCAGGAGGTTCGCAAGTTAATATTCCAGGGTATATTACTATGTTCAGTACTGGCACATTTAGCCGAGCAAACCAAGTTGTTCGCGCGCAAATGCCGCACAGGCCTCCATTGTCTGGGCAATTTGGATATGTCTTGTTTTCTGAACAGGATTTGATAAAATAATGCCTTGCGTGAAGGCATTGTCAGGAGTACGAAATTTCTTCACTCCGAAGGGTCGTCCGCTATTCAGCGGACTCCATCATTCTCGTTTCGAAATTTGTACTCCTGAAAATGCATATATAATCTTTCATGACTAAACAAGAAGCTAAACAACGCATTCAAAAGCTAAAAAAAGAGATTGATCATCATCGGTATCTTTATCATGTTTTAGATAAGTCGGAAATCAGCGACAGTGCTCATGATTCGCTTAAAAATGAGCTGCAAAAGCTAGAACAGCAATATCCAGAATTAGTTACAAAAGATTCTCCAACACAGCGCATAAGCGGCAAGGCTTTACCTGCATTTAAAAAGGTCCAGCATGAAGTGAGAATGTTATCATTGAATGATGCATTTAGTTTTGATGAAGTAAAAGACTGGATAGAGAAAATGGAGCGTCATCTTAGGCATGATATTAAGTCAGAATTTTTTGCTGAAATAAAAGCAGATGGATTAGCTGTAAGCTTAATATACGAAGATGGCGTATTTGTCCGCGGAGTTACGCGCGGAGATGGCGCAGTAGGAGAGGATGTAACTGAAAATTTGAAAACTATTAACGCAATTCCGCTAAAATTGGAAAATCACGCGTTTAAATCAATACAAGGAGGATCACACACTATAGTTAATGATGCTGTCAATCACGCGCAAAAAAGCAGAGTAGAAGTTCGCGGAGAAGTATATATGAAGAAAAAGGATTTTGACGTGCTTAATAAATTTCAAAAAAAGAAAGCAGAAAAAATTTTTGCTAACCCTCGCAATGTAGCGGCAGGCTCAATTAGGCAGCTAGATTCTAAAGTAGCTGCATCACGAAAGTTGTCATTTCTTGCGTGGGATATTATTACTGATCTTGGCCAAAAAACTCACGCGGAAACTCACGCAATTGCCAAATCACTTGGCTTTCCAACTGCATTAGTGAACGAATACTGTGATTCAGTTAAAAAGCTTGAGTCATATTATCATAAAATTGATAAAAAAAGAGATAAGCTTGATTTTAATATAGATGGAATTGTGCTAATTGTGAATGATATTAAGGCCTACAAAAAGCTTGGCGCGGTCGGTAAAGCTCCTAGGGGTGCTGTTGCGTGGAAGTTCTCGGCAGAGCAGGCAACAACGCAGGTCAAAGACATCATAATTCAAGTTGGCAGAACCGGAGCTTTAACGCCGGTTGCTGTTTTAGAGCCAGTACAAGTCGCAGGAAGCACTGTTTCAAGGGCTACATTGCATAATGAAGATGAAATTGAGCGTTTAGATATTAGGATAGGCGACACCGTCATAATCCAAAAAGCAGGGGATATTATTCCTGATGTTGTTGAGGTTTTGAAACGTATGCGTACTGGCCGCGAGAAGAGGTTTATTATGCCGAAGAAGTGTCCTGTATGCGGCCATGAGGTTCGTCGAAAGAGCGGGGAAGCAGCGCACTTTTGCACAAATAAAGACTGCGCAGCCCGCCATCGCGAAGGACTTTATCATTTCGTGTCAAAGAAAGCATTTAATATAGATGGACTTGGGCCAAAAATTTTAGATCAATTACTAGATGTTGGATTAATAAAAGATGCAGCTGATATATTTATTCTTAAGCAAGATCAGCTTCAAGAACTAGAACGCTTTGACGTCAAATCTGCTGAAAATGCCATAACATCAATTGATAATAGCCGAAATATTCCTCTTGGTAAATTCATATATTCATTAGGAATCAGGCATGTTGGGGAGGAAACCGCTCAAGCTTTGGCAATTTATTTTGGATCGCTTGATGCAGTCAAGAATGTATCTAAAGAAGAATTGTCAAATGTTCCAGATGTGGGCGAGGTTGTAGCACTTAGTGTTGCTGATTATTTTAAAGATAAACATAATCAAGATTTAGTTGATCGAATAATCAAGAATGGAGTCAAAATCCAGAATGTGAAATTGATTTCAAAAAAACTAACTGGAAAAATTTTTGTTTTAACTGGCACTTTGGATTCAATTACAAGGGATGTTGCCAAACAAAAAATCCGCTTATTAGGCGGAGATGCATCGTCATCAGTAAGTAAAGAGACTGATTACGTCGTCGCGGGCGATAATGCAGGATCAAAGCTCGATAAAGCAGACAAGCTTGGCATACAAGTGATTAATGAGCATAAATTTTTGGCTATGATTAAATAATTTAAATAATATGAGATCAAAAAAAATTCAAAAAGCAATAGAGCGAGGCGATTTTATTCCGCATGAGGAGGTCATGAAGCGATTCTCCAAACGGGAGCGGGACGAGATTGAACAAAATCCCGATATCTAATGGCGGCCATGAAGCTCCGCAGATTGCGCAGAGATGCAAAGATCTCGCAGGAAAAACTGGCCAAAAAGATGAACGTCAAGCGTGAATTTGTTTCTCGTATTGAGAGTGGCAGACAGAACATCACCATTGATACATTGTACCGTGTCGCAGAGGCAATGGGCAAAGAACTTCATTTTGCATTTAAGTAAAATAAAAGCCCGCGTTTCCTCAACTACTTTATTTTATAAGGGTTTTTTGTTATAATCCAAGCACAATATGGCAGAAAAACTCTCCAAAAAAGAAGTAGAAAAAATAGCAAAACTGGCTCGCCTAGATTTAACTAGTGACGAGATCAATACATACTCTGAACAGCTTTCAGCTATTTTGGAATATGTTGACCAATTGCAGGAAGTTGATACAGAAAATGTGGAAATTACCACGCAAGTAACTGGTTTATCCAATATTTTACGAGAAGATGAGGTTCAAGAATGCGATAATCCAAAGGAATTGGTTGAACTTGCGCCAGAACACGAGGATAACCTTATTAAAGTAAAAGCAGTGTTTGACTAATATGGGTATTGATATACAAAAGCTGACTATTAAATCCGCTAAAACAGGACTCGCAGATAAGGAGTTTTCTTGTGTTGATTTAGTTAAAGCCTGTTTTGACAGAATTCGCAAGCATGATAAAAAAGTGCATGCTTTTTTGGAATTGACTGAAAAGTCGGCATTGGAGCAAGCACAAGAAGTTGACCGCAAGATAGAAAATAACGAGCCTTTAGCAGGGCTTGAGGGAATTCCAATCGCAATCAAAGATGTAATTTGCACAAAGGGAGTTAAGACAACAGCAGCATCAAAAATTTTAGAAAATTATATTCCACCATATGACGCAACCGTGGTCGCGCGTTTAAAAGAAGCAGGAGCAATCATAATCGGCAAGGTAAACTGTGATGAGTTTGCGCATGGCGCTTCAACGGAAAATTCCGCATATGGGCCAAGCCATAATCCATGGGATTTAGAGCGCTCACCGGGTGGCTCATCAGGAGGTAGTTCGGCTGCTTTGTCTGCTGGATTCTGCCTTGCTGCACTAGGAACTGATACAGGTGGCTCAACACGCCAGCCAGGTGGATGGACAAATTTATATGGAATGCGGCCAACTTATGGACGCGCTTCGCGCTATGGCCTTATATCAATGACAAGCTCAACTGATACTCCTGGAATTTTAGCTAAAACAGCGGAAGATACTGCATTGTTGTTGTCAATTATAAGCGGCCATGACAAGCATGACGCAACATCGCTTCCAAATGAAGCAGAAGAATATGAATCAAAATTAGATTTACCCTTAAAAGGAATGAAGATTGGCTTGCCAAAAGAATTTTTTGAAAAAGAAAGTGATGATACTGGAGTGTCAGCAATAATTGATAAGGCAGTTCAAGAGTTTGAAAAATTAGGCGTAGAAACTAAGGAAGTGTCATTGCCACATACAAAGTATGGCGTTTCTGTATATTATATAATAACTCCGTCAGAAGTAAGCTCAAACTTAGGCAGATTTGATGGAATTAGATATGGACACAGATCGCTAGACGCTAAAGATCTTTTTGAAGCATATTCAAAAACTAGGGGCCAAGGGTTTGGCCCAGAAGCTAAAAGAAGAATCATGCTTGGAACTTATGCCTTATCAAGCGGATATTATGATGCTTATTATAAAAAAGCTCAAAAAGTTCGTACTGTGATTACTGATGAAATCAAAAAAGTCCTCAATGAAGTTGATCTATTATTAACCCCAGTATCACCACATCCTGCAATTAAGCTAGGAGAAAAGAATGATGATCCGGTTGCAATGTATTTAGAAGATATTTTTATGTCAACAGCGGCTTTAGCTGGCATACCAGCTTTATCTGTTCCAGCTGGATTTGTGGACGGACTTCCTGTTGGATTGCAGCTAATGGGGCGTCAGCTTGATGAAGCAAAAATTTTATCTGCTGCTAATCAATATGAAAAAGCAACTGATTGGACTAATAAACATGCAAAATTCTAATATTCAACAAAAACAAAAGCATACAATAAGAAATTTAATAATTGGGATTATAGCAGTTATCGTTTTGTTGTTTTTGGTTTCGTTTATTAGGGAAATAGTTAACATACGTGGACAGATAATGTCTGGGGAGTATAATTTTGAAGAATATGGAGGATTAACTTCTGGCCAAGGCGGAGCAAATGTTGATACTCAAGGCGCGTATAATGTTTCTACAACTGATGATCCTTCAATCGGATCAGTAAACGCGAAAGTCACAATTGTTGGGTTTGGAGATTTTGAATGTCCTTTCTGCAGGCAGTCCTTTCTGGTAATTAGGTCTTTAGTATCAGAGTTTGATAGTGTGGTGCAGTATATATATCGTGATTTTCCTTTAGAAAGCATTCATGCAAATGCTCGTAATGCTGCTTATGCTGGATATTGCGCAGAGCAACAAGACAAGTTTTGGCCAATGCACGACAAGATGTTCCAGAATCAGGAGAATTTATCTAATTCAGATATTTTGGGATATGCAAATCAAGTTGGACTTAATATAGGTGAATTCACAACTTGCTTAAGTTCTCAAGCAGCGCAAAATGAGGTAGATCAAGATATCGCGGATGGTGTTCAAGCTGGCGTGCTTGGCACTCCTACTTGGTTTATAAACGGCAACAGATTTGCAGGCGTTATTCCAGAACAGGTTTTTAGGGAGATTATAACTGATATTATCAACAGTCAGTAATATGAAAAAATTTGCCCCATATTTAATTGTTTTAGCAGCTATTCTTTGGAGTTTAGACGGGCTTTTACGCAGGAATTTATATAGTCTTCCTCCAGCCACAATAGTTTTATTAGAGCATTTGATTGGATTCGTGGTTTTGGCGCCGTTTCTTATTCGTGAGTTTAAAAAGTGGTTTAAATTATCTCAACGCACTTGGTATTCAGTTATCGCGATTGCGCTATTAGGCGGAACAATCGGCACAATTGCTTATACTGCTGCATTGGGCAAAATAAATTACATTAACTTTTCCGTGGTAGTGCTTTTACAGCAATTGCAGCCAGTGTTCGCGATTGCTTTAGCAGGATTATTGCTTAAAGAGCGAATTAGCAGAAGATTTATAGGTTTAGCAATTTTAGCTATCATTGCTGCATATTTTGTTTCTTTCCCAGAGTTGCGCGTTAATCTTGCTACTGGCGGCGGAACCATTATCGCAGCACTGCTTGCTGTTACAGCCGCGTTTAGTTGGGGAGCATCAACCGTACTTGGAAGATACGCGCTTAAGACTTTGTCGTTTTTTTCTTTGTCTGGATTAAGGTTTGGCCTCACAAGCATATTCACGTTCTTGTTTTTATTCTCAACTGGAGATGTTTCATCAATTAATTTATTAAGTGGAACTCAATGGTGGCATGTGATTGCAATTGTATTTTCAACAGGATTGGTTGCGCTCTTAATCTACTACAAAGGCCTAACACATGTGCCAGCGCGCATGTCAACTATTTTAGAAATGGCTTGGCCAGTTTCAGTAATTTTAATTGATTTGATATTTTTCAAAAACAGCTTATCTATTACGCAATGGATTGGCGCAGTTGTGTTAATTTCTGTTATAATTACAATATCTCGTGATGCTAGGAAACAGGAAAAATTTGTGCAGCCAGTTGCAGTAGGTCCTGAATCATGATGTTTAAAAGCAAAGTTATCCATGGCAACAAGCATGGAGCAGACATTGGATATCCCACTGCAAATCTTGAAGTAAATGACGCGCTTAAACGCGCTTTAGATAAGTATGGCGTGTACGCGGTTAAAGTTCATGTTGGTGATAAAATATATAAAGGAGCTCTTTTTTGGGGCAAGAGATCATTGTTTAGTGATCCAGATCTGGTGTGCGAAGTATTGATAATTGATTTTAATGAGAATGTATATAATAAAGAGCTTGACATAGACGTGGTTTCGTTTATGCGGAATATTATTCAAGTTTCAGATGAAAGCGAACTTAAGCAGTTAATCAAAAATGATATTGAGAAGGTAAAAAATTCTATTCAATAAAAATAAAATTATGATTTATTTAGGAGCAGACCACGCAGGCTTTAAGCTCAAAGAAAAAATAAAGCAATATTTTGAAAAGCACAGTATCAGCTATGCTGATTTAGGGGCCCAGGATTTTGATAAGGACGATGATTACACAGATTACGCTGTCATGGTCGCAAAAAAAGTAAGCCTTGAGCCTAAAGCGCGCGGAATATTAATCTGCGGTACTGGAAATGGAATGGCAATGGCAGCCAACAAAATCAAATCAGTCCGCGCGGCACTTGCTTGGGATGTGTATAGCGCCGAGAAAGCAACAGAAGACGACCATGCGAATATTATTACCCTGCCAGCCCGTGATATCAGCCATAGGCGCGCCATAAAAGTCATAAAAGCATATTTAGATGCAAAACCCTCAAAAGCAAGCAGTCATATCAGGAGAATAAATAAAATTAAGAAATTGGAGAAATAGTATGGTAGAGGTTCTTCCAGCTATTCTTGAAAAAGATTTTGACGAGATCAAGAAAAAGTCTGAACAATTGCTTGGAATTGTGAAGCTTGCTCAGCTTGATATTTCTGACGGGACTTTTGTTCCAGAAGAGACTTGGCAAGATGATGAACAATTATCTGAATTAGGAAATGAACTTAAGTTTGATCTGCATTTAATGGTAGATAAGCCAGAGCAATGGATTGAAAAATGGAGCCAAGATAATATTTTTAGGATCACTTTTCATTTTTCCGCGACTTATGATATTTTGCGGACAATTAATATTATAAAACAAGCTAAAAAGGAGGTTGGAGTGGCGCTAAATTTAGAAACTCCAGTTGATTCAGTATATGACATTCTTAAAGAAATAGATTTAGTCCTTATAATGGGCATTACTCCGGGTGCGCAAGGCAGGGTGTTTGACGCAAAAGCAATAGATAAAATCAAAGAACTGCGCGAGCATGATCAAAATATCAAGATAGGCGTAGACGGAGGAGTAAGTGCTATAGTTTCTTCATCTATTATTGAAGCAGGCGCAAATATGCTAGTCAGCGGGAGTTATCTTTTTGGAGAAGACAATATTAAGAAAGCTATTAAATCACTACAAAAGGAGTGATATTCATGCAGCCAATAACAGACATCAAAAAACTAAACAAAATCGCAAATTCAATTCGTCAGAATATCATCAAATCATTGGAGCAGGCAAAGAGCGGACATAGTGCAGGGCCATTAGGAATGGCAGATGTATTTACTGCTTTGTATTTTAATGTTTTAAATCACGATCCAAAGCGCCCAAATTTAAAAGAACGCGATAGAGTCATTTTATCAGCTGGGCATATTTGCCCTGTTTGGTATGCGACCTTGGCTGAAGCTGGATATTTTCCAAAGCGCGAGCTATGGACTTTGCGAAAATTAGGCTCTAGCTTGCAAGGGCATCCGCATTTTCACTCAATTGCGGGGGTAGAGAACACCGCAGGTCCTTTAGGACAAGGAATCTCAATTGCTACAGGCATGGCATATGCAATTAGATATTTTCAAAAATCAAATGAAATGGTTTATTGCATAATGGGAGATGGGGAGCAGGACGAAGGCCAAGTCTGGGAAGCAGTTATGTTCGCAGCAAAGTATATGCTTCCTAATCTAACTGTTATAATTGATAGAAACAATATACAAATAGACGGCCCAACAGAAGAGGTAATGCCTTTGGATTCGTTAAAAGACAAATACGAAGGATTTAATTGGCATGTGCTGGAAGTTGATGGACATAACATTGAGGAAGTCATAGATGCATGCAATAAAGCTAAGGCAATTGTGGAGCGCCCTGTTTGCATTATTGCGCACACTATTCCTGGTAAGGGCGTAAAATTCATGGAAGGTAAGTATGAATGGCATGGCAAGCCCCCAAAGAGCGATGAAGCGCGCGAAGCGCTCCATCAATTACGCACCATGGGTGGTAAGGTGTCAGTCATAGATTGTGAGTAATAATATGAAAATCGTCTCAAAACAAAAACTAAATAAAAAGCTTTTTTCTAAAAAAATGGAAATGATCCCTACTCGTGATGGTTATGGAGAGGGTTTGGTTGAGCTTGGAGAAAAAAATGAGAAAGTAGTTGTATTATGCTGTGATTTAACTGAATCAACACGCTCTCAAGCGTTTGTAGAAGCATTTCCAGAGAGATTTGTTGAGGTGGGCATACAAGAGCAGAATATGGCAGGATTAGCCACTGGAATGGCAATGAGCGGCTATATTCCGTTTATAGCTTCATATTCAGTGTTTTCGCCGGGCAGGAATTGGGATCAAGTTCGCATCTCTATATGCTATACTAATGCTAACGTCAAAATAGCAGGTGCGCACGCAGGAATCTCTGTTGGCCCAGATGGGGCTACTCATCAAGCTTTGGAAGATATAGCTCTTACACGCGTATTGCCTAATATGACTGTAATTGTTCCTTGTGATGTGCATGAAACGCGCAAAGCTACGATTTCAGCAGCGGAGACAAAAGGCCCAATGTATGTTCGTTTCGGGCGTGCAGATTCAGCTGTTATAACTGCAGAAAAATCACCCTTTGAAATTGGTGTTGCAAATATATTAGCTGCTGGCAGTGATGTCACTATTATTGCGTGCGGACCATTGGTATATCAAGCCTTAGAGGCAGCTCGGGAACTAGCAAAAAGTCACAAAATTAAAGCTGAAGTCATAAATAACCACACTATTAAACCAATTGACACCAAAACCTTGGTTAGCTCAGCTAAAAAAACAAAAGCAGTTGTTACAGTAGAAGAGCATCAAATACATGGAGGATTAGGAAGTGCTGTCGCAGAAGTATTGTCATCGTACTCCCCAGTTCCAATGAGATTTGTTGGAATGCCAGATTTATTTGGAGAATCAGGAGAGCCAGAGGAATTATTGGAAAAATACGGCATGACAAAGGAGAAGATTATTGCGTCAGTATCAGATGTCATCAAAAATAAATAATATGCTTACTCAAACAAAAACAATGCTGCTTAAAGCGAAACTTGGCAATTACGCTGTTGGCGCGTTCAATATCAACAATATGGAAATTGGGCAGGCAATTATTGAGGCAGCAGAACGTGAACATGCACCAGTTATTTGCCAAACATCAGAAGGTAGCATAGAATATGCAGGTATGGACATGTTGCTTGCAATTGGCAGGGAGCTAGCAAGGTCCTCAAAAATTCCAATGAGCTTGCATTTAGATCATGGAAAAAACGTAGATATTGTAAAACAGGCTATTCATGCAGGATATGAGTCAGTTATGTATGACGGCTCTAGCCATGAATTTAAAAGAAATATCGAGCTAACGCGTTCTATTGTGAGCTTAGCGCATTCAAAATCAATATCAGTGGAGGCAGAATTAGGGGCAATTGCTGGTATAGAGGATTTTGTGAGCATAGAGGACCAAGATGCTAATTTAACTAACCCAGAACAAGCAAAAGAGTTTGTAAAGCAAACCAAGTGCGACTTTTTAGCAATCGCTATCGGCACAGCGCATGGGGCTTATAAGTTCACTAAAAAATCTAAACTAGATTTAAACAGGTTAAAAGAAATTAAAAAACAAGTTAAAATTCCTTTGGTCTTGCATGGAGCATCAAGCGTGCCAAAGAGCGCTGTTAAGAAAATCAAAAAATACGGAGGCGACCTTGGCAAGCCAGTTGGCGTTTCTAACAAAGATCTAAAGCGAGCTGTTAAGCTTGGAATCAATAAAGTAAATACAGATACTGATGTGCGCTTAGCATTTACTGGAGGAGTTCGCAAATTATTAAAAAAGGAAAAAGATCAGTTTGATCCACGCAAGATTTTAAAGCCAGCATATGAGGAAATAGTTGATATGGTTCGTTGGAAAATTCGTTTGTTGGGGTCTAGTAATAAGGCTTGATTGAGAGGTTGTCTGGGATGTGTGTTTTTTCGCTTCCGAAGGGAGTGGAGCTCATCATTCTCGCTCAAAAATCCCACATCCCAGAAAACCTAATTAGCATATAAAACATCATATGAAAAAACCACTTGTCATCATAGCGCGAAACATACCAAAGGAGGGATTGGAGGAATTATATAAGCATTGCCGTGTACAAATGCATAAAGATTCTATGCCTCCGTCACGATCAGAGCTTTTGTCATATTCCTCAAGGGCTGATGCTTTAATTACTGTGTTGACCGAAAAGGTTGATGCAGAATTATTGTCATCTGCCAAAAGCCTTAAAATAGTTGCTAACTATGCTGTTGGATTTGATAATATTGATTTAAAAGCAGCCAAAAAAGCAGGTATCTATGCAACTAATACTCCAGGTAACTTGGGTTCTGCGGTTGCAGAGCAGGCAATGGGAATGATTTTGGTCCTCTCAAAAAAGATGCTTCAAGGTGATAGATTTATGCGTGCTAATAAGTACAAGGCTTGGGATCCTAATTTATTATTAGGCAATAATGTAGGTGAAAAGACGCTTGGAATCATTGGAGTAGGCAACATAGGGTCAGTTTTGGTCAAGATTGCGCATGATGGGTTTGGAATGAAGATTTTGTATCATGATGTAATTCAAAATAAAGAAATAGAAAAAGCGCAAAAAGCAAAGCGCGTTTCATTGAGTCAACTTCTAAAAACATCAGATGCTGTATCAGTTCATGTGCCTTTATTGCCATCAACAAAACACTTGATTGGCGCTAGTGAGCTTAATCAAATGAAAGAAACCGCAGTATTAGTAAACACATCCCGCGGGCCAGTGATAGACGAAAAAGCATTGGTTAAGGCACTAAAAGCAAATAAAATTGCAGGAGCTGGATTAGATGTATTTGAATTTGAGCCTAAAATGGCACCAGGACTCGCAAAACTCGAAAACATAGTCTTAACCCCGCACATTGCGTCTGCGACCATTGAAGCTCGTACAGAAATGGGCGAGATTGCCACGCAGAATATTTTAGATGTTTTGATTCGCGGCAAAAAGCCAAGAAATGAGTTGAAACCAGAATAATGATTAATTTTCTCCACACATTTGAGCCAAGTCCAATTGCGCTATCAATTGGCACGTTTGCTATACATTGGTATGGTCTTTTTTTGCTTATAGGAATTGTTATTGGATACTGGCTTGTTGGAAAGCTCGCATCTCGTGTGGAATTGTCAAAAGATGTTGTCACTTCGTTATATGTCAACGTTCTCATAGGCGGACTTATTGGCGCGCGAATCTATCATGTGCTTACTGATTGGGGATTTTATGGAAATAATCTAAATCAGATTTTATCTGTTTGGAATGGGGGATTGGCAATTCACGGAGCAATGATTGGTGGAATTTTTACTGCTGTTTATTTCGTAAGAAAAAATAATCTTGATTTCTGGAAACTTGCCGATCTGTTTGTCATTCCCGCAATTCTTGGACAATCAATTGGCAGATGGGGAAACTACTTTAATCAAGAATTATTTGGCAGGTCAACTGATTCGTCAATTGGCATACCAATCAGCGCGATCAACCGACCTGCTGGGTATCAAGAGTTTGAATTTTTTCATCCTACGTTTTTGTATGAATCGCTCATAAATTTTGTCATATTCGGAATATTACTTTTCATCTTCAAAAAACAAACCAACCCAAGGCAGGTCCGCCTTGGGCGGAATAGGCCAATTGGTTTGGTCTTTTGGCTTTATGTTGGTTTATATAGCGCAGGCAGAATCGCAGTAGAATCATTCAGAATCAACCAAGCCGCAATGATAGGCGATATTCGCTTGCCCTTATTAGTTAGTATTGTGCTTGCTATTATTGGTGTTGCAATGGTATTAAAGACCTTGGCCTTTAAGCATAAACCAGAGTGATTGAATCAAAATTTTGATATCATGGGCTACTACGCGTAGTCCATTTTTATTTCTATTAAACTTAATATAATCATTATCCATTTTTTGCTCTCCTCCAAGCTTATGAGCGTCTAGCTTGTGGATTTGAACAGGGCCTGTTAAGCCTGCTTTAATAACTTTTTTTCGGTATTCGCCTTGAGCAACTTCATTTTTATAGTCAACAGGATTCCATGGCCTTGGGCCGACTAGGCTCATATTGCCGACAAATACATTACATAGCTGGGGCGCTTCATCTAAGTAAAAGCTTTTAAGTATATGGCCGCATAGCGTAATATTTTTTGGATTTTTTTCAAGCGGCTTAGTATGCACAACATCCCCATTATTTTTTAACGGCATATATGCGGATGTTTTAAAGATGCGGAACTTGCGCAGTTTAAATGGCTTGCCTTGGGATATGCGTGTTTCAGAATACAGGATTGGTCCTTTATTTTTACGCACTAAAAAACCCTCTATTTTTAAGCAGAGGATTATAATCAGGAATAATGGAGAAAGTATGATGAGTAGTGTTCCTGAAACAATAATGTCAAATGTTCTTTTTGTGAATGAAATATTAACTTCAGATGGGTTAGTGGTCATAGTGCTATGTCAGCTTATTACAGATTACTATTAAGGTTAATTTCTGGCTTAATAAATTTGTTTTGGATGATTTCTTCAAATTCTGCATCTAGTAATTTTTTTGTTTTAGATTTTGCATCTCATCAAATTCCTGCCTGCGTTCCAGTTCTCGCTGCTCTTGCTCTCTTTGTTCAAACCTACCTTGTACGCGTGAATCAACTTTTTTTTGAATGATGTTTTCAAAATCCAAAAGCTTTTGTTCCCGCTCTAGTTCTTCTTGGCGCAATCGCTCTAAATATTCGTCTCGGCTATTAAATATATCTCCTGGTTCAAATTCAAAATATAAGTCCTCTGGCGGGATAAATTGCGCTTGGTTTTGATCTTGATCCTCGGCTTGTTCTATCTCACGTTCTATTTTTTTAATTTCTTGCTTGGTTCTTATCTTTTTAGTTTGTGTATCATTTTCACGCACATCTTCTAAGACCTCAACTTGCAAATCACCAACAGCAATTACGTTTTCACCAATAATGCCTTGTTCTGGTGTTGCAGTAAATACCAGTCCAAAAACAATCGAAGCCATTGCCCATCCCATAGCAAGCCACACCATGCGTGTGTTCTTTTTTCCTCCTTTAAACTTTATCATTCCAACAACCAAAAAAACCGCAGCAATCACAAAAGGCAACTGGCCTATAACTGGTTTTAAAAAGTCAGATCCAACACCAATAACACCGCTTCCAACAAAAAATGGTGTCTTAATAATCCCATAAATATCCCCAATTGTCTCAACCGTGGTCTTGGTGTCTTCAGTAATATCTTTAACATCACCTACGACTTCTTTTACTGATTTTAGGGCTTTTTTGCTTTCTGTTTGGATCTCATGCTCTTGATTTTGTTCTGATTCGGACATGCAATCAGTATACTATAGTAGTTGAAAGCCGCAAATGTGTGTAATATGTATTCCGATGGTGTGGAATTAATTTTATCTCATACTTGATTGTTCAATAAAGTCAATAAATTCTTCTGAACCGCTCTTCTGAATCCGCGAGCGCCTGCTCTGCTTGCTTTTGCTTTGTGAGGTCTGTAGCGATAATACCTAATCCATCGCCAACTTTGAAAGCCTTGATATTTGGGTGTATTTTTGAAAATCCAGGCATATCAATTATGTCAAATATGGTAAATGGCTTGCCTGTTTTAAGTACGTTTACATATTTATCATAACGCCCGGTTTCTTTTAAATTCGGAGAAAGTTCCAGTATATGCTTTCCTGTAGCATTGTCTTTATCATAATTAAGCATCTTGAGCGCTGGAGCGTTTGCATCTACAAGATATAGATCTTCATCAAAAATATAAAAAGCATCAGTTGCTGATTCCAAAAACTGCTTAATTTTTCTTCATTTTTTTGCATTGAAAGCTCCGCATGCTTCCTATTTGTAATATCCCGCACAATCACCATAGCTCTGTCAAATTCATTTTCGTCATCTTTTATAGGAGACATGTTCGCTTCAAACCAAATATGCCCCGCTTTTGTGGTAAGCAGATATTCAAATTTTTGCGCCTTGTCTTCTTCGTGCGCTTTATTGAACGCATTATCCAGTACATGATGCATGTGCTGGGGCGTAACACCTTTGTAATGTTTTCCTAAAATTGTTCTGGTGGCACGTAAAGAAGCGGGTTGTCTTTGGATTGAAAATATTCTATGTATATTCCTTCTTTTGAGAACACAAAAACAAGATCTTCCATTGAAAGTAATAGAGATTTTATCTTATCATAATTTTTGTTTTTTGTATTCATGATTTTTTTTTGGGATGCCCCATTGCCAGTCCTTCGCTCTGTACTCAGAGCGAAGGACTGGCGGAGAGGGTGGGATTCGAACCCACGGTGACCTTACAGCCACACTGGTTTTCAAGACCAGCTCCTTAAACCGCTCAGACACCTCTCCTCGTCAAAGGCATAAGTAAAATAGCATTTTATTGGTATTTTGTCCATTTTGCTATTGATTTTTTGTTGGTTTTATTATAGTATTCCTCTTGTCAGTCACATTACGCGGCTGGCACCGCGGGGGCGTAGCTCAGTTGGTTAGAGCGCCTGCCTGTCACGCAGGAGGTCGCGAGTTCGAGTCTCGTCGTCCCCGCCAGATAAAATACCGCTAACATAAGCGGTATTTTTTGTTGACCCCAATGGGACTTAAAACTGCAGTGAATTGATTTGACATAATAATTTAAAAGTGATATACTGTATAACTGTTCATTTTAACCTTATTTTACTTGCAAAACAGGTAGCTATAGCCAATAATTACTCAACATTTGGGTGGTTTCTGGCTATGGCTACACAGGGTAGTCCGCTAGCGCACTCACTAGGACGGGTTCTCGTACAGAACGTGTCCAAGCGAAAGGGGTAGACAATGTCTACACTGTATTCGGTAGGCCAGATGAACCAGCTGGCGGACGCACTGGAAGCGGCGGGATACACACCCGATGACGTTACCAAGATGCGTTCCAAGCCCGAGGAGCTCACGCAGTTCAAGGCTGTGCTCATCGGCGCGTCCGACATCGTTGCTGTCAAGCACGTCATTGACTGCGACTGCCAGCCGTTCGTGCCCGAGAACTGGGAAGTGTGCGAGGATGACCAGCTGGCAAGCCGCGTAACCGGCCAGTTGGAGTGGGACGCGGCTAACATCGGCCTGTTCCTGTCCGACACGCAGAAAAGCGGCAGGCACGAGGGTAACGAACTCCGCAAGGAGTTGGAATCCCAACCTGCCTTGCCCGCAAACCTGCTGGACTACCTGCTGGAGCATCCACACCTCATCCCCGAGGAGTGGAAAGGTAAATACGTGTTCTTCTGGGGCACGATTTACCGCGGCTCGGGCGGCCTCCTGTGCGTGCGTTGCCTCGGCTGGCGCGGCGGCAGGTGGTGCTGGGACTTCGGCTGGCTTGGCAGCGGCTGGCGCGGCAGTGACCCTGCGGCGGTTCTCGCAAGCTAACAGCTTATTTGTCACTACGACTCGCGTTGGTTTCTATACTGGCGCGGGTCGTTTTCTTTT
>CEPX01192787.1_pt1 | contig 20123 bp, 43 predicted proteins | sample 361361 | NCBI WGS metagenome assembly CEPX01 (sample SAMEA2619974, study PRJEB7988) | marine metagenome | biome: marine biome (ENVO:00000447); feature: mesopelagic zone (ENVO:00000213) & marine oxygen minimum zone (ENVO:01000065); material: "saline water (ENVO:00002010), including plankton...
CAAAGCGATTTGGAAAGTGAGAAGTTTTGGTCAACCGAAACCTTTATATAAGTTACTTACTTAGTTATAAGTATCCAACAGCGGATTTGGTTGGTGGGGTTGCCACGTATGAGTGGCTACTTTCCCCTAGACATTTTTTTTAATTTGTTTAGTGGACACTCCCATACTCAGTGAACAGTAATCACCGAAAGGTAGATAACGGGTCGCTTTAAATAGTGGAATCGTTATTTTGACTACTTGTAAAGCTAATGAGTTTAAGGACTGCGTAAATTATGGATAGCTCTATTCTGTTGTTTTCCTATTTTCCTTTACTTCTAAAAATGCGAGGAAAAATAAAATGGAAACCGAACTAAAACAACCAGTAGAACTTAAATCCCAAATTGTTGCTTTACAAGAACAATTAAAGCACTTGAGAGCAAAAGTTACAGAACAGAAAAAAACCTTCGAGGTAGTAGATACTGCTTCTGTTACAAACATTGTTCTTCAGGGAAAGAATCGGGATAGTCTTAGAGTAAATTTCAAAGGAGAAAAAGGAACTTATAAAATCTCCCACGTGAAAGCTACTCCAAAGAATATTAAGACTTTGAAAGAAACCAAAGTTTTTAATGTGCATAAAGTCCCACGTTCTAAACCTAGTGCTAAAGGAAAGACTAACCCATACGCAAGTATTTGGTTAGGTTCTAATAAGTACGCTGGAGAGTTAGAAGAATAATTTTTTTATTCTTTTTCTTATATAGCCATTTAACTAAAGTTATTTGGCGTAAGAAAAAAACTAAGAAGTAGGGGAACACAATGGAAACCGAAATAGAATCTAGTGCAAACTCTCTCTTCTTGTTAGAGGTATAAAAAATGGGCAGATATTGGTCTAAAAAACAAAAGAGAGAAGAAGCTAGGATTAATCTCCAGAGAGAAATAGCTTGTTTAAACACGAGAAAGAAACGAGGTAGATTAATCTCTCCAGAATCTTCTTTCGGGATTAAAAAACGAGAGAGGATTATACGAGGAGAACTATTCTACAAAGTAGGAAAAGGTAGAGGAAAATATTTATCCAGAAATATGGTCAAGAGTTTAACCTTCAAAGAAAAGGGTTTTGCTTCTTGTGGTTGGGAAGAACCAAAAATTATCAACTACAATGTTCTAGAAGCCAGTAGGTTAAACACTAAAGAAAAGCCGTATGAAAACTTATGTTTTACTTGGATAAAGTAGGAGGACAACTAAAATGGAAACCGAAGTAGATTTTGATACTTCTAGGCTATTGGAAGAAAAAAAGCAATTCTTTGAGTTAAAAAGGATTGAACAACAAATAGCAAAATGTAGGCTGGAAGGGTGGACAGATACACTTTATCAGCTTATAATCGAACAGGCAATTATACAAGACCAAATGTGTAATTGAGAGGTAAACAGAATGGAAACCGAAATGGAAAAGCTAGAGTTAAAAAAACTTAACTGGAATATGCGAGGGCTTACTGAAACAGACTTGCAACCTTCAGAAGCCGAACTACAACAATCTAAGATGTATAAACATTGTAGGATGTTGGTGGCTAAGAACAAACCACTATTGGAAGCAGTGAAATGTGATTGTGGGAACACCATAAAATTATTTAATCGTAAAGATGATTTTAAGTGCTTCTCCTGTAACTTTTTCTGGGATAGGGATAGACAAGGGAATTGGATTAAATCTAACCACAAAGCTAATAAACATCAACTAACACTAGGTAGTATTCCGATTAAACAGAGGTAATAATGAAAGCCAAATATGAAGATTTGAGTAGATTAGAGAAGATTATATTCTCTAGGATTGAAAATCAGTTCCTACATAATAAGAAGCTGAAAAGAACCAGTTTCGTGAAGATATTAGGAATTTTGATTAACAAATACAAGATTAGATAATGGAGGAAATAAAATGCCATATAAATTAATTTGGAATAAAGAGGAGATTGATGAAGCAGATACAAAAAAAGAAGCGGAGTATCTTAGAGGAGAATATATGTTGGCGTATGGTGGAAGTGTAATCATTAGGAGGAAATAAAATGAAAACTAAATATAATGGTTACACTTGTTATAAGTGTAAGAAAGTTTTTGTTGGGGAGAATGAAATCCCTGCTTGTTCAAATATGAAACCTGGATTTGACCAATGTGAAGAATGTTTTAAGAAGAGGGTGAAATAAAATGGAAGCCATAAAGTTAATGATTGCAGGAGATTGTGAACCAACAATAAAAGAGTTGGATGAAGTTAGTAAGAAGTTAGACGAACTAAGAAAATCTTACCCTTTCATTAGGGATTGGGATTTGATACATCATAGTCCAAAGGACAAAAAAAAACATAAAACGGAGGAAACCGAAAATGGCAAACGTAGTTGTAGGTAGGTTGGATAACAACCGAAGAATTGAAGTGAGTGAAGGAGTATCTGTAAATGATGCTTTGAGTAATGGTGGATTTACCAAATCTGAGAACGAAGTCGTTCAAGACATCGATGGAAATGAGTATGATGGAAACGAAGCAGTTGTTTCTGGAAAAGCTTACTTCCTAATTCAGAAGGTTAAATCTGGGTGTTAAGGAAGGGATTTCCCTTCTTTTTTTTCTTTTTTTTGGAGAACTAAAAATGGAAGAAGATATATACTTTAAGCAGAAGAAATTATTTAATCCCCACGATTCCCAACCTAAAATTTTTATTTATGGGGTTGGGAGTATTGGAAGCCACGTAGCAGTTGGATTAGCTAAGATAGGAATGAACAGGATTAAAGTTTATGATTACGATAAGTTAGAACCAAGTAATCTACCAGCTCAATTCTATCCTGTTAAATACTTGAGTAGCTTGAAAACTGAAGAACTAAGGAATATGGTTTTGACTATGACGGGAACTTTAGTTGAAACAGAGAAAGTAATGATAAGCACAGAATTTAATCCTGAATTGGATATGAGTTCTATTCACATTATTGCTTTTGATAACATTGAAGCCAGAAAAATTATTTGGGGTAAATTGCTTGGTTATCCTGTCCATTTTATTGATGGGAGAATTGGGGGATTTAACTTTGAGAAGTATTACCTCAATATGAATGAAGATAAGAATTTGGAAGAATACAAACAAACTTTATCTGGAGAATTTTCTGATTTGGAATGTGGAGAGAAATGTTTGTGGGCAGTTAATTCTTTGATAGCTTCAAAAATAATTGCAGATGTTGTAAAGATTGTTCAGAGAAGAAAACCTTCCTTTATGCACAAAGGAAATTTGATGAGCGATATAACAATAACTAAGGAGGACTAAAATGAATGTTTGTTTTAGCTGTGGAGAAAAAACTGATTTTAGAGATACTGGGCGTCAATATGGAAGTTGCAACTTTTCTGAAAGATGTGAATTTAGGATTGACCAATATGGAGATATTGAAGATACTTTAGACACTTGGGATGAAGAACACGATAACCACGATTATGGTGATACTGAAACAGATGGAGATATTAAATGTGGTAATTGTGAATCTGGTAATGTTATAGATATAGAAGAAGAGGATTGGGAACAATGGGAAGAAGATGTTTGTGTGGAAGAACAAGTAGGATTTGACGAGGATAGCAATTGTTTTACAGGAGAGAAAACACAAGAGAAAGGCAAACTTAATGAATTAAAAACAAAGATAATGGGGGGACAAAATGCAGTTTAAAGTTGGAGATAAAGTTAGAATTAAGCGAGGGACTAGATATGAAAGCCAAAGTGATAAAGATGGTCAAATAGTCTGTATTGAAGAAAGTGGTAATATTAAAGTTATATTTGAAGAGGGATATGAAAATGTATATGAAAGTGGAGATTTGGAACTTGTAGAGCCACCCAAACCAAAGAAAAAGATTGTCTTAAAGAAGTTCCTGAAGGAAACTATTTTTGCCAATGGAGAATCAGAATATAACAAAGTCTGGGAAAGTAAAGAATGGTTTCCTTTGTTGAAAGACAAGATTGATTTTGTTAATGAAAGATTGACATCTATGGGAGTTAAAAGAGTTATCTGTTTCGATGAGATTGGAGAAGATTGGAGAGATTGGATTGCTAAGGAAGAATTAACTTTGGCTGTCTTACCAATTTGTAACATAATCAACCAGAACGGAACTCAAACTAAAGAGTTGTTGAAAAGTAGAGAAATGATTATCAAAGAAAAGTATATGCCGATTGATATTGAAACCAGTGAAGAAAAAGTAACGGCAGGTTTTGTAGTCTATTTCCCCACAAGAAACTTGATAGTAACTTTGGTTAATCCATTTGTTAATGAAGAATTAATGACAACTATTTTGTTAAATATCTCTGATACAAATCCAGAGTTTATGGATGAGAAATCTATTTGGAAATACAAATTGGAGAAACAATGGGTTCAAGTATTTGAGAAGCAAAAAATAACTTTGAAGAATGATATTGATAGCCAGAACAATAGAATTGAAGAATACCGAAGAAACTATTTCACTAGAGTTCAAAAACTGAGAGAACAAGAAAACGATTTAGTCAACCTAAAGAAAAGGGAAGTTAATGTTAGTGCAGAGATTGAGAACGAATTGGAACTAATCCATAAGTTACCCATAATTAAAGATTTGACTATCAGGGACAAGATTTATGTGAATTTTGGAACAATTAATTTAATGGGACAAGTTCAAACGGGAAAGACTATGGAAGATGGTGTGGAAGTTCCCACTCTAGAAACTAAGAAAGTAGAAATTGGTGAATTGACTTTTGAGATTGGTAATGGTGAGGTGAAAGTTAAAAACAACAAACCAGCAGGGGAGTACCAACATCCTCATGCTAATAGGAATACTATTTGTTTTGGTGAAGCAGATTTGGAGATTAAGAGATTGTTAGCCAATTTGGAAATACAGAAACTAATCAAGTTGTTGTATAGTTGGGCTTTTAGTTACAATGAGAGTGATGCTTACACCAAGCTACAAACATTCTACAACAAGAGAGAGGAAGAAAATGCCGACGAACATCAAGAAGGGTGATTATGTAAAGATAATTAATCGAGATTTGATTGGTAGGCGTAACCTTACAGAACAAAACATTAATTGTGTTTATAAGGTTATTAGGCGTAAAACAATTAGGTGGAATGGAGAAATAAAAGTGATGATAGAGGTTGGTGATAGATATTGGTCTATGAACATTAAAGATGTGATAAAAGTAAACACTAAGTTATACAAACTGAAGGAAAGATTTGTAAAATCGGAGGAAACCGAAAATGGAATTTGAAATAGTATTGAAAGATGAAGTATATGATGAAGTCTATACTTTAATGAGGAACATTAAAACGTTGAATGATGGAGATGAAATTGGTGGTTGGTTTTTAGGAGATTGGAAATTTACAAACGAGAAAGCCGAACTATTGTTGGATGAATTTATTATTCCTAAACAAGAAGTTAGTGGAGCAGAAGTAAACATTGAAGAAGATAGTATGTTGGACACCATTAAAGAAATAGGAACAGATAAATGCAACCGAATTAAAGCACATTGGCACATTCACCCATTCGGTAATGGTGATACAAATTGGAGTTCTACCGACGAAGAGAAAATAAGGGATTTTATGAATCCTGAAAAGGAAAGAGAAATATTTGTTTTCTTGTTGAGCAGTGAAGATAGGATGAAAGCCAGAGTAGAATTAAACATTCGTGGGACAATAAAGAAGCAAACAATTTGTGTTAGAAAATCTTTAGATAACTTAGATGTTCGGAAAGATTCGAGAGAATTAGTTAGTCCTTACTTTGAGAAACTTAAAAAGAGAATTGAAGAGAAAGTGGAAAGAAGAGCATATTCTACTGTCTACAATGCTCATCAATGGAAAGATACTACTGGAACAGATATAACAGATTCTATGTTTGAACCACAATTCACTGTCAATATAAACCGAGATGGTGTTTATGTAGTGATGTATGATGATTTTGCAGAGTATATTACTTGCCATGATTTAGCTTCTGAAGAGCTTAAAACCCCGACCAACATTAAAGAGAAACCAAATGGTAAAGTTAGCTGGTTCTTTGAAGTTAAACAGAAAAAGAATCGTAAAGCTGTTAAGAAAATGTTGTCGGAAGAGTTGGCAGACATTCAAGCAGAATTTGAGGAAATAATGACAGATGATGGTCAAACACAATATACCTCGTATGGATATAGTTATTGATGGAGGAAAAAATGAAATATAAATTTATTTATGAATGTGATGAAACTGGAAAAGCACTCTACGATTATTGCACAAGTTGTAGGAAACCAGTTGAGCAATTAGATTTGGGAGATGGTTCTTTTGGTTGTGAGCATTGTAAGAATCCAAATCATATTGAGATTCGAGAGGTAAAACGATGAAAGTTATTGAAATTAAACTATTGGATGGATTATTGGAAGATTTTAATTCATACAAGTATAGTGATGAAAAATTCTCAGAATTTGTTGAAAGAACAACTGATGATGGAAAAATAATCTGGAGGAACATAAAATGAAACCTTATGATGGAGATGAATATGAAGAGTTGATTAAAAAGAAATTTTTGGAAACACTAGGAAAGTATCCCAAAGTTGTCAGGACAGATGAAGTTTACTTTCCAGTTTCCAGCATAATGAAAGCTTTTGAAGAATCAATGACGGAGTTGTTATCAAGATGAAGAAAGTAACGGCTTGGGCGATTAGTGTTGAATATGGAGATGGAAGTAAAGAATTAATTACAGAGATTCCTAATGGAGTTGCACAGGTAATAGATGATTGGATTACAGAGGAAGAAAAATGAAATTAACCCTTAAACAAGTTGAAAAGATACAGAAAAAACTCAACGATTACAAGATTGATATTGTGGATGCCAATAGCAATTATGCTAATGTGGAAGAAATTAGCTTAGAATATCTTTGGGAAAAAATTAACGAAGCATTGGAGGAAGAAGAATGAAAGCGTCAGAACTAACCAATAAAGAATTGGAAGAAGAATATATTGCTGTTTGTGAAACAATAGATGTGGTTGGATGTTTTGGAACAAAAGATTTGATGTGGCGAGATACACTTGAAAGAGAGATAGATAAACGAGGAGGGGAAGTTCACACTGCTAAAAGCATTTCTTTTCCAGAGGATGAAGAATGAGTCCAAAATTTACAAAGGAAGTTGTGGAAGTTTTGAATGTGTGGTTTAAGAGCCACGAAGCAATTACTAAGCAAGAATATGAAATGATGAAAATGATTTGTCAGAAGGTGTTGAAATGAAACTACTACGAATAGATATACAAGATGGAGAAAGTCAATACTCAGAATGGTTTAAAGTAAAAAATATGGAAATGGCTAATGAAATTGCAAGTAAAACTTGTGATGGTTTTTTGAGGGCTGTCAGGAACAAAGAAGTGCAAAACATTACAGAGAAAGAATTGGAAGTGTTATATAAATTTGGAGTGATTTAAAATGGGAGCAGTAAAATCATTATTGGATATAGAGGATAAAGACTACAGAAAATTGAAAAGAGAATATCTAAAGAACTTAGACAAAGAATCTTTTATTGTTTTTGAACAAGAAGTTTTAGTAAAGTTTGCCCAGTATTGGATTGAAGCATTGGAAGATAGAAGAAAGGCTAGAGGATTACCAATCTATAAACCAAAAATTAATAAAGGTTAACATATTAAAAAAAGATAGAGGTGTTTAGAATCGAATGTTTATTTTGTAATCGAGAATCAAAGAATAGTGTTTGCGATGAAAGATGTGCTTACGGCTACCATTCTTTGAACAAAATATTTTACAAGAGATTACCAAGACTTTCAATTGCATTGTTAAAAAGATGTAAAAAAATTAGGTTAGTAGAAATCATTTTAGCTTATGAAGAAATTGCCAATCATTTGATAGACAAAAGAAATAAGGGGGTTTTCATTGAACGTAATGATTATAAAGAATTATTAAAATAATATCACTGTTAATACAACGATAGTTAAAAAAACACTATCACCTCTTTCCCTGCGAAGGTGAGATTCCTTCTCCAATGACATGTCGCTTAACCTTCTGTATTAACGACAAAAGATGACATCGAGGGTATCGGGGTATTTATATTAAAATAGAGTGATGGGGATTGTGGTTCCTCGAAATAACACATTTCGGTTTCCGCCACTTTTTCCCATCACGTTTAAATATGAAATTAGGCGAAAGATTGCGGATAAAATTATTTAGAATCAGAGAAAACGGAGAAGGGATAGGAATGTCCCCAGACAACAAATTCATTATTGTGGAAGATTGTGAAGAGAAAGACAGCGAAGTAGAAGTGCAGATAATGAAGATGTTCACAGAAGTAGCATTTGCAAAAAAGATTGGTAGAGTGTTAACAGAAGAAGAGCTTAAACCAAATAGCCCTTATTCTATGGATGAGGAATAATAATGATTGTAAATATAACTACACATCCGCTAGTAGTAGCAGAGATGGATATGGATAAATTTGAGAAAGATTTTAGTGAAGGTTTTGATTTAGAAAAAGCATCAAACAACAATATTGTTTTGATTAGTTGTGAATTAGAGAATAAACAAAGTGTAGTTGAATATATCTATAACACGATAGATTGGGGCAATATCTTTATGTTATGGAAAACAAATAAAACACCAGTAATGAGAATTAACATACATAAATGTAAGATAGAGGGGTTTACTTCTTACAAACCAGATAAGTTTCAAGACTCTAATGGGAAGTTTGAATTTGAAGAGATTAAAGAAGATGATGAATGTTTTTTAGTGACTAATGATTTGAGTCCTAGAATTGATAAACATATTGAATTTATGTTGTCTCAAAATTTGATTGATTATGTTAATTTTGAATGGAAGTTTGTTGTGGAATTAGAAAATGAAAAAAGAGGAAATATTTAAATATTATACTTCGGATAAATTTAAACCAGTAATGCCAGAGTTACCAAACTTTAGACATTACAGATTTAAGTTATCTAATGGTGGATGGAGAAAAGTTCCAGATAAGATTAAAACCAGTGATGATTTAAAGAAATGGATTGTTAAGTTGGGCGGAACAGATATTTATTATTCAACTTCCAGATGGCTTAACCCTCACCGAATTTCAAGTAAAGGTGGTTCAGGAACATATTACATAGCAGATAATTTATTGTTGGGAAATGATTTAGTTTTTGATATTGATGCTGAAGAACCAATTACCTTGAAAGGATTGAACGAAGCTAAAAAATCTGCCAGTAACATTTACCAAGCAATGAAGAAAGAGAAGAGGTATGAATTTCAATATTTTGCTTTCACTGGTTACAAAGGTTTCAGGTTATCTTACAAAGATACTAAAGAACTTCCTAAACATCCTAGAAAAAGATTTGATTGTATCGAAAACGACCGAAAAGATTTTATAGAATCTCTGTATACCAATATAAAGAAGACAGGATATTACAAAACGAAGATGTTTTGTGATAGAAAAATCACTGTTAATCCAATGTGTGTGGTTCGAGTTTTAGGAACTGCACATTCAAAAACAGGTTACATTTCAACAACCCTCCCTAGGACATCATTAAGAAAACCGGTAAAAGTTATCCTAAATCATATTCCATACATTGGAAAGAAAAGGCCCGTGATTCCGTTAAGGAAAATGAAACGAGGCGATGTTAACGCATCGCAACCTCGGCTAGAACATATGGGTGAAGTTGTGTCGGGCCTTGCAACTTCCCCAACTTATAAATATTACATCACCAACAAAGTCTTAGGGATTAGAAAAGGTTTTGTTCCTTTTTTCATTTACCAAAAAAGTCAAAAGTACATCAACCAACTAAAACGATTGCAAGAAAAATATAAATTGGGTAATGTCCACATTTATGATTTTGATGATGCCAAACAAGTTGTTGCAATCTCCCTCAAGACAATGCAAAGAAGACAATTGCAAAAAGTTCTGAATGAAAGCACCAGCAGAACCAAGCATGATTTTAAGAAACATCGTCGAATCTTTGCTCCTTTCTTAATGCGATTTTGTGAAGTTCTTCCAGCCAAATTTACTGGTAATTTAAGTCGGGGACACCACCATTATGCTTTACCTGATAGACCAACAGATAATGAAATGTTCTGTGGTTGGAATCAAATAGAATTTATCCGAGCGGTGATTGATAATGGGTGATTATGAACAATTGATTGAATTATATGAAAAATGGATTGACCCTAGAAACATTACTATTATAAATAAAGAATTACAAAAAAATATTTTTCAACAAACACCAAGCAAAATGAGGAACAAACTTGATGAGTTCTTTGAAAGAATATGGGATAGAAAAGCAAGTGCAAATCCAAAGATGGGGAATGCAAACACTCAGAGAACAAATGCTATGGCTATGATTGAAAAAAGAGTTTTATCGGGATTGGTAGAAGAAGGAGATATTGGAGAATCAACCAAACTATATAGAGAATCATTAATAACTCCAGCCATAAGAAAAGAAACTAAAAGAATTTCCCAACCTTTGTTTGGAGAAATAGTTGAAAAAAGAGAAGAGAGATTAAACCCAAGATATGCAAGAGAAATTAATAAAGTTGGTAATTGGTTGATTGAAGCAAAGAGAGAAAATAATAAAGAAAGGATTAAATCAACAACAAATAACTTATTAGAATTACGAAAGTCTTTAGAATTTCATTCTCGAAATTATCAATCAAAAGAAGAAATATTACAAGAAGATGATATTAAAAAACACTTAGATAGTATAAACCAAATCTTTGCTGTTGTAGATAAAAGAAGAGTTTCCAAAAAACCAATTGTTTATCGTTTAGATGTTCTTGATTCCAAACTACCAAAGGTTCAAAGAGCTTATAGGAAAAAGGGTTTGAGTATAGACAAGAGACGGAAAGAACATAAGAGCTTTATAGATTATTTGAATATAAACTTTCCAGATAAAAACAAAAAAGAAATTTTACAAGAAGCTTCTCAAAGATATTCCAGTAGATTAATTGATGACCCAAAAATTGTTGTTCCTAGAATTGAATTGGAAAGAAGATTTACTGAAAAGAAATATGGTAAAGCACAGCGACCTTCTGGAGTTGATTTGTTAGAATTAAGTAAGACACCAATTAAACGATTAAGACAAGATTTGGGGGTGGTTACTAAAGATGGAGTGAAAGTTTCATTGGACACAAAACTAATCTCCAAAGTTAAGAGGGACTTGAAAGCAGATTTAAAACCAAGATTTGAAGAAATTAAGAAAGAACAAAGATTAGCTGAAGTTAGAGCTAGAGCAGAAGCAAGGAAAGTGATTAGAGAAGAAGTAGAAAAGGTCGCTGGGACAAGAAGAATACCCAAGGGATTAGTCTAGATTCTACCGAAAAGTATATAAAGATTAACTAACTAAGTTAGTTTATACAATAAAATAGAGGTTATACAAAATGAGAATAAAAGAAATTAGTGTAGAAGTTAAGAAAAGCCATAATTATCAAACTTATAGTTGTGGTGAATTGATTGAATTGGAAGAAGGAGACAGCCCAACTCTTGTTAGAAAAGAAGCCATGGCAAGATGTAGGGAAATTGTTTTAGAACAAATCGAGGTAGAAAAAAATGAAAATAAATGAACTTGAGAGTAATAAAAAAGTAGTGAATTTAGTTGCAGTTGCAATAGAGATGGGAGACGCTAGAGAAACAACAACAGGAAAGGAAGTACAAGAAGGGGTGTTAGAAGACGAAACAGGCAAAGTAAAATTGACTTTGTGGGGAGAAGAAGTTAACCAAGTTAAAGTTGGGGAAAAAATAATTATTGAAACTGGTTGGTGTAAATCTTGGGCTCCACCAAATGGTCAAGAAGAATTACAGGTTTCAACAGGCAAATTTGGGAAGCTAAAAAAAGTTCCGGAGAGTGCTAAGAAATGAACATTGAAGAATTTGATATGCATTGGAGATTAAAAGCAATTGAAATTGCCTCCATGGAAATGATGGACAGGGAAGGTAAAATAACATCTGTTAAGATGTTCAAGAGGGCAAAAGATATTTACAGTATGGGCTACGAGAATGGAATCCATAAATGGGAAAGTTATGTATTGAAGTTGGAAAAAAAATGAATTCAGGAACTTTCCTAGCAATTGTAATTGGTGTTTTGCTTGCAGTATTTTTTATTTTGTTACTCCAAACTTCTGGTTGGGAAAGCACACCAGTTCAGAAATGTGATTCTTTCTGTTCAACTGCTGGATATAATTTCTATGAGAACAAATGGAAAAGAGGAGATTTGATTTGTGTTTGTATTGACAACGAGAATGAATTAAAATATTTCAATACTAGGGGGTAGAAAATGGAGATAAAGAAATTTGAAAGTTTAGAGGAAGCAAATAAGTGGATGAAAGAGAATGAAAGGATATTATTATTCCCTCATGCTCCGCTTATTTGTAACGTTGATTTAGGAGTAATGAGAGAATTTGTGTATATATTTTATGTGGAGGTAAAATGAAATTAAAAACTATTTTTGGAAAAGATAGAATTGTTGGGCTTGCTGGAGAGAAACAATCTGGCAAGACCAATAATTTAATCAGTCTAATTGTTGACTTCAGAAAGAAGAACAAAGATGTTCCTATTTATGTTTATGGAATGCCAAATATGGTGATGGATTTCTTAAAGAAATTAAATGTTAAAGAGATTAGTAGCTTAAAACATTTAATCAAGAAAAGAGATTGTTTATTAATAATTGATGAGTTTCAAAGATTAAATTTAAATGATAGAAGATGCAAGGAGCAACTAAATATGTTTGTAGATTTTGTCTATCACAATAATGTTTATACTATTTTATCCAGCCCAAACATTCGGGAATTTAACCATAACATTGGAGCAGTTATAGAAAGATGGTTGATTAAAACTGTTAGACAAGATATGTGTGTTAATGGAAGTCAATTAAAGAAAGTTATTGCAGAATATAGTGGAAGATACAAAGAATTAGATTCAATTAACATCCCAGTTAACAAATTACTGTTAATCAACGAGGAGGAGGAAATAATACTTGATTGTGAATATATAAAAGAAGCGGACTCAAAAATTGTCAACAAAAAATTGTTTTAAAAAAATTGTCAACAAAATTGTCGAGCAAATTGTCGGCGAAATTGTCGAAAGATGAATAATGCGAGGTAAACAAAAATGAAAAAGATAAAAGTAGAAATTGTGGGCGAAAGTCCTTTGTTAATGAATTCACCGAAAGGTATGTTGGAACCCCAGTCTTTAGTGAAAACTAAGACTAAGAAAGTGGAGTATGGTAAAGATGCAGAAAGTGTAGCTTATAGAACTAAGCAAGGATATTTGTATGTCCCGAATACAGCCATTAAAGGTTGTATGATTAATGCTAGTAGCTATAAGAAAGTTGGAAGAAATGCTTTAAGACCTTTGATTGCTGGTGGGTTAAGAGTGCCAGAAGAAGAATTGGTTATTAAAGATAAGCGAGGTAAGCCAATAAAGTTATATGAAATTGACTTACGAACTGTTGTAGTTCAAGGCAAGAACAGAATCATTAAAGCTAGGCCTAGAATTGAAAGTTGGAAATTAGAGTTTGGTTTAACTTACAACGAAAACCTAATTGCTGACCCAGAGATTATTCACGAAGTGTTAGTTGAAGCTGGTGAAAGAATTGGGATATTAGATTTCCGACCACAAAAAACAGGAGAATTTGGTACGTTTAAAGTAACCAAATTTAAGCCAGTAAAATGAGAACCGTAAAACATAAGTTATTGCCAAAAGAAATTGTGTTGGATGACGAGTTATATCCTCGTTATTCTCACGATTGGCAAACTGCCTACGATTATAGCCAGAGTATGAAGTTGGGGGCAAAATTTCCCCCTATAATTGTTGGTAAGTTCAAAGACAAATATTATTTGGTTGACGGAAGACATAGATATGAAGCCCACAAAGTTTGTGCAGGAGTTAAGAAATTTAGAACAACCAAATTGGATGTTGTGGTCTTAACACCAATAACTTGGAAACAAATGTTTGAAGAAGCCGTTAGGAGAAACATTTCTCACGGTCGGTCTTTAAGTGTTCAAGAAAAGATGAAGGTGGCGGCGAAGTTGAAGGATTTGAAATATACTCCTGCCAAGATTAGCCAGTTAGTACAAATTCCTCAAGGTAAATTGAAAACTTATATTGGTAAGAAGATGGTTAATACAATTACTGGAAAGGAAATTGTCCTAAAAAAACCTTTTGAACATCTTACAGATATTCAAGCAACAGAAATTGATGTGGAAGAATTGCAGGAAAGTTTTGGTGGTGCAAGTCAATTAGTATTACTTCAGAACGTAATTACTTTGTTAAAAACCGGAACCATTAATAAGAAGGACAAACAAGTGAAACAAAAGTTAAGAGAATTAAAGGAGTTGCTTTAATGCAACTCTTTTTTTTATGTTTATGTAGCAAAGTCCGGTGAGGTCAAGTCGTGTTTTGTTAAGTAGAGTTCGTTGAGGTAAGGTAAGGATATTATATTTTGTAAAGCCAAGTTCGGTACTGTCCTGTAAAGTACAATAAAGTGTTGTAAAGTGATGTATGGATTTCATGTTTATGGGGTGCAGTAGTGTAGTGTGTAGAGCAGTCTGGTGAAGTTGTGCCTGGTAACGCCAGGTTGGGCAATGTTTGGTAAGGAATTATGTTCATTGATGTCCGGTGCAGTTGTGTGGGGCACTGTGCTGTGGGGCTTGGTTTTGTGTGGTAAGGCAAGGATTCATATTTGAGGTTATGCAAACTACAGTCGGGCGGTGCTATGTCCGGTCTGGTAAGGTAAGGATTCATATTTAGGTCGTGTTTAGTGATGTAATGTGTTGCATCGTTCGGCAGTGTCACGTGAAGTGTTGTATTGTGAGGTTAGGCAAGGATTCATATTTGAAGTTACGCATTGTGCGGCAATGTTGTGTCGAGTTCGGTGAAGTAAGGCAAGGAATTATATTTATATGGTGCGGTGTTGTGAGATTATGTGGTGCGCTGTACTGTAAGGTTAGGTAAGGAATTTATATTTAAAGTGTGGCTCAGCAAAGTTCTGCAAAGTTGAGTTATGTAGTGCGGAGTTATGTAAGGTAATGCAAGGATTTATATTTAGGAGGTAATTAGAATGGATGAAATGAGACAAAAAGAATTGGTTGTTGCTTTTATAGGAACAACTACAATGTTTTTTATTGTAAGCAGTTGGTTACAGATAATGTATTATATTTAATGTGGGGTTGGGCACGGTTTTGTAGCGCCATGTTCTGTTTCGTAGAGTTATGTGGGGTACTGTGCTGTAAGGTAAGGAAATTTATATTCAATTTGGTCGGGTACGGTTATGAAGTGTCTGGTCTGGTCGCGCAGTGCTATGTTGAGTTAGGTAAGGTAAGGCAAGGATTCATATTTAAGGTGGGGTTATGCGAGGTTCTGTATAGCCATGTTGTGTAAGGTTTGGTGAGGTAAGGATTATTATGTTTATATGGTGCAGTTCGGTGATGTCAGATGTTGCAAAGTGGGGTTCGGCAAGGTAAGGATTTATGTTTACAAGGTTACGTGGTGTGACGTAATGTGGAGTATTGTTACGCGGTGTGATGTTAAGTAAGGTAAGGTAAGGAATTTAAATTTATAAAGTCCGGCAAAGCTAAGTATAGTTTGGTGCTGTCACGCATTGTTGGGTTTGGTAAGGCAAGGATATTTTGGTTTATAGAAAAGTTTATATAGGTAAGGGAGTTAGTATAGGTAAAACAATAGTTAAGGAGGAGCAAAATGGAATTTAGAAAAGTAAGTGAAGTACCTTCACCAGGTATGTTTGGACAATTGTCAAAATATACAATAGAAAGTATGGAAAGGATGTCTACAATGGAAGTGGGAGATATATTTTTGTTACCGCTTTCAGAAATTCAATCCGAATCAGAAAGAAAACTGATGTTAAAAAAATATTGTGCAGGCATACACAGTGCAAAGAGAAGATTATCCCCTAGGAAATTTGTTGTAAATCGTCGAGGAGATGACTTGTATGTACGCCGAAAGGAATAAACACAACTACATAATAGGAGATAGTGATTTAATTCATGTCCACATCAGTAATTCTGGTGTGGTCTTTGAATTTAAAAGTGACACACACCAACTAACCATACATATGGGTGAAGAAGAATGTAATTTTTTGAAAAGAAAATTACAAAAAGAGATAGGAAAACATAAATTAAAAAAATTGAGGATGAAAGCAATAAATATACAAAAAGGAATATGAAAAAGGCAAAACTATATTTTCAGATAGATGAGAAATTTCATACAAAGATATACAAACCCTTGAAAACATTAGGGAAATACGAATATAATAAAAACACAAAAGGGTTTAAATGGATATTTCCATTAACCAAGATTAAAGAAGTTCTAGCGTTGTTGGGTAAACCAATAGAATTTTCAGAAAAAGACAAGGAATTGATGGAAATTTATAGTGAAGGTAGGAAGAAAAGAGTTAAGTTGGGAAAAGTGCAAGGTGAGGGTTGTATTAAAGTAAAGTATCACCCGACCAAGCCAAATTATTTTCAAGTTACGTCTATTAGAGAGAAGAAGCCAGTGAACACAAACGTATCTTTTGAGACTGTTAAGAGTTTGTGGAAGTCATTAAAAGATGTTAAAGTTGGTGATTTGGTAATAACTAGCAAGACCGCCGAGCTGTTTTGTGAGGAATTAGGGATTGTTGACTTCAATACTTACAAGCACAATAGGTTCAATTGGAAGTATTTTTTTGGTTCTAGGAAATCTTACATGGTTTTTTATTCTGCCATTAAAGTGTTGTGTCATTTTGGAGTTCTTGAGCATTTAGTTAAGGGTTCAAAAAGTGGAATTAAGAAATTAAAGAAAAATTGGGTTTTGCAGACAGAATTGTAGTTCCTTTATAAAGGAATTATTTTGTTGTTACCAACTGTGGACAACAGTGATTTTGTCCTAAAATATTAAAGCGCCAATATTCTAGGAGGGCCAAAAGTTCACAATGAAATAGTGAAAAGTCATTAAATATTAAGACCTTAATATTCTATGACTACCCCGTCACGTGATAGAGTCATGAAATATTAAAGCGCCGGTATGGTTTTTTTGGGGTTTTTAAAACGTATATGACACCGCTAAAAAAAAATATTAACTATTTAATATTTATGGATTGTGTATGGTGTAGTGTAGTGTAGTGTAGTGTAGTCATGAAATATTAATATATTAATATAAAATGACTAAAACCAAAAAGTATATAAAGATTAACCTATTCTAAAAAGAGTATCACTTGGATTGGTGGTATAAAATATTAAGTTTCTAATAGTTCTGGATTTAATCTAGAAATATTAATGTCTTAATATTTTAGGAGGTAGATGATATGTCAAAGATAGTTAGGATTGAAGTAGCTAAAAACAACGGGAATTTTTTCTTTACAGGCAAGCTCAAAGAGTACGATGCCGAGAATTATATTATTGATACCATAAAGGGCGAACTTCTAATTTTTAAGAAAGTTCAAGTCCAGAGCATTGAAGTCCTCAAAGGTGGTAAAAGTGATAAGTAAAAAAATAGGGACTTCCGTGACTTTGACTGCTGAGATTATTGAACATATGAATATTAACCCACACATAAAAAGTTTATCAGCTTGGATTATTGAAAGATATACTGAAGAATTTTTGTGTTTAGAAAAAGAGATGGGTAGAAAAAATGATTTAATAACTCAATTAAAAATATGTGAAAGAAATCTTGAAGACATGAAGAAACAAGAAGAAGGAGAATTGGTTTCAGATAATTTGAAGAACTGGCTCAACGGAGATGGTAAATTAAGATTAAAGTTGGGTTCTATTGAAGGAGTATTCAAATATGTTAGGGGTAGTTTTGAAGATAATATTAACTTGAGACAATTTAGGTTGTTGTTGGATAAGATGGGGATTGATACAAAAAAATGAAAAAAAAGATAGGATAGGTGAATAAGATGGAAGTAAATGAAACCATTCGTAAATTTATTGAATTCATTGAACAAGACAAGCAGAAATTAGCTAAACTAAATTCCTCAAAAACAATGGGGAGAAATTATTTTATTGTTTCTTTTAGAGATTTGTTAAGATTCGACTTTGAGTTTGCAGAGGAATTATTAGAAAATCCAACTGATTTTATTAAAGCATTAGAGATTGGTGTGAGAGAACTAAATAATAAATTGCCACATAATTTTTCCATTAGGATTAAAGATACTCCAAAAAGTATTAAAATTCCAATTAATGAATTGAGGTCAAAACATATTGACCAGTTGATTACTATTGAAGGAGTTGTTAAAAGAAAATCAGATGTTAAGGCACAAATTATTAAAGCCACTTTTCAGTGTCCAGATTGTGCAGCTGAAATAAATATTCTTCAGTTGGAAGAGAAAAAATTTGTTGAACCAAGTAAATGTAAGTGTGGTAGAAAGAAAGGATTTAAATTAACAAGTAAGGAAGAAGTTAATGTTTTTTCAATGGTTGTTGAAGAGACAACAGATTTTTTATCTGGGGGAACTAAATTATCTCAAATAAAAGTTCTATGTAAAGCAGAATTAGCAACCACTGAAATTGAACGGATGGTTTACCAAGGAATACGGACCGACATTACAGGTATTTTAAAAGACATTCAAATCCGTGGTCCAAGAGGTGAACTAACAAATAAAATTGATTGGTATTTAGAAGCCAACTATATCAAATCTTACGATGAATCTTTCTGTAGAATCACTTGGGATAAATCAGATGTAGACAAATTTGAAGAGTTAGCGAAGAAACCAGATTGGCTTAAATTATTAAGAGATTCAATTTTCTTTGACATCTATGGTTATAATGAAGAATGCGAAGGAGTTTTGCTCCAAATGTTTGGTGGAGTTGGAGCTGATAGTGATGGAGCTATGGTTAGAGGTGTTTTCCATATCTTACTAATTGGAGATGCAGGTTCAGCTAAAAGTACAATATTAAAGATAGCTCAAAATTTTGCGCCGAAGGCACAGTATGTTGCTGGAACTGGAATAACTGGTTCAGGAATTACTGCTTGTGTAGTTAAAGATGAATTGTTAGGTGGTTGGACTTTAGAAGCTGGGGCTTTGGTTTTGAATAGTGGTGGAATGGTTTGTTTAGATGAATTGGATAAAATGAATGATGAGAATAAAAAATCTTTACACGAACCAATGGAGCAATGTACTGTTAGTATTTCCAAGGCAAATATTCAAGCAACAATGGTGGCCAAGACTTCTTTATTGGCCGCGGCTAATCCAAAGCACGGTAATTATTCTGACCACGATTCAATTTATGAACAGTTGGATTTATCTAACACTTTGATTAGTAGATTTGACTTTGTGTACCCAATCCAAGAATCAGTTTTAACTAAAGAAGACCATAAACATATTGCTAGGAAGATTGTAACTAGGAGAAATAAGAAAGCTCCGACACCATATGATAGAGAGTTTATTAGGAAATATATTGCTTATTCTTATACAATTGAACCAGAAACAACTCCAGAAATTGAAGATTACATTGTGGATAGATATTCTCATTTAAAAGAAAAACGGAACAATGCAGCTGAGTTTAAAGATTCAGCGATTGCTCCAGTAACGGCCAGAGTTGCTGATGCGTTTAGAAGAATTGCCGAAGCAGTTGCTAGGAGCAGGTTACATAAAAAGATAACTAAAGAAGATGCCCAGTTAGCTTATCAGAAAATAGTTTACTCTTTACAACAGATGGGTATTGACCCAGACAGTGGAGAAGTAGTAATTGAAACAATTGATAACAAGAAGATTAAACAGAAAGATGTTATGGCAAGAATTTGTAAAGTGATTAGGGAAATGTCTGCTAAAGAACCAGTGGATAGAGAAACAGTGGTTACTATTTTGGAAGAAGAAGGAATGGGAGATAGATTACATATTGAAGAGATGATTGATAAACTAGCAAAACAAGGACACATTTTAGAACCACGAGTAAACAAATTAAAGTTTAATGTATGAGGTAAATACTATGGGATACTATGTTGGTGGGTGGAACACAATTCCTCCTAAAAAGAATGGTAGTTTTGTTAAGGAGAAGAAAGAAGAGAAAGATGAACAAGACTAAAATATTTATTTTTGTATGTGGGTTATCCATAATGATTTTAGGTTGGATAACAATGGGTAAGGTAGCAGAAATTGGTAATTATTGGTTGTGGGGATTTATGGGGATTTCAAATTTTCTTTTTACCCTAAAATTCAAACCATCAATAGGATTTGCAGATTT
>CEPX01138877.1_pt1 | contig 20116 bp, 22 predicted proteins | sample 361361 | NCBI WGS metagenome assembly CEPX01 (sample SAMEA2619974, study PRJEB7988) | marine metagenome | biome: marine biome (ENVO:00000447); feature: mesopelagic zone (ENVO:00000213) & marine oxygen minimum zone (ENVO:01000065); material: "saline water (ENVO:00002010), including plankton...
CTTCAAACCGTTTGGGGTCGCCGTGGAATCGGTGTCTGGTGCTCTGAGTCAATGCTGCTTGTCCCGTTTATTTCCGGCTGCACTGTCTGCATGAAAGCTGGCGGCGGTCATTGTCCTGCTAGACTCTGAGTACACGGTGCTCGAAACGCCACCCATCTGCTGTCTTGCGCCACACGTCGTGGTATACGCCGGTCAGTGTGATGCGTACCGATGCTTGCTGCTCACTGTTGTCGTGGGCGGTGATGATCACCATGGCTCGCGTGCGGGCGGAGTCGTCCGTTAGGTCTTCGAAGAATATACCTGACTGGTGGTGGTAGCTGGTTATGTTCTTGGGTATCTCACCGTGTCTTTGCTCTGCCCATTCAAGGATCTCGCTGCGGCCCTCAAGTCTTATCTGAGGATCCGAATCAGTTTCACCGAAGAGTTCCCACACTGCATCCTCTGTGAAGAGCTTCGACCAGCCGTCAGCGTCTCTGCCATCGAATGTGTAGGAGTACTCGGCGATGGCCTGTTGAATGTCCAGTCTGTCTTGTGTTGTCACGTTCTTACCTCCCTACCTGCCTAAATCACTGTACACAAAATCCGTTTCCTTCCGGGTCTCGCATGAACGTCCACTCTTCTGTGTAGGGACCTATGCTGCGTGTCCTCGTTTCTATTTCGAGCGCTCCCAGGGCGACCAATCGAGTCACTTCCGATGCCCGGTCAGATACGTTGATATCCAGGTGGATCGGAGCTGTTTCGGTGGGCGTCTTGTCCTTTTTTTCGAAGAATAGGCGAGGGCCGTTGCCCTCCGGGTCGATGATTGCCGCCGCCATGTTCAGGTCCAAACCCTCCGCTTCCAGTGCTTCCAGAAACTCTGGTGGTGCGGCCTGAATCCTGTAGCCAAGGACTGATGCCCAGAAGGCAGCCAACACGGCTGGATCTTTGCAGGCGAAGGTAATGTTTCCGATTCTAGCCATCTTCCTTTCCTCTCTCTTTGTCAACCAGATTGACTAAGGCGCGAGAGCTGGATCGTATGACGCGGTCGCGGCTCGCCGTATTCAGATCTTAGTTCTCGGTCACGTACCTCAATATTTCGACGACCTGGTCAGTAGTGGTTGCCCAAGCCATCGCGGCTGCATCGACTTCTTTCAAGGCATGAATGATGTTTTCCGCATGCAGCGTGATATACGGTTTACCCGATGCAGAGCAGTAGCCTGCGTCGAAGGCAGCGTTCCACTGTTTGTACTGGTCGCCAAATCTGATGATAGCCAGATCGCTCTTCTCTATTTGGGTTCTGGTTCGAATGGCATTCACCTTGGCGGACTTGTGGTCGCGCCAATACTGATTGGCCTCTTCGCCCAGGCGATCGCCGGCCGCGTCGCTGGCTTCGTGATCGGTGACGGCTGACGCGAAGACGATATCAAGATCGTGTTTCGCCGCACCTTGTCTTATCTCTTCTCGCCATCCGGTGTGGATTTCACCAGAGAGATAAACAGTCAGACTCATATCCTCATCTCCTATGATCGTGTTCTATTTCAGCAGTCGAGCCAACGCCTGTAACTCATTCGGATCACCGCCGACTTGCGTCGCCAGTCGAGCGAAAGTCCACAGCCGGACACGCTCCCGGTCGATTCCGAGCAGGCCCGAGAACCTGTCAATAGTGCCATGGGGATCATCTCGCAGTCTATCTCTACAGTTGAGCAGGTGCTGCGTGGCGTCGTAGGTCGGGTCGCCATAGAAGGGTTTGGGATCGATGACCAACCAGGGCTCTCGCTGAGCTTTGAGTACATTGCCTGCATGCAGGTCGGTCGCCAAGAGCACTTGCTCCGTCGCGCTATCTGACAGTTCCTGATAGATGCGCAGTCCTTCCTCAGCTAGATCTCTGTCGGGCCAATTATCAGCTTGTTGTCTGGACTCGTCACTCCAGCAGGTGATCATCTCCGACAGTGGACGAAATGCCGCCGGCAAGGGTGGCGCTCTCCAAAGCCGTGGCAAGAGTCCTGCAATCACCTCGTCCTGTTCCTCCTCCGGCAACGTGCGCAGCGTTGTTCCGGGATCACAGCATTCCAGCAACATGGCATTGAGCTCAACATCCCTCTCCAAAAGGTATACGGTCGGATCGCCGTCCCAGAACGCCAGCCCATCGATTTCGTGACGTGCCTCTCTGTGGGGTAAACCAAGCTTGAGCACTGCCTGTGTGCCGTCGTGACGAGTACAGCGCGCAACCCAGGAGCAACTGGCTTCTTCTTCAATTGGTGGCTCGATGCTGAGCGACCATCGATCGGCCAGATCTTCAATGGCGGCGGGCAGCACTTGCAGCCATGTAGAACCGTCAGGGTTTCTGTTGGCAGCGGTCACTAGCCATTTCGGAATGAAGATTTCAGACATCGGGGCGGACCAGGCTCACAGGGCAAACGGTTTTTCAGGTGAATAGATGCTATCGAAGAAGCCGAGGTAGGGAATATCCTCTTCAATGCACTTGATCTTGTAGTTCAATCCGGCGCCGATCTCTTCATCCTCCGAGTCGATGTATTGTACGAAGTACAGAAACTCCTCTACCTGCACCAGTTTCAGGAATAGCGGCAACCGCTTCAGCCACTGCTCGTCCAATGAATTCTCACGGTTGTAGCCTTGCATCACCTGATCAAAGTAGTGATCCATAAAGGACCTGCGCTCGGCCAGGCCGGCAAACATGGTCCTGCCGATCCCCGCTTCCCAAGCGCAGGCAAGCTCATACACAAACCAGAAATAGCAGCAGTCATCAAAATCGAAGACAGTAATGTCACCATTACTGTAATCCACGGTGAAGTTTCCATCGTTAAAGTCGGCGTGGATCAGACCGTGGCAATCACCGCCCCGTGGGAGGGAGCGGAGTTCGTCCAACAGCGATTGAATGCGAGCGTACACCAGAGGCAAGCGATCGGAAAACTGAAACGCCGAATCGAAGCTCGGCACATGTAGTTCGAACCAGTCGGGTCTCGTCTGTGGTTGACTGACCGGTTCATAGTCTTTGGTCAGACGGTGCATGCGGCCGAGAGCCCCACCCCAATTCTGAAAATACTCTTCGATTGGCGCGTCGCTTCTGTATTTGTAGCCGTTGTCCGGCACACGCATCCCGATGCCCCTTTCGAACGACACGAGGTGAAAGGGTGATTCACCAGCTTCCACAATCTCCAGCAGATTATCGTCGCGCGAGGGTATCGGCCGGGAGACGCGAACACCCCATTCAGCAAGGTAGTTTATGAAATGCAGCTCGGCCCGAATCTGATCCGCAATCCGATCGGGACGGTAGGATATCCGCAAGATCAGCGGGCTTCCGTTTCGTTTGTACTCGTAGACGATGTTTTGGCACCCTTCAAAACCGGCAACCGCGGTCAAGGTATCTTTGTCCATGTCATACAGCCGGGACACTTCGTCAAGTACTTCCCGTTGACAGACCCCTACAGCTATATCTCTATCCATCTGAGCCCCATGGTGAATACCATTCGCAAGTGCAAACAGTTCATATTCGTTACTACCTGGTTTATCATGCAGTTCTTTAATAGTTTCAATGACATACCCCGACCGGATCTTTCATGAGACACGTTCTTGCTGTGATCGTCCTGGGCGTCTGTAGCGTCAGTCTGCACGCCACTGACAATCTGATGATCATCTCGCCGCACAGGAAGTCGATCCAGCGGGAGTTCATACCCGTCTTCAAGACACACTATCAGAAAACATACGGCACTGAAATCGAAGTCGATTGGCTGGACCAGGGCGGCACCTCGGATGATGTGCGATTCGTGCGGGCCAAATTTGCCAACAATCCCAACACCTGCGGCATAGATATATTCTGGGGTGGCGGCACCACCACATATCTGGAGCTTAAGCGCGATGGATTTCTTGCCAGCTACCGGCTGCCCGCGAACCTGTCAGATGAGATTCCCGATAAGGTGGCGGGCGTGCCTCTCTTTGATGAGAGCGGAACCTGGTACGCATCCGCCATGAGTTCCTTCGGCATCTTCTATAACAAGAAGATCCTGCAGTTCGATAATCTGCCAACTCCCGCGACCTGGCGCGATCTTGCCGATGCCAGATTTTCGAATCAACTGATCCTGACGGATCCGCGCCGCTCGGGTTCCGCCGCCGTGATGAATACGATCGTTTTGCAGAGCCTTGGCTGGTACGAAGGATTTGAGCTGCTCGCCATGATCGCAGGCAACAATCGTAAGTTCACCCACTCCAGTTCCGACCCGATCAAAGCGGTCGTGGCCGGGGATGCAGCGGCAGCCATGGCCATCGACTTCTACGCTAAGTCGAAGATCGGCGACCTGGGTGCGGAGAACCTCGGCTTCACGCTGCCGCCCGGACAGAACGTGCTGGACCCGGATCCGGTGGCCATTCTGAAAGGCGCCCCGAATCGAAGGGTAGCGGAACGATTTGTCAGCTTTGTGCTGTCGGCTGACGCGCAGAAACTTCTGATATTACCGAGAGGGGCAGCAGGCGGACCGAGAGTCGAGACCCTCGGTCGCATGGCCATCAACAGAAAATCCTACGAACAGACCGAAGGTATACGCACCGACGATTTCAATCCGTTCAAGCAGAAAGCGTTCCTCATACTGGATCTTGAAAAGGCCTCCAAGATGCGCCGCCCATTTAACGATCTGATCGGAGCCACGTTGATCGACACGCACACGGAACTCAAAGCCGCCTGGCGAGCGATCCTGCGCAGGGGATCGCAACCGGGAGAAATCAAAGAGTTCGGTCAACCACCGGTGAGCGAAGCGGAACTCCTCGATCTCGCTGCCAAGTGGGAAGACGATGTCTTTCGCAATCAAACCATCAATGAATGGGTAAAGGCCGCACGAAAGAAGTACCGAACCTTGGCGGGCGGTTGATTCGATGCAGGTCATCTTCGAAGGCGTAACGAAGCGGTACGGAGATTTCCCGGCAGTTCTTGGCCTCAATCTGACTATCGAAGACGGTGCTCTGCATTTTCTGCTGGGCCCATCCGGATGTGGCAAGACCACGACCCTTAGGCTATTGGCAGGGCTCGAAGAAGTCACCGAGGGGAAGATCTTCTTCGACGAGCAGGAAGTGACGCGCACACCATCTGCCGAACGGGGCATCGGTATGGTGTTTCAGAACTACGCGCTGTGGCCACACATGACGGTTCTGGAGAATATCGAGTATGGTCTGAAGCTGCGTAAACTGTCGAGGGCGGAGGAGAAGACGAGACTCGACGATGTCCTGGGCTATACGAAACTGGACCAGTTCGCTGACCGCTTACCGGGGCAGCTTTCCGGGGGCCAACAGCAACGGGTCGCACTGGCTCGCGCACTCGCCATACGCCCCAATGTACTGCTGCTCGATGAGCCCCTGTCCAACCTTGACGCTAAGCTGCGACTGGAGATGCGAGACAACATCACCAGCATCCACAAACAGACAGGCATCACTACCGTCTACGTCACGCATGACCAGAAGGAAGCCCTCTCCATGGGGACAGCCATCTCCGTGCAACGGGCAGGTCGAATCATACAAACAGACGCGCCGAGGCGACTCTACCACTATCCACAGACGCCGTTCATCGCCGGGTTTATCGGTGAGACCAATCTGATTTCAGGCAACTACCTGGGCGACGGCAGGGTCGATACGGACCTCGGCGTACTTACGGCGGGGCGGCACGAGGGGGATTTCAGCAAGGGAGACAGTGTAGTCGTTTCGGTTAGGCCGGAAGTCATCGACATTCACATCGATGCAGAACCAACAGACGCAGCCAATACGCTCAATCTGAAGCTTGCGCGCCTTACTTACCTCGGTGACAACGAACACTTTCATCTGCAAACGACGGATGGCATCGACATCAAGGCCAGTCTATTCAATGTTGCGCAACACGACCTGAGCGAAGGGGACACAGTCACTTGTTCGGTCGCTCCAGAAGCTCTCCTGATCCTGCACCCTGAAGAGGATCTGAGTTCCGGCACCTGATGGCTAGACGAAATCCGGATGGACACCAACTATGTCCGTTGTAACGACCGCGGAAGACTCCGGGCGTCTACGTCGGCTTATCTCCAATTCCGTGGGATACGGCACCATCGGCGTGACCCTTGCTATGCTGGTGTTCTTCCTGGTCATTCCGGTTGGGCTGATCATCGTCAAAGCCTTCTACAATGGTGACGAATTCACGCTCGCCTACTTTCGCCTGCTATTCGACAATGACCTGCAGATGGAGTCCATTTGGAACTCTCTGGGCATTGGTCTGTCAACAACCGTGCTAACGACCTTACTGGCGTTGCCTCTGGCGATCATCAATGCAAGGTTCGAGTTTCGGGGCAAGGGCATTCTCTCAGGCCTCCTTCTTGTCCCGATGGTGATGCCTCCTTTCGTGGGCGCAATCGGCATCCTCCGATTCTTTGCCCGCCGCGGTTCAGTCAATCTCCAATTCATGGATTGGGGATGGATCGACACGCCCATCGAGTGGCTGGGAGACGGTAACGTATTCTGGGCTGTCGTCATCCTTGAAGTACTGCACCTTTATCCCATCATGTATCTCAATCTCACTGCAGCGTTCGCCAATATCGATCCGAGCCTGGAGGAGGTAGCCAGCACCCTCGGTGTACCGAGGTGGAAGCAACTTAAGGATGTCGTCTGGCCCCTTGCCCGACCAGGATATTTCGCCGGAGCGATCATCGTCTTTATCTGGGCGTTGACTGATCTCGGCACCCCTTTACTGGTGGGTTACGAGGCCACCATGCCTGTCCGGATCTTTACGCTCGTAACCGACGTCAATGAGAACCCCATAGGCTTCGCGCTGGTATTCTTCGTCATCGTCATGACGGTCGGCATCTTTCTACTGTCAAAGTTCATCTTTGCCGGCAGGAAATACGAGATGATGGCCCGCGGTCACGTGACAAGTGCTGTCAAAGTGCCTGGCGTAGCGGGAAAGCTGCTGATCTACAGCCTTCTGATCGGAACCGTGATGGTTGCGCTGGTGCCGCACATTTCGGTGCTGATCACCAGCGTGAGCGACAAGTGGTTCATGACCGTGCTGCCTGAACACTATACGAACAGATACTACACAATGGTTTTTCAGACAGAGCTGTCGTTAACCGGAATCAAGAACAGTTTGATGCTGTCCACCGCATCCATGATGCTGGACCTGGTTCTGGGCCTCTTAATTGCCTACGTCGTCGTCCGCAAGCTGATCCCCATGGCCGACTTGCTGGACAGCCTGGTGATGGTTCCCCTGGCACTACCGGGCATCGTATTGGCGTTCGGCTATGTAGTTACCTATACGGACACCTTCCTGGATCCGTTGGAGAACCCGATACCCCTTCTGATCATCGCCTATGGCATCAGGCGACTTCCATTCATGGTCCGATCTGCAGCCGCGGGATTACAGCAGACAAGTGTATCCTTGGAGGAGGCGTCCGCCACCTTCGGTGCATCCAGGTTTTACACGCTAAGGAAGATTATCATGCCGCTCGTATATGCAAACCTCATAGCCGGCGGTCTTCTCTGCTTCGCTTATGCTATGTTAGACGTCAGTGACAGCCTGATCTTGGCTATGAAGGACCGCTACTACCCGATAACCAAAGCGATCTATGCCCTGTTCCTTGAGGCAGGCTCCGGCGAGTTTATCGCGTCGGCCCTCGGTATGATCGGCATGTTGATTCTGACCGCCTGTATCCTCGGCGCCTCACTGATCCTCGGACGGAAGATGGGAGAGCTCTTCCGGTCAGCTTGATATCAAGTCGTGCCTACAGCTCACCACCTACTTGCGTGCTGTTACCATCTCTTTGAGTTCGATCTCTCATTTCTTGGACGGGCTTGGTTCACTTTAATGTCACGACCGCCCACAACGCTTCCATTCAGTTTCTTTATCGCCTCTTCGGCTTCGGCTTGCACGTCCATTTCCACAAATCCAAAGCCCTTGGATCTGCCGGTGTATTTGTCTGTAATGACATTCACTTGAGAAACTGCGCCAAATTCCTTGAACAGTTCCTCGACGTCAGTTTCCGATGTTTCGTATGACAGATTGCCCACATATATATTCATTTCTGTATCCCAATTACAATGATGCCGCACAGATCAGCGGCATCAATGGGCCTTGGTCTGCATTGATGTGCCAAACTGCTTATCCTTGGAGTTTCTTATGACAGGTACTTCCAGGGTGGCTGGATTATATACGGCCTCACCTCGGAGTCAATGAATCGTGTTCACGAACGTGTTCACGAACGTGTTCATCCGTTTGCCGTCTTTTCATGACACATAGATGGCCGCCTGGATCGTGGCTACCAGATTCATAAATGAGTGCATGCCCATGGTTAACAGAACCGAACCGGTTCTAATCCTTGCCGTACCCAGCACGAGACCAATGACAAATACCGTCACCATGCCATAGAGATCGTACTGCAAGTGAGTTGCAGCCCACAGGAGAGATGATATCAATATTGCACCAATCGGCCCCACGAATGACGAACGCAGTCCGGCCATGAGGAATCCCCTGAAGAACAGTTCTTCGAACACTGGAGCTGCCACAATCAGCGCCAGCCAGAGCATCCACAGAGAGTCGGCCGATCTATAAACGGCAGACATAAATTCCGGAACTATGGGTTTGCCGAGGAGAAATGTAAGCAGATCGGAAGCAATGATCAGCGCGACAATTACCAGGAACCAGAATCCGATAGCGCTGAAGCTAACGCTGTGCAATCCCAGATAGTATCGAATACTCGAGTGTTTCTTCAGTCTGACAATGCCCAAGACAGCAGAACTACAGACGATCAGTGTAGCTACGTTACAGATGGATAGAACGGTTCCGTTGAACTGAAGTACCGTCATTAGGTTGGCCAACTCGCCCGCCGAAACATCTCCGTAGTAACGTCCTACATATACGGTCATCGCGATTGTTTGCGTGATGACAAAAGCAAGCGCAATTGCGACTCCCCAGAGCAGTGTCCCAGCAAATCCCCATACCGGGTAATCCTGTTCTGGAGTTGACGTGAACGAATCCATAGCGCTACATTTCCGTGCACGCTTCCACAGCAAGCCAGAATAGTGCATCTCGCGCCGAGACATTCTCCCACTGTCGAGGATCCCATTCGATCCCGCTTACATCGTCCCCGCCGTAGAGTATCTGCCCTAACTGCACGCCGCGGAACTCGGCCACTGCAAAAAGTGCTGCTGCTTCCATCTCGACGGTAAGACATCCCTGCTTGCGGCGGGCGGCCACTCTTGCCGGTGTCTCCCGATAGAAGGCATCCGTAGTCCAGGTCTTGCCCTTTATGTAACTACACTTGTGACGCTCAAGAACTCTCGTAATCGCGTCAACAGCCGCTTGGGTCGGTCGTGCTTCCCGCTCCGGTGGCAAGTAGTGATAGGAAGTGCCTTCGTCCCGAACCGCGGCAGTGGCAACGACGATTTCGCCACTCCCGATAGCGCTGTCAAGCACGCCAGCTCCGCCACACACGATGAACTTGCGCGCACCCCTCGCGACGATCTCTTCTAGAACAGCGGCGGCTAAGGGTGCACCGACCGGAGCAGGCACAATTGCCATCGCATGGCCGTTATGCTCAGCGGCAAATACGGGCATCTCTCCCATCTCGGACTGGAGCGAACGCAGGGGCTGCAGGTTGAGCGTCGCCGCGGCCGCGTCGATCGCCTCCCTGAAGAAACAGAGAACACAGTGCTCTGGAACATCGCGAAGCTTTATCACCTTGCTGGGTTCAATAACCGCCTCTCGTTCCGGGTCGAATTCCAGCAGCGGAATGGAATCTATCATCGTTCTCTCCACATGCCGGCGATCCGATATGGGAACAGAGTCGCTTGCATCAGATTATGTTGGACGGCAGGATCGTTGCGCATAGTTTGCTCAGCAGCTTGCTCTGACTCTGCCTCGAATATAACCAGTCCAAAACCGGTCGCGTCGGCGTTCTGGGTGCGGCCAAACAGAACGACCGTGCCCGCCTCAGTAAGGTCTTCCAAGTAGGCTGCATGCTGTGCCAATACGGGACTCTCTTCCGCGTTAGGTCCTTCCGTGACCATTCCCAGCCTTACCGGCTTTAGCACGTAAAGGAACTGTTGTGTATCCGTCATCTTGTCTGCCTCTAACAGGTTTAAAGTCTAAGTGGTAACTGATTGCAGGAATAATCCCTGCCTGGCTTCAGCCAGCCAAAACCTTAGGTCACATCAGCCAACAGACTCTCGATTCCAGGTAGATGTCTTCGATTCTCTCTGCCTTGAATTCCGTATCGAACGAGGCGACAGCTATCGACACCCACTCCGCGTATTTTTCACCACGGCGCCACTCGATATTAGAACCGCAAACTTTGCAGAACGTTCGAACGACGTCTGCCGATGAATTGTATGAAGAGAGATTCTCCTCACCAGTTATGTAGTGAAGAGCGTCCCTCTTGAATACAAAAGCAGCGCCATGTTGTTTGCGACACATCTTGCAGTGACAATGTGACACTGCAACAGGCTCGTCTGTCAATTCAAAACTGACGCCCCCACACAGGCAACTACCCTTCAGCATCTCAGCTCCTCAGTCACGGTCACAGTTCAGCTTCGTCCATGCCTTAAGTCGTGACCATATCAGCCGCGGCGAAGTTCTTCGACACTCTTGACCTTTACGCGTGCCGCTCCCTCTTTTTCCACCTTGCGGGGTTGCGCCTTCATCCTCTTTGTCGCAGCAGGTATTTCATCTTTGTATTGGGGCAGCCAGGCGGCCTGAGCTACCAGCATCTCATCCGTCATCTGCCAGATCTCAGCCGGATTGCAGACGGCCCCCACCAGTGGATCCATCATGAAAGCCTGGCGCAGTAAGGTCAGATCGCCGCTCACAGCGGCTGCCACTGCCAGTCGCTGAACCTGTATGGAAGCATTACAGATCGCTGCACAGCCAAGGGGCAGATCTCCCACCCGCGGGATGTTGACGCCGAGCCGATCCACATATCCCGGCACTTCCACGATGGCATCGTCCGGCAAGTTGGTGATACAGCCATCGTTGACGACGTTGAAGTGCCCGCGGTATATACGGCCTGTTTCCCTCGCCTCGATGATCCAACTGCCATGTTCTTCGCTGCGCTTCTCTGCACTGAACACCTTGGCCGGCTGTTGCATCCATTTTGGGAAGTCGGTTTCGAACCAGTTGCGCTGCTCGCTGCAGACCCTCAAGTAACCCCCGGTTTCACCGTTTATCCAGCTATTGAGACTGATCCAGTCGACGATCTCATCGCTGCGTTTGCGGTACCAGGGCAGGTATTCAGAAAGGTGACCGTTGGACTCGGTACTGAAGTATCCGAATCGTCGCACCATATCCACCCTCACCTTCTCATTCTCCTGCATCTCTTCATCGTGCTCGAACAGTTGCAGCAGTCGTGGCGTCCAATCAGATCCTTCGAACATCACTTTGATATACCAGGTCTGATGGTTGATGCCGGCAGCGACGATATTCACATCGCTCTTGCTGAGCCTACGATAGCCGGGCGCGTCTTCGGCAATACCCTCGTTGATATGGTCCTGGATGATCCGTTGCAGCAGCCAGTGGCCGCCCTGCACGCCATGGCAGAGACCCAAAGTGTTGACATTCGTGTACTCGTTGGCGACCCAGGTCAGCATGGCCATGGGGTTGGCATAATTCATGAAGAGCACGTCACTGGCAGCAACCGCTTCGATGTCTGCGCAGAAATCCAGCATCGGGGGTATGCCCCTTTGACCATACATGATGCCGCCGGCACAGAGCGTGTCGCCGACGCACTGGTCGACCCCATATTTCAGCGGGATGTCGATGTCCGTTCGGAATGCTTCCAGGCCACCTATTCTGGAGACGTTAAAGACATAATCGGCTCCGTCGAGCGCCGCCTTGCGTTCGATATGGCGCGTTACTGTCGCGGGCAGATCGTTCGCATTCAGGTCTCGCTCCGCCAACTGGGCGATCATTTCCAGGTTCTTTTCATTGAGGTCGTGAAACTGGAATGTGGTATCGTCAAGTTCAGGGACGCTTACTATGTCAGCCATCAGTCTGCGCGTGAAACCGATGCTGCCGGCGCCAATTACCGCTACCGTGATTGCCATGTCAGGTACTCCTCCTTAGGATGCGACTTCGCTCAATTCTGTGGTGGGATACCGGTCAGATGTGTCATTATGCTTAATCGAGGTGTTACATTGCCAGCAATGCGGGAGAATTGGATTCTGCAGGCGCAGCGAGAAAAGGACTATGAGTGAAACCAGAGGAAGAGAAGATGCCAGTACCTGTTTCGTGTGCGGACCGCAGAACCCGATCGGGTTGCGGCTGACGTTTCGCCTGCAGGACGATCTTTGCCTCAGCGAGTTTACAGCGACCCACCATCACTGCGGTTACGATGGTGTAACCCATGGTGGCATCATCTTCTGCGTACTGGATGATGTGATGGCCAATTGGCTGTTCCTGAAGGGCATTCGTGGCTACACCGCTAAATGTGATGTGCGCTTCAAACATCCGTTACCCACTGAATGCAAGATTCTACTGGAAGGGCGCTGTTTGAAGCAGCGCAGCAAGCTGGTCGTGATGGCCGGCACGGCTGCACGAGCTGATAACGGCCTGGTCGTTGCAGAATCAGAGGCCAGCTTCATGATCGAGTGAGTGTTTACGGCGTTATCGAATCCACCATCATACCGACCGACACAGCATACTTGTTGGCACAGTTGTAGCTGAGAATGGCTCTGAAATTCGGGAATACCAGATAGGTGAATTCCCGCGGACTTTCAGGAACGATAAGTGCTGCCGTGAAATCAGCAGTCGGTAGATCGGCCCCCGTTTCATCACGTATCCCCATCTGTTGCCAGGTCGCAAGAGCCATCTTGCGGGTGTGTTGCCTCAAGGCGCGGCAACCGCGTGGAATCTTGTCCTGTTTCAGGTCGGCAAACTCGAACCCTGCGGGCAACTGCACCTTCATGCCCCAGCCCTGCCCTCGGCGCCAGCCATTCACACGCAGATAATTCGCAATCGAAGCCCAGACATCGACCGGATCGTTCCAGATATCCTTGTGCCCGTCTCCCGCAAAGTCCTGGGCATAATTCAAGAAACTGGATGGCAGGAACTGGTTTTGACCCATCGCGCCAGCCCAACCCCCCAACATCCTGTCAGGGTCGATATGTCCTTCATCCAGTATCTGCAGCGCATTGAACAGCTCTGACCTAAAGAATGCGCTGCGACGAGGATCGTAGGCCAGGGTCGCGAGTGAGCGGATCACCTGGTAGGTTCCCTGGTGCTTACCGAAACTGGACTCCAGACCCCAGAAGGAGATCAGGTAACGGGGATCCACACCGTAGTGATCTCCGATGCGATCGAGGGTGCCTTTGTGTTCTGCCATTAACCGTATGCCCTCCTCTACCCGGGTTCTCGACACGCGAGCGGTGAGGTATTCATCGAACGTCTGCACAAACTCCGGTTGGTGTCGATCGAAGCCGATGACTCTCTCATCCCGCTCGAGACCCATCAAAGCAGCATCGATAGTGGGCTGACTAATGCCCCGCGTCAGCGCTTCCTCTTCAACACCTTCCAACCATTCGACAAAGGGGAACTGCTCCGATCCAAGAGAGGAGGGATTTATGATCAGTAGGCAGATCAGAAGGAACGTTTTCGATCGTCTTGTCAGGTTCGTACCATTCATAGCAGATCCAAATCTCAGTTGCCGGTGGACGTGTAGTGTTTTACACCGAATTGAAACAGTGCCAGCGACAAGAGCAGGAATACGACTCCTGCTGCAGGCGAGCTTAGCTGCAACCAGACCGGTGAGCCGAGCGGGTCGCTGACGTGCAGAATATTGACGATGGGAAAATAGCTGACACAGGCCAGCGGCACGATATAGGTGAAGAACTTTCGGAACCACGGCTGGTAAATGTCCAGCGGGTACTGTGCGGTCTGCACGCCTCCATAGGTCATCGTGTTCATCACCTCCAAAGACTCCACCGTCCAGAACGAAAGAGTCGCCTGGATTACGATCAGGCCGAAGAACATAGCCACGCCGCCGCCCACAGCGAAGAGCAACAGACCAAGATCGCCGAGCGTCCATTGTAGCTGCAGCTCCATACATGCCCAGGTGAATACAACGGCGCCCTGTATCAACCTGCCGACCCTTCTCAGCGCCAACTCGTGACCTAACAGCTGTAGAACAGTTGTTCTCGGTCTCAGCAGAAGGCGGTCAAAATTGCCGGTTCTCACGTATCTGGGGCCAAAGACGTCGAATCCCGTGGAGAGCGCATCGGCGAACGAGAATGTGATATTCACCACGCCATAGAAGAGACAGACCTCGGCAAGCGACCAATTCTCCAGGCTTCCAAAGCGCGTGAAGAGTGCCCAGATGCCGGCAACTTCTATGCCCGTCCCGACCAACTGTGCGATAGCAGACAGAATAAACGAGATGCGATACTGCATCTGGGCCTTGATCGAGATGAGTATATAGCGCCAATACAATTGCCAACTGTTCATGCTAGCCTCCCTGCACCACTAGCCTTGCCATGCTTCGCGTCAGTAACCAGCGCCCCAGCAGAACGATAACGACAATCCAGAAGGCTTGTTGCACGATCTCAGGGAAGGCTGCATCGGCGCCGATGTCCCCCACGTAGATCCGGAAGGGCACATCCACCAATCCGCGGAAAGGCTGGAAATTCAGGAAGGGCTGCAGCCAATCCGGAAACAGCGGCAGTGGAACGACATTGCCGGACAGGACAGTTACCAGTGAAGGCATGATCCGATTCAGCCCCTCCCCGGAAAGGGTCCATATGAGCGCGATGTGCATCAACATGGTCAGCGCGGATGCAAGCATCACCGCACACAAGATCGACAACAGAAACAGCAGGAAAGCAGGCCAATCCGACGGCAGTTGCAAGGCCCAGCTATCGAGGCCAAGCGCAGGTAGCAACACCATGGCTACGAAGATCATGGGGATCGCCCTCAAGGTGGTCGTGGCCGTACGCAGTGCAATGGTTCTGCAGAACCAGTATGTGTAAAGGTCGATCGGGCGCACCAGCTCGTAGGATACGGAGCCGCTGCGAATCATCTCAGCTATCTCATTGTCGACGTTCCAGGGCAGCATCCCCAGCAGGGCCTGACCCAGCCATACGTAGGACACCACCATGGCAAAACTCATGGGTTGCTCATCGGAAGTGACCGCGTAGAAAGCTGAGAACACCATGATCCTGATCGCACCCCAGAACAGTTGGGTGGCAAACCCGGCGATGGCTGCGGCGCGATACTGCAACAAGGTGCGGTATCGTGCACTTATGACTGCAAAGTATGCCCGCACCTTATCAACCATGTTGGCTATTCTCGCGCATGTCATGCATGTTGGTCAGTCTGACGAAAGGAGTCATCTACAGGCTGATCCATCTCGTTATCTCTGTATAGCTGGGCGATGAGTTCCTCGATTGGAGGGTGCTCCACCAGAAAATCCTTGACGCGATAGCGTGCAGTAATCCGTGCAATTAAGTCAGTGGCGGCAACAGCGTGCGGATTGTATGCCAGATGCAGCACGCGACCCTCTATGCTGATAATCTGCACGTCTGGGTCACTAAACTCCGGCTCGTCCTCAAACTCGATTTTCAGACGACGTTCACCGCGCAGCTTATAGCGCAGATTGGCGAGCGTTCCATCACTCACGATAACGCCATTACCGATCACCACGATGCGATCACAGAGCGCTTCGATGTCGTCCATATCGTGGGTGGTGAGAATCACCGTGATCCCCTCGTCGCGGTTGATTCGCTTGATAAAGTCTCTTACGGCCAGCTTGGAGACAGCATCGAGACCAATGGTGGGTTCATCCAGAAACAGGATGCTGGGACTGTGCAGCAGTGAGGCGACCAGGTCGCAGCGCATCCTCTGACCCAAGGAGAGCTGCCTGACCGGCATATCAAGTAGTGCGGCGAGGTCCAGGAGGTCGATCAGTTCATCGCGGTTCTTCCCATACCGGCCAGCCGGAATACGATAGATATCCCTCAACAGATCGAATGACTCGATAACCGGGAGATCCCACCACAATTGCGTGCGCTGGCCAAAGACGACACCGATGCCGGCCACGTGGCGTTGCCTGTCCCGCCACGGAGTCAGTCCGTTGATCTCGCAACGACCGGAAGTGGGTACGAGGATGCCGGAGAGTATCTTGACCGTAGTGGATTTGCCGGCGCCGTTGGGTCCCACATAGCCGACCAACTCGCCCGGCTGCAGTACGAAATTCACGCCTGCAAGGGCTTGGATGGAGCGATGAGTTCTCTTCACCAACCCCTTGAGCGCTCCGGCAAAGCCTGGTGACCGCTCTGCCACCAGGAAGGTCTTGACCAGATCTTCTACGATGATCTGAGGCATACTCCAATAACTCCCGGACAGAGATGGCAGTGGCTAAGTTGGATCTGAAGATCGAAAAATCCTGCAGAAGCAGGAATCTGTGTTACTGGTCGTTGCCCATCAAGATCTGGAATCCGAGCTATGAGTGCCGACCTTGTCGGACACCGGTTAGCCGGTTCGCCTCATCAGAAAAGCAGCGACCAGAAAGCAGAGCACAATGGGTATCACTGTTGCCAGCATGGGCGCGAAGCCGAACACCGTGCTGGCGGGCGTGAGTATATCCTGAATGATCTTGAAGGCGAAGCCGATAATCAGACCAGCCACGATTCTAAGTCCTACGGTAACCTGACGCAGGGGCCCGAACACAAAGGAGATGGCGAGCAATACGAGGCCGATGGTAGCCAAGGGTTGCAGTACTTTCTGCCAGAACGCCAGTTCATACCTTTTTGTGTTCAGACCCTGTTTCTTCATGTGATCGACCTTGGCTTTCAACTCGCTGATAGCAAGTTTATTCGGTCCGATCAGAATCTCGCTACGAAGCAGATCCGGATCCACATCGGTATTCCACTGCAGGCTGGTTAGCGCTTCGGTCTCAGCAACGTCACCTGACAGATCCGTCGCGATGATATCTTCCAGCAGCCAATATTCTTTATCGTCACTCACGTCGTGAAAGACGGCACGAGTGGCAAACAGGGTGCGAACCAAACGCCTCTGTTCATCGAATATGTAATGAGTGACTCCCATCAGCACGCCTTCCTGCTGTGCCTCGTTGAAGTGCATATAGGTTTCGCCTTCGCGATACCAGTAGCCGGACTCCGGCAGCAGACGATCCGAGATGACGATCTCCCTGTCATGTTGACCGATTCTCTCTGTTGTCGGTACCACATACTCACCCATCGCCAATCCAACGAATACGAGCACCAAGGCCGGTACGATCGCGCTGCAGGATATTCGCACTGTGGAGACACCCGATGCGCGCATCACGATAAGTTCACTGTTGTTGGCCAGTGTGCCAAGTCCCAGCAGTGCACCAATCATGGATGCGTAGGGGATCAACTCGTAGAACCTTCTGGGGGTCGTGTAGGCGACGTAGCGCACCGCATCGGTGAAGAAGTACTGATCTTCGATTCTCTCCACTTCCTCCATCAGAGCAAACAGCGTAATGACTCCGAGCAATCCGAAAATAGTCAACATCATCATGCCGGTCACGGTCAAACCCAGGTAGCGGTCGAGGCGCTTCATAATGTTCTTCGACAGTTCGGTGCGTGAATATATCCGAAGGGCGGTGATCGAACCAGTGGTTGGTGGAAACTCCCAACCCGTGACCCTCGATCACATTAGAGGTATATTATCTCCCAATACAAATTCATTGTCTTGCGGAGCATGCATGGAATTCAGTACGAGAACTGGCAACCAGTCAAAGATCAGAACGCCCTGTATCGTTGCCGGCGTTTACGACAAAAGAAAGATGTCAGCCACAGCAAAACTGTTGGATAAAGCAAGTGGCGGCTATATTCAAGCACTACTGAAGAAAGGTGATCTAGCGGGCAAAGCGGGCCAAAGTCTGCTGCTGCACGAGGTAGCCGGGGTGAACGCAGACCGCATATTACTGGTTGGCATGGGCGGCAAGAGCACGCTCGACCAGAGGAAGTTCAGGACGATAATCCAGACTACGATCAATAGACTCAAGGAGACCAATTCCAGGAGTGCCGTGATCTGTCTACTGGAGACCAAGGTTGAATCAAAGGATTCCCGATGGAAGACACATGGAATAGTCGATCTGATTGAATACAGTATGTATACCTTCGATGAGATGAAAGGAAAGAAAACCGGCAAGAAACCTTCACTAACTCGTCTGCAGCTTCACGTACCATCGCGCAAGGAAAAGACTGTAGTAGACAAAGCGCTCACAGAGGGTGCCGCTATTGCCAAAGGGGTCACAGCGGCCCGCAACCTAGGAAACCTGCCAAGTAATATATGCACGCCATCATACCTGGCCAGAGAAGCGCGTAGGATGGGTCGGGCCTATCAAAAGATAACGACCAGTATCGTTGACGAAGCAGGCATGAAGCGAATGGGAATGGGCGCCATGCTGGCGGTAAGCGCCGGCAGCGATAAGCCTGCCAAGTTGATAACCATGCGCTACAGGGGTGCAAAAGCAGCGCTGCAACCCTACGTGATCGTCGGCAAGGGATTGTGCTTTGACTCGGGGGGCATCAGTCTCAAATCTGCCGGAGCCATGGCCGAAATGATATACGACATGTGCGGCGCTGCCAGCGTGTTTGGAACAATCACCGCGATTGCTGAAATGAATCTGCCCATCAACGTGGTAGGCGTAGTGGCCGCCGCCGAGAACATGCCGAGCGGCAAAGCGACAAAACCCGGCGACATCGTTAAGAGCATGTCCGGGCAGACCGTAGAGATTCTAAACACGGACGCAGAGGGGCGATTAGTGCTCTGTGATGCATTGACCTATATAGACCGCTACAAGCCGGCAACGGTAATCGACATTGCCACCCTGACCGGTGCTTGCGTGGTGGCACTTGGATCTCACGCTTCCGGGCTGTTTGCCAATGATGACCATCTGGCAAACGATCTGACTAAGGCGGCTGATGCGAGTGGAGACCGAGTGTGGCGTTTGCCAATCTGGGAAGATTATCAGTCCCAGCTCACGAGTCGGTTTGCTGACATGGCCAATGTAGGCGGCAGACCAGCGGGCAGTATAGTGGCAGCCTGCTTCCTGGCTCGCTACACCAAGCAATACCGATGGGCCCATCTCGACATCGCAGGCACGGCCTATCAGACCGGCCCAAGGAAGACCTCCACGGGAAGACCTGTGCCGCTTCTGACACGATATCTATTGGACCGCGTCGGCACGTAGGCCAACCATGACCCAAGTCGATTTCTACCAGATTGACTCTGATGAAACAGCGCTGTACTTCGCCTGCCGGCTGATCGAGAGGATCTATCGCCAAGGTCTCAAGGTCTACGTTCACGCTGAATCGAAGCAGCAGGCGCAGCAGTTGGATGATCTGCTGTGGACATTCCGTGCCGACCGGTTCATTCCCCACTCAATCCACGGCGACAGCAAAGTTGCGCCGATCCAGATCGGATACGACCAGGATCCGGACTGTGACAAAGAGGTGCTCGTCAATCTTGGCGCAACCGTACCCAGTTTCTTCAGTCAATTCGACCGGGTCACCGAGGTCGTGCCAAAGGATGAGGGTAAGCGCGAGGCCACGCGAAACAACTACAAGTTCTACCAGGAACGAGGATATCCACTGCGATATCACAACATCCGATCAAGTTAACATATCACGCCTTTTCACGGCTCGGTCTGTACATCAACTGAATCCGGATGAAAACCGGAAAAAGTCCGTACTTTGGTCTAAGTTTTAGGGATCAGTTTTACATAGGAAGCAGACCATTGAAGCCCCGAACGGAGACAGACAACCCTGATCTGAGCCATACCGCCATGCTTGGCGTTCTGGATTCCGTCGAATCGCTACTGAATGACAAGGAGCGAGAGCAAATTGAAGCGGCCAAGTCCGCCAAAGCGGAGCAGCATTCGACTCCGGATGACGCTCCTCGACTCGGCAAGACAAAGGACCGGCGTGCTGCATCGGCGGAGATTCCGGTACTGCACGACGTAGTAAGTATGGGGACCATCGAACTACAATCGCGCGCCGCGCCACGCCGCGATGAGGCGGGCGGCGGCCAGACGAACTCCGATTCCGCTGCTGTCGACTCGCCAAGCTACCTATCTGACATGCTACAGCAAGAGGTGGACCGGCTGGTCAGTGATGTCATGGCTGAGTACTCTGAGAAACT
>CEPX01197168.1_pt1 | contig 20104 bp, 21 predicted proteins | sample 361361 | NCBI WGS metagenome assembly CEPX01 (sample SAMEA2619974, study PRJEB7988) | marine metagenome | biome: marine biome (ENVO:00000447); feature: mesopelagic zone (ENVO:00000213) & marine oxygen minimum zone (ENVO:01000065); material: "saline water (ENVO:00002010), including plankton...
ATAACTATCTGTCTCAATTGTTCCGCCTCCTTTAACGGTGTATATCTCTGCATCCGGCCCATAACCACCCGTCACGGAAGATAGCCCGAAAGTGTACCCGTCTAAGTCCAAAGATTCAATTGTGATAGATCCTGAGTACCCCGTACCTGTACCCATCAATAACCGGAAATCCCCCGAAAGGGCTAGCCCGTCATTTACGATAGATTTAATTCTAAAATTGGTACCGTAAGGGATTACCACTTCCCCTGAGTAGGTACTCCCTGGTTGAATGTAGATCTCTTTAAATCCAGCATCTATTAGGGTTTGCATTTCGTCAATGCTTGAGCAAACATTATTTAAGGTCGTGGGTGTTCTCCAGAAAACTCGAGTTAGTGAGGTGTTGTTAATACCTAGAACTTCATTACCCTCTTCATATTTTACAAAATTAAAATCCTGAAATGTGATAGAACTGTCATCAATTTTACCAATATTTATACTAGCGGCCCCTACATCCGTGGTTTTTATTAAACTCGTGGCTGGGGATATTGTACTGTTTAGATTATATATTTCAATATGAGGTCCTATGGTCCCCGCCCCTCCTCCGAATGTGAGAGTATTGTCCGCAAGGTCTATGGAATCTATTTTAATGGATCCTACATATCCCGAGCCAGCTCCTAGTGTGATGGTGAGGTCACCGTCTAAGTGCATCCCTCTTTCAAAAGCTGCTATGATTCGAAACTCTACTCCGTACGGTATGGTTATTGTACCACTAAAATTACTATCGGCACTTGTGAAAACTTCTTCCCAACCCGCATCAATAAGGGCTTGCATCTCTGCAGAGGAAGAACACACATTAGACTTATTTAAAACCCCTGCTTTCTCCGAGGCGGTGAGGTGTTGATAGTCCCCGTCATTTAAACCCGTGAGGCTATTATGTACGGGAATATCCCCACCTGTCAAAGGTCCACCATAAACCAAACCCGTGGCCGTATGTTTGAGGAAACCCGCACCTGGTCCTGTGACCTCTGTTCCGGTGATCTGTAATTGTAACAATTGAGCGAAACGATTACGACCAATAAATGTGGTGACGTTCCCCTCATCGTCCTTACCGCCCCATTGTTTATACCCGACGGTTACATCCGCGGTATCTTCCACACCCATTTGAGTATTTCCAAGGGCGTTGAGACTGCCTACTATTCGTAATATTGGTATAGTTTCCATACTTATATCTCCTTACGGTCCCCAGAAATGGGCCTTAACAGTTACATTTGTCATAATAACATTATTTCCTAGTGTGTCCTCAGCGTCTCCGCCTTTCCTCTGAATAGAGATCAGTAATGCATCTCCACTATCTGTTAGGGTGTGGGCATCTATTAATACTGTAGTGGACTTTCTCACCTTATTTGCACCCCCTGGTATATTTACAATCTTGGTGAATGTCTCCGGTATATCAGAGCCATCATATACAAAACCGTCGTTTACTTGGTGTACATCAATCTGGAATTTAATATCTCCCGTTCCGCCTCCTTTTACGTAATAGCTCAGTATTACTTGTAGGGGGATACTGGTATCCATTCCCGACTCAATACCCTGCACAATACCAAAACCGTCGGAAGCTCCCGCCTGAAATTCATTATCAGTATATATGGCTCTGAAATTGGAACTATAATCCACATTTTCATTAGAAGGGTTAGCTAGTGCATTAGTTACAACCCCCGTGAGTCCAGTTTGTAATGTACGTGGATATCGAGCAAGTCCGAAAAATTCCAGTTTACCATCCCCGTTAATCTCTGCCCGGTTAGTATGGATTTTCATTTGTTCGATAGTGGCGTCTTCAGTTATTGCCGTTTTTATTTCGAAGATACCCCAATACTGTTCTATATCCATGCCGTTTATATTGATAGTCACGGGTACCCATGTACTTGGTACTGTAGGGTCAAAACCAAAACGCCACTGCTCACTAGGCACCACACATACATTATCACCATACTGAGTATATGGGAAATTCGCATTTGTATTCATGAAGTTTACAGGGAAAAATACGCCCAGACCTCTCCATGATGCTAGTTCCACATTATCGGGTTCTACAGTTCCACAATCGGTGGATTTAATTTTCACCCCTTGGAATTGTTGATCGTAACCAACCAGTATATAATTACCGACTGCAGTACCTCCAAAAAGTCCAGTTGTTGATCCAGAATCCGAGGAGAGTGTCTCCAGTATATCAATAGCACCCGTTATCACATCACCTGTTGTATTGGCCATTGTGCAGTGGTAAGCATAGTTCATGGGGGTAGCGTCCCCTTCGCCGAATACTGCTTCCTTACCATTGCCTGAAGAACCTACTGAAAGTTGTCCACCTTTAAGAGCGAGACCTGCATCATCTCCAGTAGACTCGATTTCCAATAAGACATTACCGTCCGCGGTTTCTATCGTGGTGGTATTGGGAATTATGATAGAAGAGCCGTCGGCGGGAAGGAGGGAAACGTCTCCGTCATTTGCCACATTGATAGTAGACACCCCACATTGTAATGTGCTTATAGTATTTCCAACGTATACGGTGCCTTCACTATTTGGAGAATACATTTCAGAGCGAGCACCGTCTATATCGAGGCGGTTTTGACTATCTACCCATATATTAACCTGATCCTCAGATATATCTAGATACTCTGCACCCCTACGAAGGGAGGAGGACGTACTTGTCAACCAGAGGGCCGATCCAGCGCCGGGGTTTACACCTGTTGTTAAGTACATATCCTTGCTACCGTCATTAGTTACAGGTGATATTATAACATCATCTGTGACGGTTATTTTTGAGCCTGAAGGGGGCAAAATTGAAACGTCTGCACTGGCTGCACACTCAACTGAAGCCGTGCCATTTTCAATGAGAGTGGCCGAATGTAATTCTGCTTTCTCTGCAGTGGTTAAATGTTGGTACTCCCCCTCGTTCAGTCCTAACAATGAATTATGTGTTGGAATATCCGCACCCGTGAGAGGACCGCCGGTTACATTACCCGCGCTATCGTGACGAAGAAAACCGTTCCCAGTTCCCGCGACTTCCGTTCCAGTGATTTGAACTTTCAATAGTTGGGCGAATCGGTTCCGACCCACAAAGGTGGTAATATTTCCTTCATCATCTTTACCACCCCACTGTTTATACCCTGTAACGGGGTCCGCAGTGTCTTCAACCCCTAACTGTTTATTTCCTAGTACATTTAGTCCACTGACTATGTGCAGTATCGGTATATTATCCATATTATCCTACCTCTGGTCATCCCATACGATTATTAAGTGGGCGGGTTTAATTTCCTCAAAAATACATTTTAATTGATCGAGATTTCCCGTACCTGCAAGAACCTCAATAATAAAAGATCCATCAATAGCCGCTTTTCTTCCGAATCTGTCTTTACCCATTCGAGCGGTTCCGACTATCCACGCGCTGTTGTTTGTAGACACTTCCACTATATTGATAGTAAAGCCAAATAGGAGCGCGTAATCTACCAAATACTCAACGGTTACTGTTTGGCCCTCTCCATACAATTTGGCGTGAACCTGTATCTGTCTCTCTTCCAGTGTTAGTGGTAGAGACTGCCCACACTCACCAGGTAAGCCCGCCTGAAATTCCCACTCTTCGAGTAAGTCCACCGATAAACCGGGGGTAGCTTCCTGCAGGAGTTCCCACTCTTTTTTCTCTGCTCTTGCGAGTTCTTCCGAAATTACAGAAAAGAGATTACTCAATGTGTAACTCTTTGATTCGATAGTGGTGGAACTGGTATCCTGTATGGTTTCCGGCTGTCCCGAGTAGATAGTATCCTGAATCGTGTTAGCCTGTCCTGTGTGTACAACATCCTGTATGAAGGTAGAGACCAGACTCCGAGCAAAGCCCCAAATAGGGCCCCGAGGGATTAGTCTCCGGAAAGTATTGAGATAATTAATACTCTTATATTTTGGGGCTGTTTTGAGATCATCAAAATTAGTTATTGCCATAGTTGTGGCTCCTATAAGCTCGAGTACACAGTACTGAGATATTTCCCAACCTCTGTATTTTCCATCGCTATATTATCCACCGGTACCTCAAAACCATTTACAAAGATTTTATTGATTTTGTAATCGGCAACCCCTGCGGCTGTAATAGATGCACGTATCCCAGATATCAGTATATCGTGCCCTGGATCTGCAGAGGATACGAGGTATCGTTCCACCTGTGTATCCACGGCTGTTCTATACTCCAACTCATTAGGCTCTATTTGCATTTCGAAAGAGATTGGAAGGGTCTCCACGTTGAGTACATCCGCCTCCGCTTTAACGGGTCGAACAGTGTCGATATATGTCTCAACATTTGTACGGATCGTTTCGGATACAGGGTCTAGGGTATCGGTGGACAAAATAACCGCAACCGATCCGGCTCCCTTATACTGTTGACCTGAAATACACCAAGCTCTTTCTACTCCATCCACAGACGTGGCCCACCGTACATAGTCGCTCTTACTTCCTGAAGAGGGGGGATTTTGGGTCCGTTGTAGGAGTCGGGCTCTTAAATCCGCGTCATTCTCCTGTTCAGCCCCGCCTCCAATGGTAGTCGTCACCACAGCCTCTGATGATACCCCCGCAATGGGTGTACTGAGTGCGAGAATTAAAGCGGTTGTATTTCCCTCTGGTCCCGCTTCAAGTGCGAGTATGGGGGATATGTCATCCGCAGCCCCGAGAATTACCTCGAGTGTTGTCGCGTACTGGCTCCCGTCGGTGTCCTGTACTTCAGTACCTACGGGAATTACAGAAGCAGCCACACCGGAAAATTTTATCTCACCGCCGGCAAAAGTTGCCGCATTTCGAGCGAGTCCATATTTACGGGCCTCTCTATCCAGGAACTCTTTTTCCGCAGTTTCTAAAAACAACATACGTGACATATATTCCTGAAAACCATAAACTAGGTGAATGGCTCCCGCTATCACGATCAATAGTATATTAAGAAATGAATATCTAGGAAGGGCAACCCCTCCGGTGATTTTGGATTCTGCATCCGCTTTCATGCGTTTATGTATTGAATCAAGTGATTCTCTTTTCCATGCCATTAGTTGAGCCCTCCAAAAATTTGTAAATTCCAATTCATAAACCAGCGGAAAAATATAGTTCCCCGTGATGCTTTGTATATCTTAAGTTCAAGATTTAACTGATTAATTCCACCCCGTGACACAGTGACCACAATCTCATCCGCGAGACCATCTTCGATCATATGTTCGAGGGCCTCTTCACAATATTGTTTTGCGAGAGTTTGAGTTTCATCCGTGATTTTTGATCTCTCAAGTAACCACAATTTAGAAGGGAGCGGAGTCTCGAGAAGTACGTCTCCCCACCATCCGCGCCTGTCATCATCCCGAAGGGGTAGAGTATCTTCACTGTTGGCTCTTCCATCAGAGAAAAGAGAAATCAAAACGGTATTTTCGAGACCACTGTCCTCGAGTAACTCGGTCCCATTGATTTCTATATCTCCCCATTCTTTTGGGTATTGATACACGAATTTAAGATCACCGGTTAATTCCACTATAGCCTCACTTTCTCAACTTTGGCACCTGTTAGATCTGCAGTTGATATGGGGTTCGCGGTAACCACTGCGGTTTTTAGTGCGGCTCCTCCATCTGCAGGGACAACAGTCCATGTTTTTAATATATTTACCAGACTATTATATTTCCCTTTTAGCTCATCAAATTGTGTTTTTAATTCACTGAACTGGACCGCGTAATCTGTACCCTTATTAATTTGCACTTCTCCGGTTGCTTTGGCGTGAACTATTGCACCGGTACTGGAATACAGGGCGCTCTCTCCATCAGCGAGGGTGAGACCTAATTCTGAAAAACCATCATCACCTACTGCCAATATGAAAGGAAGCTCTTTACTCCCACCAATGTATCCAACTATTACAGGGGAATTGATAGGTGCTTTAGATGTTAACCCATACATTCCCAAATTCTGTACATTGTTTAATACTTCGTTTTCATATCCTTGTACCTGGTGGGTTTGGTATTTCTTGGTATTATCTGCCGGTGTTGTTGTCCGGGCAATGGATAACAAAGAGGATACAAGCGTCTGTAATTCTTTATTGGATTTCATTATATGGTGCCCTCCGGAACTGTTGGAGCTGGTGCATATGCTCCGGGCTCTCGTAATACCATTGTAGTTGTTGTCCCTGATGCATCCTGTGATAGTTCCACATCAGAAACCACCAAGCTTTTTCTAATATCCATAGTCTGTGAAATCAGATCCACGGTTGTGTTTATCTGCCAGCGTTTCGCGGAGCCTTCAGGGTACCACCCTTGAACCTTCACAGTATATTGTTTTGCTCTTGCATTACGGGTCGATAATTCCCACCCACCAACCGTGTACAGATCCAATGCGTTTTGATTACCCTCGACGGTTATTATTTTAGGTCTGTCTCTTGGGACACTGGTATCCTTTATGGTGGCGCTTAGTCCTGAATCTAATTCCCCTAAACTGTTTTTACTTTGCCCTTTTACGATATATTCAGAGAAAAGTTTCTTAACATCCCATTTCTCAGAAAGGGAGAGGATATTTTTCCCGTCCACAAGATTGGCTCCAGCGTGAGCCCACCTAAACGCCTGTGTAACGACTAAGTTTCCATATGCATCAGTTAAAAACATTGCTCCTTTTCTGGAGGCTATTTCATTGAGCACTTCAAAAACAGTTGTATCATTTTGTAAGCTGTATTCATAAATGGGGGAATTGATAGCTAGTTCTGTGATATCCTGCAGAACCCGGACAAAAGGAGAACTTATCTCTGTAGCTAATCGGGAGATGTTCACCTGTGTAAATGTACGGTTGAAACTAGTAGCTGAACAGTCTACTAAATCCCCCGTGGCTGCTCTTCCCGATATTGAAAAAGATGAATTGTTTCCGCTTCGGCTTCGTTCTCTTTTATCGATATATCCCGTGAGTGCAAGAGATCGACTATTCCCATTTGTGGTATAGAGTCTCACTTTTTGCTGTGGGGTTATTCTGTTCAATATTGTAGGATCATCAATATCTGCCAATGTCACCGAGAAAGAGGGCGCTAAGTAGTCCATAGACTCTCGAAACGCGACGGTAGTCCAATTGATATAATCAACTCCCCCAATGCTCACAATCATTCTATTCGTCACGATAAACCGCCTGTAGTTCTCTATCAGCGGGCATAAACGCGGGGTGTATTACTCCGTTGCGTTTTATGAGTTCCTCTTCCTGCTCCAGGTCTCCGTATAATTTATAGGCCACCACTAAGGATGGTGTATCCTCTTTCAGTTGGATTGTGACCTCTCGAGATAGTGATAGTATTACATTGTCTAGATGTTCCATCACGGCCTGTCGGATACCTCGAACCATATACACCAAGTCCGCGGGCACATTGGTCGTATTTTCAATAATATCTAATTGGGTGAAAAGGGTATTTCTTACTTCGAGAGCCTCTTCGACTGTTTGATATTCTATGACTGCCATTAACCCAAAGGCAGAGGACACCGCACACTGAGAAACCAAATTAGTTACCATACGGTTTGGGTTGTTTTCAGTATAGTAAATACTATCAGGTGTATCGATGAATTTCACATCAAAGATACCGAAGAGTTTCTCCATTTCATCAAATTGTTTAAGAGCGTCCTGTATGGCAATGGTTGGGTTTTCAATGATGTTACCAAAGTCCACTAGTTCATATAGCTCCGCGGCAATATCCACCCCTGTTATAGCTAGTTGTATAAGCTTGCCCTTAATGGTCGCTATCTTCTGTTTGAATTCAGAGAAGGGGGCCATCAATTGTTTTACTTTCTCTACCTCATCGATAACCGAATCAATCGTATCGATAATATCATCCATGGCCGCGTTTACCGTTGTAAGTGGGCCTGTGGGTGTGTCCGTTATGAATAGAGAGGTGTGCTCAATGTACCCCGTAGTGAATTCAGTATCAATAATACTCTGTGATTCAACTTTGGCTATTTGGATGGCTGCTACAGTATTAGTTGTGGCCGTTACGAGAGGAGCCTGTATTGTTTGTTCATGCAGGAAGTTGATTTTAAAACGAGCGATTCGACCTTCTGCGGTGGTCTCCTTTAATTCATAATCTTTGACCCTTACTCTCATGGTTCCCAGATATGGGTGTATAAGAGTACCCACTCCTAATTTATCGAGAGCTTTCACTAGTTGGTTTCTTTGTCCAAAATAGTTATCATCGATGATATATGCAGATAGTGAAATCTCTTGCTGTTTAGCCCCGAGATCTTCTTTTCCGATCTGGTCCACGTATGGAAAATCGTGCTCGACAATTCTCCGCCCGCCCTTGTAACTATGTGCAGATATAGAGAAGCTTATACCTCTAAATTTGGCCTGTAGGTAGCCTTTGAACCATTCTCCAGCCATTAGTTAGCCCCTTGCATTATATAGCCGTTATCGGCTGTTAATTCCACCTGTCCTGATGTTTTTTCTATAGCGGTTCCCGTTGGTACGTTTCGGAAGTCCACAATGACCTTGGATTCACTGCCAGTGGGGAGAGTGAAACCTCCACCCCCACCTGTAGGGTTTAGCCCCATTGCGGACATATCAATCCCCGCGGACATTGTTCCAAGGTCATCAAGTCGGGGCATGTCTCCCATTCCGATATTTACCTCTCCCATATCAGAGAGAGATTTCTTTGTGTCTTCGCCTCCCTTTTTCACTACTCCAAAAAATCCAGCTATCGCGCCGGTTAGGTTTGCTATTTTATCAGTGACCCATTCTATCGCAGTTATTACCGCGTTAATTACAATCAATATTACACTAAATATTTTACCCAATAACCAAACTATAGGGTTTAGAATTATAAATATTCTTGCGAGTTTTGCGGTTAATACTATGAAGGGTTGTAATATCATCACTAATAAATTTACCACTTTCCAAACTAGTGTTAGGACACTTGCTACTACCGCTATTACGGGTGCCAGTGTTGTATATAGTGTGGATGCTAACGCGGTCAGAGACTCCCGAAGTGGTTCTAATTTATTCCATAGATTTATTACAACAGCCCCGAGGAGTAGAAAACCCCCGATAGCCCACCCCACGGGATTGGATAGTAAAGCGGTGGCCGCCCCTGCTCCTGCAATGGCTCCTTTCACCAGTATAAACGCTTTAATCAACCATGATGTAATAATCAATAGTGGCCCTAAAGCAGCGACGAGAGCACCAACGGCAATGACTGTATTTAATACTGCGGGGCTCATACTCTCGATTTTTATGATGAGTGGTTCCAGCCTGTCTAGTATTTTATTCATTACAGGGGCTAACGCATCTCCAAGCGTGGTGGCAAAATTAAGTACTCTTTTTGTGAGAGCTCCCCATCTTTCACCCGTTGCATTTATTCCATTCATTTGGCGTTGAAAAGCGGTTTCTGTAGCTCCTGATGCATTTGCTATATCTGCCATAATCTCCGCTAGTCGCTCCCCACGGTTACCGGTTACAGCCATTGCATATTTAGCACCTCGAACATTTTCGAATAATTTGGTGAGGGATTCCTCACTCCCATCTGTAGTGGCTGCTAGTGCCTTGATAGCCCCATTAAACCCGTAGGTTTCAATCATGGCCTTCGCATTGGTTACCCCAAGCTTTTTCATAGCCACCTGCATGGCCTTAGTGGGTTTTAGCATTGCTGTCATAGCTGCATTGAAACGAGTGGCAACTATTCGAGAGCTACCCGGTCCAGTGGTGAACGCGGCGAATGATCCGTATACCTCATCTATCGGTATTTTTAATCGTGCGGCCATGTCGGAAACTTCTGTCATCGAGGCGGCAAGATCTGGAAAATTTGTCTGTCCCAGTTTGATGGTCATAAATGCTAAATCAGAGAGGTGTGTCAATTGTTCAGGTGCAACCATATTGTAGGCCTTACCCGCCGTTGATAACATGTTCACAGCGTCCGCGGTTTCTGCTACCCCTGCTTTTGCTGCTTTTGCTGAAATCTGTAACTGTATTAGATTTTCATTTGAATGTTGAAACGCGGAGACAACCTCATAGAGACCTGTGGAAAGATCCCCCGTGCTCTTGTTAAGATCAACAGAGAGGGTTTTTACACCATCTTTTAGTTTCTCTATGGGTGTTCCGGTGTCATTAAGAAGAGTTTGAACATTGGCCATATTCTTATTAAGCTTCATACTCATATATGTAGAGACACCCGCCACGGCCATTAATGGTTTTGTAAACCGTTGGGTGATTACTGTTCCCGCTCTGTTGAAATTGTTAGCTACATTATTTAGCTTTTTATCAATTTGGTTGAACGTCGAACTGAAATTATCACGCCCGTTTATTACGACTCGTAACGGTGACAACATTATAAACCTCGCTTATTAAGAGTATCGAGGGCCATTGGTCCCCAAAACTTCAAATCTTGTTTTGTGAGCTCATAAAGCTCTGAAGGAGGCCACCCGAAAGCAGCCGCCAAGTTTACTATTGTTTGGCGCCAGTCTTTTGGCCACCGGCTAAAAAATACGAGGCCACCTCTACACAGGATACCATGTCCTCGAAACCAAGTTCCTCGATAACCTCGGTGAACTCCCCTGTCATTTTCTCAATCACGGGGAAAAGCTGTTGGAAGGTTAAACCGTTCACCCCTCCCATGTCCAGACTAAGGTGTCCAACCATGTGGGCTTTGATAGGATGGTGGAATACAATTTCCGTGTAATGTTTGGACCCGTATTCAAAGGGCTCTTTCAGTGTCAACGTGTGAGGTAATGAGATATTCATTGCTTCAAAGAGGGCATTCGCGAGGGCCTCTTTATTTTCCTGTGTTGGGTTGTCCGTGGCTTTCTTTCGGAGTTCCCGAATTTCCTTTGATTCTTGTCCCATTGTGCTTTCCTTAATTTGAACAATAAAAAAAAGGAGTGCCGGAGATCGACACCCCTATGGGTAATATATATCAAAAAAGATGTAATATTAAACCTCTTGCATTTGCCCACAAAATTTAACGGGTACCGCGGCCTCTTCAGTCGTGAATGTTCCCTCATGAGAATAGAACGCTTCCGAACACATAACCACTTTTCCGGACCCATATCGAATGGTGACCGTTGCATCTTCAAGATTCTGAAGTTTAGAGATTGTAATCTTTTTACTATCTGTGATCTCTCCCTCAATATATCCCGGCTGTGGTACTTCCTTGTATCCTTGAAGTTCACCGCCCGCACCCATGATGGGTTCTTTTACGGGAATACCCATATTAATGGAAAAATTTCCTTTCGCGTCCAGTTTCTCACCGTTCGCCTGTACTTGTATTACACCAGCTCTTCTTTGTGACATATCATTAACTCCTAGTTAGTCGATTGTAAACGAAATTGAATAACAGCGGAACCAATAATAAACTGGTTGACGAGATCGGGAGGGAGTAGCCAATCCATACGATTTGGATTGTTTGATGGTCTGCTCACTACCAGCTCATCTTTAAACTGGTCCAGGTTTTCAACCTGTCCCGCCGCTTCCTGTTCGATAAACCATGCGATAGCTTCAGCTCGTCCAGTTTCGGGAGTCATAACAACCTGTCCCGCACTCATACGGTCTGAATTATCCGCAAGTTTAGCTCTTCCATATTTTGAGAGGATACGCTGTACAAAAGTGTACTGCAGTCTGAACAAAATAAAGAGGGTGTTCTGATAGCGTAACGCTGTGTCCTCAGCTCCTGCGGAGTTCTTCAGATACATTGTGACCATGCCCTCAGTTTGAACACCGTTATTCTGTGTGAGAGTGGTGATACCATTCTCTACAAGTTGGTTGCGTTCGATCAAGGTCCAGCGATCCTGTTCCACTACGGGGAGAACACCGGTCAAGGTCATTCTGTGCAGTGGGACCGCCGGATCATCTTGAACTGATTCAGCGACACGTGAAGCAACCGCAGCCGAAACACCGTTTATACTATCAGGTTGATTGGTTGCCGCGATTAATGATACATATTGACTATTACGGGATGCATTAGTCGCGAATGTAATCAAATTGGCGCGGGTGTCCTTCTTTGCAGTATAGTACATACCTGGTTTTTGTACAAGCGGGTCCGCTTGAGACGCGAGATATATTTCCACTTTTTCGAGGTTGGTTTCATCCGAATAAGGAGCAACCAGCACATTGAACCAAGTGTCTCCGATATTGTCGAGGGCGTCGGAGATATCGGGGTCTACAGTTCCAGCGGTGAAAGTATCCGTCCCAAGTACTAAACCTGCGGGAAGTTCGTCACTATCGTAATAGTTTACACGAATATCCATATCCCCGACCGCGATACCTAGATTACGGTTGGTAAAGGTCATATTATCCGTGACGTATGTAAGATCCACCACTCTTGATGGGTCTGCAGCAACAACAGCTATCAATGCAGTAGCCACCGCGGAGGCTGTATCTCCAACGGCCACCGATGTGGAATATCTATCCCCATCTACATATACCGATAATTCTCCGGAGGCTGTAGCCGTGCCGGTTAATTGAATTTCCTGTACTGAGGCTGTAGCTGATCCACCATCTGCAATGGCAACAATGTATACAGTTGATACTCTATTATTTTGAAACCAGCGGATAGACGCACGATGAAGTGCAGATCCGTAGCCCGCTAGTTTTCCCACCTGGTCTGATCCCGTGACTAATACAGGAGTATCAACGGCCATAGTGCCGCCGCTTAACTTCTGACCGATTAGGAGGGCCTGAATAGGTAGGGTTTCCGCCCCTGTTGTTGCGAGCGAACTATCAATATCCGCCGAAACAAAGGGTACTAAAATGTTGTTAGGAACACCAGTCATTTGAAAAACTCCTGTTTAGTTATTAACTTTTTATTTCTTTTTTCTTAGGTTCGACCACTTCGAGGTCTCCATCTTTGATTAGTCTCCGGTAGAAACTAATATCCTGTACACTGTCCCCTTTTGGGGGGATGGGGGTTCCAGTTACACGTAACACTTTAACCCCTTTTTTCGGCTTAACTCTAATCATATTCATGATTGTGTTTCCCCTTCTGCTGATAATAGAACTCTGTTCACGGTCGTTTCGTCGGAATTGACTCGTATTGTGTCTACTTTGTAATATAAGAAATCTGGGAGCTTTCTATTAGAATTTTCTTCTGTATAATATGGAATACTTAGAACGATTCTCTGGGTTAGTATTTCCCTGTCCCCTTCAGTGTCTATATTATAGGGAGAAACGTCCGTAATAGTTAGACCCCCGCAGAGACTGATTTCATCATCTTCTTCCGTTGTGTTGGGATCAAATCCGGGCATTTTTCGAGAAAGGGTATTGTCTCGAATGAGGAGCCGCTCGGCTTGTTTCCCGAGTAGGTCGAGCACGTCTTCGGCTTCTTGATTAAAATCGGGATCTTCATCCGGTCGGAGTTGCTCCTCCACCATTATATCCACATACATTGTGAAGGTTCTCTTATACTCATCTACGGTGTATGTATCTCCGATATTTGGGGCTAATCCTTCATTACCAGGGTGTACAAGTACACAGGGTATTGTATCCAACAATCGGGGTGATGGTCTGTTTACATATACCCGCCCACCTACGTCTACCGCGGGGTAACTCTCATCAATACCAGAGCGGAGAAGTTCCCCTATATATCGTCTAATTAGTGTTCTTTGTACTACCATGGTTATTTCCTCGTTAAATAGGCAGTGATAACCCCTACCCCATCAGAATAATAATTATCCACATAATACCGAACTCCTCGAACTGTAACCCGGTCCCCTATACTTATGGGTGCGAGGAGATCTTTCTCTTTGAGTTGTATCTGAGGCTGTAATAATAGTCCGTTAGTGTCTCCCACTCCGTCGATATTGGTGGAAGGATCATCAAAGATAATGGTGTACGTTGTTGTTTTACCTATCCGGTGTATGTACTCTGATTTCACTTTATCTGCGAATACATCCCCATCGAAGAAGGATAGATCGAGATCTGTATCCATTTGTGTAAAAAAAGAATTTCTCTCCGTGGTTTGAATCCCTACGGTTCCAGGGGTGGCGGAGGTGGTTATACCTGTAACATCTACAGTAAAGGCCATGTTTTCCCCTTATAGTGTGAGAATTCCATCACCTTCGGTGGTTCTGTCCCATCGTAGGGTAATATCAGAACCATCGGGGGTGATAGGTAGATCCGTACTTGTTAAGTATGCGAGTAATACCGTTGTATCATAACTGTCTGTACCACTCATCAATACCAAACCTGTGATATCGCTTTCACTGGAGAAACTAGGGATTTCCAAATCATCCGCGAGGAATTTGGTTTTAATGAGGGTTTTTCCCTCGAGTCTATACTCCCCTAGTTGTGAGGCTTCTGGTATGTCTGACTGTACTCTATGGGTTTCCGCATCAGGAGTATAGTCAGTGACTAATAGGATACGAATATCACTATTAATGAAATCAATATTTCCCTTGGCTCTCTCTTCGTTTCCATTTTCGTATAGAATAGACATACCTGTCCCCTTTACTTACTTGTATGATACAAATTTGCTATTCACTAAAGAAGTTAATTCTTCTTTCTTGAAATCGCTCGTTTCAATACGGTCACCAGCATAATATACTTTCTTACCCGTCTTGATTGTGTTTTCCGCGTAGTAGATTACCTCAACAGGTGTGATAGTCTCTTTTGTAATCGGCTCTTTATCGAGTACCTGAGTACTCTCCACAATAGTTTCTTCAAGAGGGTTAGAGCTTTCTTCCTCTTGATCCTCGAGCTCTGGTTCTTCCAGTTCTGAAGCTTCTTCCGAAGTTTCGATCTCTTCCGCTGTCTCATCAGGAGTATCCTCTGTGATAGGTTCATCACTCTCTGTGGCTTTTTTTGCTGCATCGATAATGATACGGGCAATTTCCCCACCACATCCAGCACTGTTTTTTATCTGGGTTACCTTACTATCTGCAATTTCCTCAAGGGATGTGTATCCAGCTTTGATGAGCTTTGTAGCTCGTACCTCGTCAACCTTTGGGAGGTCTATCAATTGGTCTTTAAAATCCATGTTTGTTTCCTTTATATCAAGTAATAGAGAAAAAGGGGCTCACATTGGAACCCCTTTCAAGATACTAAAAATAGTCAGTCGTTTACGCTGTTACTTTAACTTTCAAGTATACGAAAGCGTCCGGCTGATGTACTGCAATCAGTGGGCCTGATTCGAGAGTAAGATCCGCAAAACGTCCTTTTGGATCTGTGATAAAATCAGGAAATTCTTTACCCATGAAAGTACCATGATTAAGGTTTTCAATCATTCCGTAATGTGCTTCCACACGTGCGGCTGTTGAACCCATGATAACACCATAAGGGTCAAGATAGAACTGTGCATCACCATTCGCATCGGTGTACTGTGCTTGGTATGTCCACATTTCCTGTGAGATACCAACACTTTTGTAATGACCAATGTACGTGGCTCTGTTTTCGTCCGTTTGTTTGAAATCAATGTGTCCCGTGTTGTAGTTCTTGAGATCAAGATCTTGTTTCACGTTCTCATCGTTCGACCAGAGGATACCAGCTTCAAAACCCATGATACAACGGTTTGGAGCGGGTGCACCTTTACGGCCCGGAAGCTGTGCAGCGTCGCGGAGATCTTTCTCTTTTGTTGAGAGAGGATCATCCCACTGTGCAGTGCCAGTAAGTGCGATAATATGAGTGGGGTCCATTTGGAAATCCACTTCATAGTCTACATCTTTACCCTGAATGATCGCTTTACCTGTAGATAATGCGTTCGCGAGCTGCAGCTCTTCAAGATTTTTCACACGGTCACGAAGTTTTGCAAGTCCACGTGCAATTTTCACGTTTAGACGTTTGCGAGGGCCTCCGTTGTCGAAGACTTTCTCCCCAGCGTGGCGGACCTTAAGATCTGCAGCGGTGAAGGTCATTTCTTCGTATACGTATGGTATAGCGTGGCGGAGTGTTTTGTACCCACCTGCTTTGATCTTGTTAGCGGCACCCGATCGCGAAACATACGCCGCAATAGTTTGACCACCTTTTTCAATATCGATTTCAATAGTGTCTGTGTCGTGAATGATCTCACGCTGTACAAACATATTGCGAAGAAACGCCGACGGCGCGGGCTTCTGCTGTAATACCGCGAGGAGTGTCCGCGGGGTATATAGTGTTTCTAACTCATTCATAATTTTTCTCTCTTATTGAATTTTTAGATTCAGGTTCCGAGGACATTACTAAATTACAGTAACGTCGATCACATCTTCCATATAGGTGGAAAGGGCTCTCATTGACGCTCTATGAGTTTCAATGTCCGTTACTCCCCCAACTACGAGAGAATCCTTATTGAATACACCTGTAAGCGCGATAGGTGCTTCTCTATCCGCGGAGGTGGTATCTCTGTCTTCGAGTAAAATAGCGTAATATGTCTCTGATCCATCGGAACTGGCATCATCGAGCATCTTAAGCTTACCACCAGTGGTGATTTTACCAAGAACAGTACCCTTCGCGAGGACACCCTGTCCTGTGACTAGGGTTCCGAAATATCGATACATTGGAAACCCCGAAAGTACTAGGTTGTCTACGGGTGAATCACTAGTTTGTGTATTTAATGGCATTTAATACACTCCTTTTTATGGTTATATTCTATTGATTACAGTGCCGCAGCCATTTCAGCGATAGCTTCTTTATTTTCGCTGTCTGGGTTGCTGTCCGTGTTTTCGTCTTCTTCCTCATTAGATGAGGGAGTTTTTTCCGCATCGGCTGCGAGGTTTCTCGCATCGGCTGCAGTGTCATTTTTGTGTTTGCTTATGGCTTCATTAGCTACTGCCATGACTTCCATAGATACATCCCCCGCTGATTTTGCGGAGTCGTATTTACTGGTGGAGATCACTTTATTAGCTGCAGATACAGCACTCGCACCCATAGCCGATACAGAAGAGGCCAACGCCTCAACCTTTTTCATACGGCCGTGTTCTGCTGAAATTGCATCAGCTTCAATGGCCGCGGTAGCTTCGGGATATTTTACTCGTATCTCCGTAGCTGTTAAACTCGGTTCATTCATATCTTTGGCCATTTGGCCCCCTTCGTTATTAATTGAAGCGTTTTTCTCTACATCTTGAAATATAGTATTTTCCTCAAGAATTGCACTATTTCCTGATAATTTTAGCGTTAAAAGTTCATCAAGAGTGGTTATTCCATCCACCATGCCCCGTTTTAGGGCTTCCTTAGCGACAAACATTCCACCCTGTCCAAACTCTTTTAATACCGTGTCCTCTGTGACTTCTCGGTTTGTTGCCACAGTTGAGACAAAAACCTCCGCGAGGGAATCAATATTTTCCTGAATTTTTGCTTTGCCTTCGTCGGTGGTTACATCCACACGTTTATATGGGGATTGAGAGGAAACGATCTCAATATGTTGGATTCCTCGGTCCTTATCCGCTTTGGTGGTGTCCCTATATGTACAAACTACACCAATCGATCCGACCTCCCCAGTATCTGATATATAAATCGATCTTGCACCTGTAGCCACCCAATAGGCTGCACTTGCTGCCATACCATAGACAAAAACATCCGTAGCCTTTCCAGAGTTCTTTATCAATTTTGTGAAATCGGAAACTCCAACAACATTTCCCCCTGGTGAGTCCATAACGAGAAGTATCTCTCGGATATCTTCATCTTCAACCATAGCGAGATATTCAGTTTTGAGTCTCTCAATTGAGGTCATTCCTGATACTTCCGCAAAGAAGGAGGCACGGGGAACGATAGGACCATCTACATACATGATACCGATATCTCCGCGGATATAACTGTATAGGGTCCCATCTTGGGGTGATCCAATATCCGCGACTAGTGCCTCTTTGGTTTCTTTATTCATTTTATGGAATAGTTCGTAATCTCCCTCTTTGAGTTCTCTCTGTGAGAAGGAAACCACGGAACGCATAGCCGCTTTAGTGATGGCCCATTTACCATTTTCAATGGCTGCTAAAATGTTAGGATTCAACATTATTTTTTCTCCTCGTTATCGTTATCCGGTGTTTCCTCTTCTTCGTCCTCATCCTCCGGAGCTTCCTCCAGTGTGGGGTCCTGTTTGAGATTTAACTCGATGAGTGTTTCTTCTTCTCGAGCTCTGCGGGGGATCATCTCATCCCATTTTTCACCCGTCTCCGCCGTGTATTGGTCTTCATGGGTTGCGAGATTACTATCTATTTTAAGAACAGCGGCTTTCGTTTCCTTTAATGGGTCGATCTGTCCCTGTCCGGCTCCGATCCATGCACATTTGCACCACTCTTTTTTAATTACCGGATCATCAAAGAAACCCGGTGCAATTATACGGCCTTTGAGGATTAGTTCCTCGATGAAGGCTTCCCAGATAGGTTGACAGTAATTTTTTGCTATCCATGTTCTACGAGTTTTCCAAAATTTCCACGCCTCAATAAGTGCAGCACGTGCCGAACTGTAAGAGGTGCGGAAATGGAGAAGAAGCTGTTCTGAAGGAACCTCTATCGCGGCCCCTAATTGTATAGCGTAAGAATTGAAAAAACTCTCGAACTCTTTATCACTACTTTTAGGGTCTGCGACTTGAATTTCTTTGTCATCATCGAGGTTTATTATGTTGGCGGTTCCTAATTCGTAATCATAGGCTGATTCTCGATTTTTTGGTTCTTGTGGAGAATTGACCCCTTCCCCTCCTCCTCCTCCGAGTGTTTGCTCTGGGAGAAAAGGTTCATCAAGAGTTCCACCGAGTCCGCTCATATCTTTTACAAAAACGGTGAAGAATGAGGAAACAATAAATTTTTTTAAAACTGAATCAGAGAGACGGGATACATTTTTCAGATCTGCCAGTACGGGAGCGAGCCAAGGCATTCCACGAGATTGCCCTATCCGGTCGAATTGTGCAAGGTGGTGTATATTTTGTCTTCCGTTTTTAGATCGTACCGGTACAGAGTTAAATTTTTCAGCGTCCACTTCAGAGGGGTATTTATCAGATATCCATACATGTGTCCACTCTCCATTTTTATTTTTCTGAATACCCCCTGGATATCCTGTATCCAATATAGCCTCGTCCCATCCGCGGTACCCTTTGGGGTTTCGGACTAGATCCGCTTCAATTTGTTTGATTCGTAATTCAAAGGGCCAATTTCCCGCCCTGTATGGACGTTTCCAAGGTAACATATAGAACATGTCCCCATTCATGAGAGCGGAGATTGCAGCCAGTCCTTGTGATTCATAAAAGTCTTGTTGTCCATCATAATCGGACATTTTTGAAGTTGCCCACGTTTCGAACTGTCTCTCGACGTTGGTCTCCCATGTTTTTACTTCTTCTCTGGTGAGTCCTAAAAAATCACCATTGATTCTGGATTGTGGTTTCAATCCGGAGCCTGCTATATTTGTTCGAGCTCTTCGAAGTGCGGCGGTAGCCATGGGGGTATTCATGTACATATCTCGAGAGAGTGCTCTCGATGCCTGTAGTTTTGGAATAGTATCGTTGTTTGGGGTATCTGCGGTAGATACTACACCTTTCATATCTCGACGGTTTGAGTGTCCTGTGATATATCCCTCATCATACATGGTGGCTATTGCCATTCGACCCCGTGCACGTTTGATACCTGCTTTGGGGGAAAAATATCCGATTGTTTTATCAATCCAATTGAGTTTAGCTTTCATTATACCTACCTGTTATCTCTGAAAACAACTTTTTGTACTCGGATACCACCACCACGGTCTAACTTAATGAGCTTTTTTTCGAGTTCATCTATTTTACTCTCAATGTGGGAGAGGTTGGCTCTCGTTAGTGTACGGTTGCCTATAGTGTACGATTGTGATTGTAATACGGCGGTTTCGGCTGCTATGTATTGGTTGAGCCTTGTTTCCGTTCGTGCTATCATGTCCGCTATTCGTCCCATGGTATACCCCTTTCAATGGTAATATACTAAATACCTTTGGAAACCACTCCAATTTTTCTTTTACTGTCTGGTTTCTGTAGTACCATATTTCTCATAAATTGTGTAATTTCTTGAGTAGTATTATCAGTAGGATTTAATAATTTATATCTGTTCTCCATCACTATTGGGTACGCCTTTAGTGCTGCTATCGCGTAGTTTCTACAATCCAGTGGTTCATTTCTCACCCCTGGTGTAACTACCCATTTAATTTTTTTCTTGCCTCCGTGGGTGATTACCTCTTTTTGTTCCGATACTAGTTC
>CEPX01198264.1_pt1 | contig 20096 bp, 40 predicted proteins | sample 361361 | NCBI WGS metagenome assembly CEPX01 (sample SAMEA2619974, study PRJEB7988) | marine metagenome | biome: marine biome (ENVO:00000447); feature: mesopelagic zone (ENVO:00000213) & marine oxygen minimum zone (ENVO:01000065); material: "saline water (ENVO:00002010), including plankton...
GGAAGATGGTAAGAAGAAGGAAATAAAGAAAGAGATGATTAAGATAATAAAGAAAGAGGTGAGTTAAATGAGAGTTACAACATACGGAACAAAGCCAGTAAGTCTATGGTTAGGAAGATTGTTTAGTAGAGTCTTTAGAAGTAAGCAAGGTTTTATCCCTTTATGTATGGATAGTTGTTTGCAGAAAGACTTGAAGATGAAAGGACTGTTGAGGTGATGGATGATGAACAGTCTTAATATTAAATGGAGCAATGACAAGCAAGAGATTGGTCTTACTGCTGATGGTGGTTTCAAATACTATCCAAGAGGTAAAAATGTATCCAACAGTTAAAGAACTACATAAGCGTAAAGACGCATTAAGAGAGATGGAGAGTGCTTTATTGAAAGATAAAGAAAATATCAATTCTAGTATAGAAACTATCAATATTGAGCTTGAAGGTATAAACAAGCTATTAAAGTTGCATGAGGTGACAAAATGACAAACAAGCATAAAGGTATCGTTAAAAACATTTCAATGAAAACAAAAGGTATTCTAATCATTAACAAGGATTTAAGTGAAGAATGGTGGAATCCTCTTTCTGATAAAGCAAAGGAACTAATAACTCCTGATCTTAAAGGTAATGAAGTTGAATTAACAATCATCAATCAAGAGAAACGGAGCTTCAGTTATCTAGTGGTTCTGAAGCAAAATGTCTCAGAAGTTAGTGGTGGGTGTGTTAGAGAAGGAAGCGAAGAATCAAGGAGATACAGGGCTATGTCAGTAGCTTATGCTAAAGATGGGTGGGTTGCTGATAAAATAGAGAAAGATGAAGTAATGAAGATGGCTCAAAGTATCTTCTTGTTTATTATGAATGGAGAATAGAAATGGGTATGTAGAAAAGCGTTATGCTTTATCAATGGATTTTGTAAATCAAATAGGATATGAAGGGCATAATGAATTAATTGGTGAATGATAAATCAAGAGGTAATAAAAGTGAGATTATTCAATAAATATTTCAAGAAAAAGAAAAAGATAATTAAACCTTTAAAACGCAGAACAGTTAAGGGTTTTTATGGTTACTGCAAAGAATGTGGTAAAGAGATAGGAGATAAAAGAAGAAACATATGTGATGATTGTATGGCTTTTGAGGTGTAGAATGAATACATATTATTATTTAATGCACTTTTTTGCTAATCTAATAGTCTTTGGTATAATCTTTGGTTGTTTAATGTTTTTTATACAAAGGGTGATTGTGTTTATAATCCATAAGAAACTTGGTGGTGTAGAATGAAGAAATGTAATATCTGTCAAAGTGGTAATGTTCATATTATCAAGCGTAAGATAACAAAGATTGATGATAGTATAGAGAGAGAGTATATGGAAAAGTGTTTTAACTGTGGTAATCTATTATTTGGCTATGTAAGACCAGAGGTGGTTAATGATGATGATGACAAGCAGAGGAATAGGAATATTTGATGTTGTGGGTGATTCTGGTGAAGAGTATGTTACTGATAGGATTAATAAGACTTGCACGTGTAAATTTTGGTATTATTCTAAAAATCCAAAGACTTGCAAACATTTAAAGAAACTGGGGATTCAAGATGAATAAGAAACAAGCTATTGCTATTAATCGTAGTTTAAAGGTTATGGACAATTCTTTTCATTATAAAGAAGGTATTATTAAGATAAGTCGGCACGAAACCCTAAAACACGCATTGGCTAAGTTCTTATACTGTTTTGAGTTAAAAAAGAACGGTATTTATTATTATACTGAGGTTATCTTTAAGAAAGGTAAAAGAGCTGATATATTTGTTCCAGAATGGAATCAAGCTATTGAGATAATGGCTAGTGAACAAGAAGCTAGTATAAAGGTTAAAGAGGAGGAATATCCTGTAAAGGTTAAATCTGTTAAGGCAGAGGATATAATAAAACAAAATGGAATTAAATATAACTGAGAAAGCCATAATCTTGGACAGTTTAAAGTTCAAGTTAAGGGTATTAATCTGTAATGATCCTCAAGAAAAGAATGTAGAGATATTAAAAATTAGAATGTTAATAGAGAAGTTTGATGATTTAGGGGTTGGGAGATTAGAAGAATGATGTAGGTGAGCTAGATGATTAATGTGATGTATAAGAAGCTATTGGACTCAAGGGCAGGGTTAGAACATTGTTTAAAGTATCTTAAAGAGCATATTAATTACAAGTGGAGTCATATAGTAACTTTGAATAAAAGCCGATATTACGTTGCTTTTGGCTTTAATGATTGTCCTAATGTTGCTATCTTGTTCAAGACACAATGGTATGAGAGTTACGGTGATAATAAGTTTATTAATGATAATGGTCAGGTAGAGACAGGTATTGGAGATAGTATCAATTCAGAACACATAAAACAGATGATAGAGCAAGGAGTCAAAGATATATACACAGTTCACGAAAAAGGTGACATTTACACTATTAGTATGAAAGACTTTTTACTTAAATCACATCCTAGAAATGCAAAGGAAAGAAGGGTAAGGTCTTTCAGTATTCATAATTATAAGAGGGTAAACAAATGAAGATATTAAATTTATATGCTGGGATTGGTGGAAATAGAAAACTCTGGGGAGATGAACATGAAATTACTGCAGTAGAGATTAATCCTGAAATAGCAGCAATTTATAAGAAATTATATCCTAATGATAAAGTAATAGTAGCAGATGCTCATCAATATTTATTAGAACATCATAAAGAGTTTGATTTCATTTGGAGTAGTCCTCCTTGTCCTACTCATTCAAAAATGAGGTTTTTAAAAAATGTTCAAGAAAATAATAAAGATGTTTATCCAGATATGAAATTATATGAGGAAATTATATTTTTAAAACATTTTTGTAAATGTAAATTTGTTGTCGAGAATGTAAATGGATATTATGAACCTTTAATAAAACCAGTAGAAATAGGAAGGCATTATTTTTGGAATAATTTTAATTTAAGTAAAATAAAACATAATTCAACCAAGATACTTCGTAATAAAGATAGTTCATTAAAAACACTTGCTGAAATGAGAGATATTAGTCCTGATATTATTAATGTTACATCAATAGATAAACGCAAAGTTATATCTAATATGGTTGATTATAAGATTGGAAAAGAGATATTTAATTTTATAAGATTGGAAAAGAGATATTTAATTTGGCTTTCAAGGAGAAACAAACAACATTATGAAATTCATCACATCATCAAGGCAGGGGATTCTTATAATAGTCACCTCTTTTTATAGTAACCCTCTGCCTTTATATTCACAAAATGAAAAAGACAATAATCCCAAACAAATGTATTGAATGTAATTGTGAACTGTGGTTCGATGAAGATCATAATCGTAATTACATATATCACAGAGGAAAATATAGATGCAAGGAGTGTTTCAAATGATGGAAAGATATGATGAATTAAAAAGGCGTTTAAGGTTATATCCTATTGGTGATTTGGTTGTATTGGAAGAAGCTATTAAGGATGTAATGGAAGAAAAAGAGAGGATAATAAATAAATGATAGGCACGATATTATTTTTCTTCATAATATGTTTTTGTTTTGGTAGTTTGATAACAAGGAAGCTAAAGTTTGAGGATGGTTTTGAACAGATAGTTATAAGTATCGGTGTTGGTCTTGGTTTGGTTTCTATCTGGATGGTGTTTACTAATCTGTTAAGGATTCCGTTGGTTTGGTTTGACCTTTTGTTATTCTCTTTGTTCATTGTTGTTGTGTTTAAAATAAAATTAAAGAAGATTAAGTTTGACAGATATTCTGTTGGTGCTTTGGTTATTTCTTTGGTTCTTTTGATTGTAATGTTGTTTGGTTCTTACCGTTATCCTTATTTGGAAGATAGTGATCCTTGGCAACACGCAGAATCCGCTAAGTATGTTTCTATTGAGAAGACTTTGTATCAGCCTGAGAACTATACGTTTCATTATACAGATTCGTATCCTCCAGTATATACAGGATTAATGGGTATTTTACACCAGACTAATGATTCTATCTCTGATACGTTGAAGATCTTTAATTGTATTATGTTAGCTTTGGCTATCTTGTTCTTCTATTACTTTGCTAAAGTCTTATTCAAAGATAAGAAGAAGGCATTACTATCCACTTTTATTATAGCTTGTCTGCCTAGCTTTATGTCTCATATTATCTGGGCACAGACATTAGCTGTATGTCTCATGTTTGTCGGTTTCTATTGCCTTCTGAGGCAGAAAGAAAGTTTACTATGGATGATACCCTCTGTTATAATCGTGGCAGGAATCTACCTTATACAGCCTTCTACTGCTATTATATTTAGTATAATGGTATTTATTATTTGGTTAGGCAAGACTGATATGTTTTTCAGGTATATCCATATACTTTATTCTCTACTACTAGGTGTATTAGTATCTATGCTTTGGTGGGGAGATATGATATTAAGGTATGGTTTGCTTGGTGCTTTCAATGGTCTTAACGGTGATGTTTCAAACTTATTGAGTGTATTAACAACAACAAGGTTTGATGGTTCAAAGATATATGTTTATAATGTGTTTAGGTTTCTGGCTATACCTTTAAAGAATAAGATAGATCAGCCAATTGGTTTGGGTTTGGTTGTATGCTTCTTACTGATATTAGGGGTTTATCACCTAATCTCGGTTAGAAAGAAATACTTTCATTCATCAAGGATGAAGATAATAATAATGTGGTTGGTGTTTACTTTCATAGGTATCCAAGGTAATCTGTTACCTGTTCAGATATTCCCTCATAGGTTCTGGGTATTCTTTTCTATACCTGTAGCTTTGTTGTTAGCTGAGGTTATAATAGAACGGTATGATAAACTGCCTATTGTGTTCTGGACAGTTATAGGTTTAATCATATTGTTTAATGCTGTTCCTAAAGTTATAATCCAGACAGATGTATGGAGTACTGCTTGTGGTTTGGATTGTATTGAAGAAACAGAAGATATGGCTTTCTTGAATCAGCTACCAAAGAATACTAATGTGTTTACTTATCCGAAAGATATACGGATTATTGGTTATGATATGTATCAATGTTTCTGGTGTGATGATTACATATATAATACAACAGGTGTGTTTGATTATATAGATAACTCTGATTATGAATATGTTTTAACTCCTAAAAATATTACAACTTTTGAATATAAATATATCAAGATCAGGAGTACAGAATATTGGAATTTGTATATAACGAGGTAGATAAAAATGAATGATTGGGTAGTAGAAATAGTTGGTTGGATAATAAAGATTTTCATAGCTGTTGTTTTAATGGGTGCATTATGGAATCGTTTTAAACCAAGGGTTGAATGATAATGAAGATATTAATTTTATTGTTATGTTTGTTATTAATTGGTTGTGCAAAGGAAACAGAGGTTACTAGTATTTCTTTCAATGGTACTGAGCCTTTGGAGATAAAAGATAACTTCTCGATACCTGAACCTGAACTATACAGGGAACAAGTATATGAAGAAGCAACAGAGATAGTTACAATGGTGAAAAAATGAATATAGTATTTAATACTTTAAACAGAACTGATATATTACTTATCATAATATTTGTTTTTCAGTTATTAATATATTGGAAATTATATAAGAAGGTTGATACAAATGACGATTGATGATTTCCTTATGAACATAGCACATCATTGTAAAAGAGTTAATGATAGGCAGATAAAGAAAAAATATGATAGGTTTGCTTATGATTTTATAAGAGAGAATATATTAGATCCTATACAAAGAAGGGAATATCAGAGAATGTATATGAGGTATAAAAGATGAAAGGGGATGATGATATAAAGATTCAATGGGGTATGTTATTCTCTGGTATTGTTTTTGGTTTAGTTATAATGTTAGCTGTTGATTGGGTTTATGATGATTTCTTAGTGGACGATTGTAAACCTAACCATGTTGATATAAGACAGAAAGAAAATGCTATGATAAGAGTAAATCAATTACAAATAGAGAATGATAATCTTAAACAAAATAAACGTGAAGAAATTGATAATATATTAAAGGAGACATATAAGGATGAAGAAGAATACTGATTGGGTATTAGTAGTTTGCTTTTTAATATTAGGTTGTATGTCTGTTTATATTGCTTATGAAAATTATAAGCTACGAACAGATAACACTTTATACAATGAAGCTCTTGATTATTATTCTGGTCAAGATGCAACTATTAAGATATTAGATCCTGAATTAAGGGGGATTGTAAAACGTGCTGCTATTGTAGGTGTTGCATATAAAACTGATGAGATGTATTGTATTTGGACAGAGGGGATGACTGATGAACAAATCAATGCTACATTATACCATGAAAACTGTCATATATTGACCTATAGAAAATATGACCACTTTTGTTACGGAGATGATACAAATAGAAACTAACAAGATATATAATGAAGATTGTATAACAGGAATGAAGAAACTGCCTGATAATTCTGTAGATTTAGTGCTAACTGATATACCTTATGGTGAAGTTAATAGAGAATCTAATGGATTAAGAAATTTAAATAAGTTAGATGGGGATATTGTTACTTTTGATATTACTAAATTAAGTAATGAGTTAATAAGGGTTTCTAAAGGTTCAATATATATATTTTGTGGAACTGAACAAGTATCTTATATTAGGAAAGTTTTTGTTAAAAATAAATTATCCACAAGATTATTAATTTGGGAAAAAACAAACCCTAGTCCCATGAATGGTGAACATATTTGGTTAAGTAGTATAGAATGTTGTGTGTTTGGTAAGAAATCTGGTGCAACATTTAATGAGTTTTGTAGTAGTGCTGTATTGAGAGAACAAGTAGAATTAAATCAAAAACACCCTACACAAAAACCTAAAAAACTATTTAGAAGATTAATTAAAGCATCAAGTAACGAGGGGGATATTGTTTTAGATTGTTGTATGGGTTCTGGAACTACTGCTATTGCTTGTAAAGAGTTAAACCGTAAATATATAGGGTTTGAAATATCTGCTGAATATATGGAAATAATAAATAAACGATTAATGCAAGAATGTTTAAGGAGTTTTATATAAAATGAAGGTGATTAAAGATGCCAAGATATGAAATAGAACACAGGATATACAACAATGTTTTAGCAGACTATTATGTTGTTACTGCTAGAAGCAAGGCAGAAGCTAAAGCAAAGGCTATTCGGAAGCATGATTCTGATAGGGTAGAAGTTTTTAGTATATAATTGATAACAACAAAGTTTAAATAGTAGTTTTTTCAAAAAAGAGGATAGTATGGTATATAATAGAAGTACAAAAACAGCATATATAAAAAAGTTGTACTATAGTATTGTTTCTTACATAAAAGAGTATAATAAATTACCTCCTACTACCCTTTCTAAAGCAGCAAGACAATACCATATTAATAAGCTCAAGTATGACGGTGTGATAAGAAAGATAGGTTATGGTGTTTGGGAAGCAGATATGGATAGATTTGACCAATTAAAAGCCATAAAGAAGTACAAAAACAGCATAGGTGATGGTAGGAACATACGTGGTCATGGTTTTCATTATAAGATTGTGTTTCCTGAGATAAGTAATTGGGGTAAGAGAATTGCTTTGCTTGATAAGAAGAAGATATTATATAAAGAATCTAAGGCTACTTGGCAAGGTCAGAGGATTATCATAAAAGGATATAAGTGTTGGCTTTGTAATAATAGTATAGTTGTTTATACACCTAAAGGTAAGAGTTTTTATCATTATACTGCTCAGGATAGTATGCAGAGTGCTTTCATTGATTTAATAAGTGTTCTAAGGGGTTTAGAAAGCCGATTAGGGATAGTTCTCAAGTTCAAAGGCAAGTATAAGGTAACTACAAATAAGCAGCACTTTGGTAAGATAAATGATTCTCTTGCTAAGGAATATAATAATAAGAAAAGGAAATTGTATATAAAACAAGATGGTGAGTATTGGTTAATCATAGATAATTCTTTTAATTTAAATGAATTGGAATGTGTGCATCCAAAAACAGCCAAAGAAGATATGGATGATGGTGTTGTTCCTTTCATAAATTCAGTAAGATCTAATAAAGGTGTTACTATTGATACTTTAAAAGATATGATCTATGGTGTTACTAAGAACCAGTTGGTGTTTGATTCTAATATGGAAAGCCATTTAAATGTGTTGGAGAAGTTAGGTTCTGCTGTTGATGAGTTGCGTAATGAAATAAAGAATTTAAAACGGATAGGTGAATAAGAATGAAGTTATGGTATAGGAGTAAGAAAGATGGTCAGCTTAAAGATTTGGATTTAAGTTTTTGGAGTTTTGTCAAGTGCCACTTTTTAGGCAGCTTGGGTTTGACCCTGATAATATGGGGAACTTTTTTTGTAATAGGTCTTGCTTTGGGTTTGTTAGGAATGGCGGTGATATAAATGAAATTGAAAGTCTGGTCAGATGATAAGTTAAGTTTTACATATTTCGATGTTGATATGTTTAGCTTTATGAGATTGTATATCTTTAGTAGGATTGTGTTTACTGCTATAGCTTTAGGTATATTATTAGTGATATATGTGTTGGTGGGATAAAATGGTAAGAAATATTAGATCTTTCAAGGATATAATGTGGCAGAGAGAAATTTCATCATGGGTTATGACTATTTCTTTATTAATTGCGATAATATCTATTTTTTTAATAAAGTATGATTTGATTTATATTAATCTAGCTTTAGTTTTTAGTTTACTTTTTATTGTAAGTTTTATTGATATGAGGTATTGGGATACAAAACGATTTATGTTATTTGAATAAAGGGTGGTGAAATAAATGGAAATACTTGCAGAATGTTATGAGGAAGATTATGATGATGAAGAAGAGTTAAAGCATGAAGAGGAGAAAGACTTTTTCAAGTTTGATCCTGTTACTGGTAGGTGTAGTAGGTATTGCATTTTGAATGAACGCAATCCAGATCCTAGAGAGTTGGATGCTATGTTTAATGACTGGTGTTATGAATGAAAAGGATAAAAGTTAATTTGGATGGTCATGTAAAATGTCCTAGGAATAATAAGTTTCTGGATTACAGTTATTGCAAAGTTGAATGTATAGATTGTTTCGGTGTTTGTGGTATGATTGGCAGACCTACTCATGTTTTATGTAAGAGGGGTTCAAAGAAAGATGAGGTGTTAAAGAAAAGTGGCAGACGATAAAGGTATTCAGAAGATTTTTCAAAGAGCTATTGATAAGAGTGAGAAATTGAATGAGATAGTAAAAGACAATTTCAAGGATATGTTAAGGAACGCTCCTGTTAATCTTGTTGAGTTATTAAAGGAAGCTCTTGCTGAAGTAGAGAATGAAAGATAATAATGTTTATAAATCACAATATCAAGGAAAGGTTTATGAAGAAAAACAATTTATTCAATGCTTACAGTAAAGTGATAGTTGATATAAGCAGGAACAGTCCTGTAAAATGGTTGGATAGATTCGAGGACATAATAAAGACAGCGAAGAGAAACAAAGATGGAACAATGGATAATTGATGCTTTTGGTTGGATAGTAAAGATTATCTTAGGTATATCTTTTATAATAGCAATCTGGGCTGGTGCAAAAAAGAATAGGGTAGTAAATGATGATGCGACAGAAGAAGACAATTGGTAATAGTAAATTGACTGATTACTCTGAAACTAAGGAATTGGTTGTTAGGAATTATGTTAGACCAATAAAATGGTCGAAGAAGAAAGATAATGATAGGCAAGAACTATTGTCAGGATAGGCGTAATATTTTATGGATAGTTTTGATTTCTACTTTTGTTAGATTAATTTTTCCTTTGGTTAATTTCATATTTGATAGGAACTATTGGTTTAGTGATGGTAGTTCTCCATATTTCTTGAAGGGTGATAGTTTTTATTATGCTGGTGTTTTATCTAATTTCGGTTTTAACAATATAACTATATACATTTTACCCTACTTGTTTACAATAGCAACTTTGATTGTTTTCTATCTTGTGTGTAAGAAGATTAATATTAAATATTCGTTCTTAGCAACTATCTTGCTTTCTTTGTTTCCATTCTTTTATGACCATTCTTTGATCGGTTATGTGGACACCCCCCATTTCATCTCTCTCTGCATAATCTTACTGGTCTATTTGTATATTTTGTTTATTGAGAATCTCACAGCCAAAAAATATGCCTTATCTTCTTTTCTTATGATTTTGTTGGTTTTTGTACCTTTAATGTTGAGAGAGGTTTGGACAGGTTTTCCTATTGTAACTTTGTTTTTCTTTGTCGGTGTTGTGTTTGCTTTATGCAGGAAGGTGTGGCATTACATTATTTTTGGTTTAGCTTCTATCCATTTTATCTTTATTTATATAACTCGGTTCTTGAAACTTGTAATGTTTAAAGTTCTGGGCGTTGCAGAGTATCAGCCTCCTTTATACTTTGTTTATCATATAATGTTTATCTGGGCTGTTATAATGTTTTTCAGGGAAAAGAGGGATAATGTTATGCGTTTTTTGTTTGGTAGTGCTTTGGTTTACTATGTGTTTTCTTTGTTCATTGGCAGGTTTGGTGCTTTCGCTATCATCTTTATAGTGTTGTTATTCTTCAAATGTATAAAAGGGTTTAATGCAAAGTATATATTCTGGACTATAATTATTTTTAATGTCATAGTTATAGGATTATCCTACCTTTATACCACTCCATTGATTAACCGACCGTATGAACAGATGTTGTTGAAAGCTAATGAGGATATAGATATTGTGAGCTTTTGGGATAATGGTCATATCATTAAATATGTCACAGGAAGTGAATATGGTTATGGTAATCACCCTAGAAGCGAGGGATTCGTTCAGAGGGTTTGTAAGGGCTATTCTCTGCCAGAAGATGATGCTTTCATACATTTAGACAAAGTACGATTAACTACTCCGTATTACCTTGTAATTAGCTCTAGGGATATAAAGAAGATTGAATGGTTGGGTTATAACTTGAGCAATGATAGTATTTTGAATAAAACTTATAATAACGTTCCTCTTGACAATTTTGATTTGATAGGCTATTCAGAATATAAAAATGATAAGAACTGGCTTTATAAAAGAAAGGTGAAATAAATGAAAAAATTAAAATTAGGTGATTTTATATGTTAGATGATGGTGGATTAATAATTCATTATGGTTATGATTCTGTTGGTATGTCCAAAAGTAGAGGTTTTGAGAAAATAGCAATTTGTTTAGTTTGTCACAATGGAGACCATAACGACACAATATGTTTAGTGGAAAGAAAAATAATATAATGAACGCAGAAACATTCGGCAAACTGATTGAATACGGTTACAGCCTACTAGAAGAAAAGAAAGAAGAAGAAAACTATAACGGTAGCATAGGATACCTACAATATCTACGGAGGAAAGAAGATGAAAATAACAATGGAGATAGACACAGAGAAGCTAACCGAGAAAGATGGTGAACTATTAAACGCAGTAGCAGACCAAGCATACCCTGCTGAAGAAGAAGACGCAGCAGAAGAACCAGAAGAAGAAGAACCTGAAGAAAAACCAAGACCTAAAAAGAAAGACATACTACAAGATCCTGAAGAACCAGAGGAGGTAGAAGACGATGAGCTTGTGGAAGAAGAAGACTGAACAAGAAAAAGAAGAAATAAGAAAGCAGAAACTTGAAAAGTATAATGCTAAGATGGAAGCATATTTCCAGAAGAAGTTTATCAAGAACTCTAACCAAGATTATGGGATTTTACCAGAATTCTGGAACAAGCTAAACAAAATCCAAAAACTATGGTGGATAGAAAACAAAATAACAAGCAAAGGGGACTACCTAATCAAAGGGTGATAACAATAACAGAATTATTCGATGTAAGGGTATTAAACATCAGATTGAAAACAAGGAAAAGAAACGGTGGTGTAGTAATAACATTGCCTAAAGATTTTTGTAAAAGGATAGGAATAACAGCAGAAGACGGAGAACAAATACAGATAATCGTCCACGAAATAATAAAAGGTAACAAAAACATCACCCTTTGCAAAGATTTTTACACCAAACCCTTATAAAAATGTATGAAAAGGTATATTGTTGTATCTATATGTAATCTAATTTATAAACTAATTCTTTATATGAAACAGCAGGTGTTATAGTCATATCTATAATACGGATAAACCAATAATTACGAGGTGTGTGTAATATGGCTTCAATTAAAACATTGAGTGCAAATGCACAAGCTCTCGTAGGAATGGCTTTTGTCATCGGTCTTGGATTAATAATCCTAGGCAGATTCCAGTTAGTTACCAACATAACAACCGCGGCTAATACCGCAGTAGGAATATCAGATATGTCTTAATAAGATATGCTGAACCTAAGACTTTATAACTGGAATTGACGATAGGGATTGTGTTCTTAATACAATTCCCGTCAGTATGCTGATTGGATCGGAATTAATTTTAATTAGTGAGAGCTAATTAAATGTTCAGTCGTTCTAGTCGGTGTAGGTGTGTTCCTACTTGCTGCTTTCGCAAAGAGTCAGGGCTAAGGCTAACCGCCTATCTTTAATTTCAGGGTAGTCTTCTGCGAGGAAGGTTACCCTCTTTTTTTATTTAGTGATAACTATTTTCTATAACAATAATCTTTATAAACTACTACTTCTATTTTACTTTTATGATAAAGAAATGTGAATATTGTGGAACAGAATTTGAGTCAAGTAAAAGGTATTGTTCTCGTCATAAATATTGTTCTGTTAAATGTAGGATAAAAGCACAAAACAAAAGAGCAATCTTAAAGAAAAGTTTAGGAAATATAACTAAAAAATGTGTGTGGTGTAGTGTAGAATTTAAACCACATAAGTTTCAGAAAGGACAACAGAAATATTGTTCAGAAAGATGTAGACAAGATTCTAAATTAAATAGAATATCAAAAGAAAATAGTTTTACTATTTGTCCTCAATGTAATGGTATTAAAAAAAAGAAATCTAAGATATGTATTAAATGTTTGAATAAAGGTAGGATTCAATCTGAAGAACAGAAATACAAAGCAAGGTTATTTAAGATTCAGTATTTAAAGGAACAGTATGCTGTTAATGGTATTTGGTCTCCTACTATTGGTAGGTATGAAAAACCTATCTTAGATCATTTGGAAGAATGTTTTAATTATCCTATTCTTCGTCAATATGCTGTAAACGGTTATTTCTTGGATGGTTATTGTCCTGCTTTAAATTTGGCTATTGAGATAGATGAGAAAGGTCATCTTATTAAACAAAAACAAATAAAGGATAAGAAACGCCAGTCTTATATTGAGAATGAGTTAGGTTGCAAGTTTTTGAGGATACCTATTTCAGTTTAATCTTATATACTTCATTATAATAGTTTTTATATATAAGTAACTTTATGTAACAACTAAATGGTATATTTAATTCTAAAAAGGAGGAATCAGAATGGCAGTTAAAGAAATTATGATAAAAAGAAAAGGGAACGTAGTTTTTAAAAAAAATATAAATATTAATATGTCTGGAAAAGGTATTAGAGCTTCAAAACCAAGAGGGGGGGTAGTAAAGTTACTTATTGGGTTTATGTATTGCCATATATGTTTCCTATGAAAGCATTTAGAACTAAAGCGAGGGCAGAAAGATATTTTAAAAAATTAATAAAATAAATGAAATAATATGGTAAGATTAACTCGTTCTCAAAGAGTGCAGAGGTTAGGTTCGCAGAGGTTTGAACGGTTACGATTACAAAGAGAAAGAGATAGGAGAACTGAGGAACGTAGGTTAGCAGAACGTGAATTAAGAAGAAAGCGTGATGAAGAGTTACGTTTACAAACACAAGCACAAGAGTTAGCATTGAAACCACAGGAAACTGCTTCTATTAATCTTATAAAATCTTTTAATACATACAAGGGTGCTAATACTCCTTTTGGTAGAAGGTTGTTTTCAAAATCTCCACAATATGCTACTGCTTCTTTGGCTGGTGCTGGTTCTATTCAATTACCTTATTTTACTGGAACATATAAAGAGTTAGATCCTAAGAGTTTACAGGTTACAACGAGGCAATCTAGATTAATACGTTTTGGTAGTAGGGGTAATCCTATAACTGAGACAAAGGTTATAAAAACTGAGAAATTAAAGATTCCAACACAGAAGACTGCTAATGTTTTTAATCGTGTATCTCAAACATGGGAAGCTAGAGGTTCTTTTTCAAAAGATATTGCCAGAAGCCAGAAACAGATAATAGCTGCTCAAATAGCGAAAGCACATGAATTGAAGATAACTCCTATGATGTTAAAGAAGTTAAAACCAGAAGCATTAAAGAAATTACAGGAAGCAAAGAAAGCAGGGATATTACGTAGAACTTCTGAGCAATCATTAAGACGAATAAAGACACAAGAGATTAGAACATCAGAACTAAATAAACTTTTACCTCAAAGGAAATACAGAGCTGATTTAGCTGTTGTGAAGTTATTAAGAGAAACAGGCAATCTTACTAAAATTGACCGTAAGACATTTGAAGCTATAAAATCTAATCCTAATGCAATAAGACAATTAACTAGAAGGGTTACAACGTTCCCTGTTACTAGATTATTTCAGGATAAAGTAAGAAGTATTGCAGGTATTCAAGAATTAATAGATCCTAATAAGACTTTAACAGATAAAGAGTTTAAAGTTTTTATAAAGAATCTAAATTATTATACTGGTCGTGGTGTTGATAAGTCTATTGCAAAAGCATTAAGGACAAGGATGGAACTTAAAGCATGGGAAAGAAGACAAGCTGCCCAACTTCATAAAGAGATGAAATTAGGTAAGGGTCTTTTGTTTGAGAAAGTAGAAGTAAGAGATAGTAAAGGAAGATTGATAGCTCAACCTGTTGGTATAGGAATTAGTATATTTGAAATAAGAAAGTCACCAAGATATTGGGTTTTTACTCCTGATGAATATTTAGAGTTGGCTAATATAAAAGCTTATGAAAATTATATTAAAGAAGTTAGAAAGTATCGTGGAGAGAATGTAAGTTATTATGATAGGAAAACAGGTAAGGCAACAATAAGGAATTTAGATTTTGATAATAGGAGAATTAATATTGTTGAAATCAATTCTAAAACAGGGGTGAGTAAAAAGTATTCAATAACCCTCAAAGAGAAAAGTAAACCATTTAATATAAAGAATTATTTAGTTGATATTTCTAGACAATTATCTAATCTTGGAACAAGAAGAGGAGCAACTCTTCCAGAAATAGGTAGAAATAGTCTTAATTTTTTAAAATCAGGTGGTAAGGTTATAAAAGAGGTTTTAGGTTGGGATGGTTTTAGGAAATTAACTATAGGATTATCAAATGTAGCAACTTCTTTTTCTGTTACAGCCACTCAACAAGATAAAATTAGATTAAAGGATTCATTAGCTAATTTATTTACTATGGGTTTAATATTAGATAAAGCTAATAAAAGGTCAGATAAGAAATTAACTCAAAGTGAAATTAATACATTAAGAAAAGCAAAGAGTAAATTTGAAATAAATGTTATTAGAGGTAAGTATAGAAGCGAGGAACTAAGGAAAGCATACGCTAAAGTTAGGGCATTAATGAAAGATAAAGATGTTCAATATTTTATGGCTATTGTGGCATTGGGTATTGCTGCTGGAAGTTTATCTGCTCTTTCAGCTATTAAGGGTGCAACAAGGGGTGTAAGATTATTAAGGTTCATAGGTAAGGGAACTAAAGCTGCTGAGGAAGTAGTATTAGTTTATTTCGGTTCTAAAGCTGGTGTAGATTTTTTAAGAGATCCTTCAAGTGAGAACGCTTGGCGTATGATATTTTTCACATTACCAACCTTTTCAGTATTAAAAAAGAATGCTAAACTTTTTAGTTCAAGGGTTAGAGCCAACATAGCTAATACTGATGATGCAGTAGCAGTATTAGATTATTTAAAGAAATTAAATGCTCTTGATGAGAAAAAGATAAGGGCTAATTTGAAAGCAGCAACTTCTAAAAGTATGATAACTAAATTTAAGAAAGAATTATTAGTAAATCAGAGATTAAAATTATCTCTTGATAATCATAAAGCTTATCTTAAATCTATTATGGGTGATGCAAGGAATATCAAATCTAGTATGTATTCAAGACTTACACCACAGAAGAAGATAAACCAGTTCTTAAAAAAGGAAGTAGATTTGTTCCATGTTACTGGTGCTGCTGATGCAAGAAAAGTTTTTGGTAATGAGGTATTTAAACTTATAAAGAATGAAAAGCAATTAAAAGAATTTGCAAAGAGGGTTGGTGCTGGTATTGTTCAACCTGATGTTCCCAAAGTTTCATTTAAAATAAAAATATCTAAAGTAAAAAACTTTGATAAGATAATAAAAGAAGAGTTCATAAAAGAAGGGGTTGTTATGGGTGGTGCTAATGCTATGAATCTACAAGTAGCAAAAAGGTTTAGACGTTCTACTGCTGACTTAGATGGTAAGATTTTAACTGGGGCACAAAGAGTTTTAAATAATATTGCTAATAGGTTTAATAAATCTGCTGGTAGAAAAAGATATATTGTTAAACGAGGTCGGCACAAAGGCACTTTTAATATATTAGATACAAAGACAGGCAAAATAATAATAGATTTGACCAATTATAAAAATATAAAGAAATTATCTGTTGTGAAAACAGGAGATGGTGTATTGATAGAATCAAAAAGACAATTACTTTGGAATAAACTAACAGATGCTTTAATAAAACCAGAAAGGTTTTCTAGGAAAGGTGCAGTAGATATTGCTGATATAATAGCTTTAACAGATGGTAAAGTTAAGGTAAGTGATTTGGCTATTAAGTATAAAAACCCTAAGAACTTATTAGAAGTTATAGCACAATTTGATGGTATGGGTCCTGATAGGAAAAAGTTTTTAGAAACGCAGATGTTTTGGTCAATATTAAAAGCGTTTGATGGTTATGGTAAAATTGGGTTACAGCAGAAGTTTGAGAAACAGTTTTTAAAATATGTGTTAGATGCTATATTAGGTAAAAACAAATATTCTTTATTGGAATTAAAAGGGGTAAAAATATCAAGGTATCTTAAGAAATTTAGAGTTAGAATAGATGCTGCTACTAAAGGTAAACTATCTATGAAACAAATGAATAAGTTAAGGATTGATTTAAGGAATTTTGTTAATAAACATCCTGATAAAATTTATTTAGGTGGTAAAACAGCCTCTTATGGTATTGGTGAAGAAGAAGCAGTATTAGCAGTAACTTCTAAGATTCTAAGAAGATTAAACCAAAAATTAGAGTTCACATTTGATAAAGATATAAATCAATTTGTTTCAATACTACAAGTTTATTTAAAAGGTCAAAAGAAACCTAAAAATATAACTTGGCTTGAGTCTTTTATAAAAGCGTATGGTAAGAAACCATTTAAACAATTAAAATTAAAATTAACTAATCCTGATGTTCTTGAAGGTAGGAAGATTATACGTTTAATGAAACGTTCTGGTGTTTTGAAAGAGGTTAATGCTAAAAGGTTATTAACTATATTAAGGAAACAATCTAAGAAAGGCATAAAGGGTTTAGAAGGAGAAATAACTAAATTAAGTGTTGGTTTCTTTAAAACTCCTCGAGCTAAGATAACAGTAATATTAAAGAAGGGTTATGCTGATAAAATAAATAAAATTATAGAAGTCATTAAATTGTTTGGTGGCAAGGTTAAAGCTAAATATAAAAAACTACTATTAAAGATTAGAAATACAAAAACATTTAGAAAAATAAAGAAAGGTATTAGAATTGGAACTGAGTTTATATCAGATAAGAATACAAGGTTTGTAAGGGGTATTCAAAAAGGATTAGGGAATTTAGGTATTAGAATACAATATGTTAAGTTTAAATCAAAAAGGCTTATTGAAGATATATCTTCTTCTGTATTTAAATTAGTAAATAGTAAGATAAGATCTATAAAGAGAATAATAAATAAAGGTGGTGCTGCTGTTAAGAAAAGAGTTGATAGAATAGTTGCTTCAATAAACAATTCATTAAACAAATTTAATATTAAGATAAAGGTCGTTTCTTTTAAGATAAGTAAATTAGGTAAAAAAGCAGGTAGGGCAATAAAGAAACCAATTAGTAAAGTAGTAAGGAAAGGTAAAAGGCTTATTAGGATAAGTGGTGAAGCAATATCTTCAACGGCTTCTTTAATTTTAATTAGGGCTAAGAATAACTTTTCAAGGTTTGGTATGTCTATTAAGTTCATTAAATTATCTTTGAAACAAAAAGTGGGGGTTATAAGTTCTAAACTTTTCTCTGTTATTAATAAACAACTAAGGGCTATTGCTAAATTAAAGAATAAATCTTCTGCTTTTATACGTTCTAAAATAAAAGGTTTAATTTCTAATATAAATAAAAGGTTAAGTAAGATAAATATGAAAATCCAAATGATTAAATTAGATGTCGGTAAGTTACTTGCTTCTAAGAAGGCTCAAGCTGTTTCCATTGCATCAAAACCAGTAAGGAAGGGTAAAAGGCTTATTAGGATAAGTGGTGAGAAGATAAGTGGTGCAACACAGAAAGTAGTATCTAATATTCAATCTGAGTTAAGCAAGTTCGGTATGAGTATAAAATTAACCAAGATAAATGTTAAGAGAAAGATAGGTACTTTAACTAAACCAGCATCAGCATTAATAAACAGGCAGGTTAGATTTATAAAACGTAATATTAATAAGGGCGTTGATAAAGTAGCTACACAGATAAATAAACCATTAAATATTATTAAGAATACATTATCTAATATAAATATAAAGATACAATTCAAGAAGCATAAATTGTTTGAAAAAATAAAAACCATAAAAATCCCTAATGTAATAAAAATAGGTAATATAAAGATAATAAGGAAAAATATTCCAAGAACAAAGTTACCTAAAAACACATTCATTAGGGTTGTTGTAGGAAAATTAAAAGGGTTTGGTGGGAAAATAACTAGGGAAACTAATGGGAAAAGAGTTCATATTATTATTAATTCGAGTTTAAATTTAAAAGAAAGAGCAGGAATTTTAAAACATGAATTAGCTCATTTTTTTGAAGGAAAATATGGGCAATCCCTATTCCAAAAATTTAAGAACACTTTTTTTAAAAAAGGACAAGAAAGAAAAGCCATAAGGGATTATGTAAATTTATTAAGTAATAAAAGATTTAAAAATTATAGGAAATTAAAAAAATATAAAGGTATTTCTGATATTAAATTAAAAAAAATAATTCAAGAAGAAACATTTTCAGATGTTCATTTATGGATTATCAGGATGGGGAAAACAAGAAAAATAGGTCGAAGAGTAACGCACCATGTTGATATACAATCTGAAATTAGGGCGGAGATATTTAGGCAGTTCCCTTCTGAAATACTTAAACCAACAACGAAAATTGGAAAGGAGATTAAAGCGTTTACTGGAACATATAAGATGGATTATGTTGTTAAAGGAACAAGAAGAAAGCGTGGTGTTAGGATAACTTCTCAACCAAGTAGAGTGGTAGTTATTCGTTTAGATAAATTATTATCACTTCCAAAAAGAAGTTTAGATGTAGCAAGGACAAGAATAAAAGCAATAAAGAATATATTTTCTAGAGATATGGTTGTAGGAAGTAAGAGGTATAAGTTTATTATAAAAACAAAAACATTAAAAGCAAAAATAGGAAAAATTAATGCTAGTAGGATAAACAAATTAAGAACCGCAGTTAGAAGATACAAACAAGCGTTTAGAAATACTAATGCTAGGATAACTAATAAGGTTCGTGCTTTAAAAAAGAGAGTTGATGCTATTATTCCTTTTGAAATAAAGATAGAACTTTTAAAGAGGATAAAAAGGGCTAGACGAAGATTCAAAAAGAAGATTAAGAAAATAAAGGTTAAACCAAAAAAGAAAATATCACCTAAGAAAAAGTTTTTGAGGAAGAAAGCTAAGAAGTTAAGGAAACAAATAAGATTTGAAAAAAGAAAGATTAAAAAGAAAGTCGCTGTTATTACCACAGGCAGAGAAGCATTAAGGCGAAGGAAAGGTATAAAAGGAAGAAAAAGACCAGTTTTAATAAAGAAGCCTAGTAGAAGAAAACCAACAAGAAGAAAGAAACCGAGGAAACCAGTAAGAAGAAAGGTTGCTAGGAAAAGACCAAGACCAAGACCTAGACCAAGACCTAGACCAAGACCTAGACCCAGA
>CEPX01415148.1_pt1 | contig 20090 bp, 20 predicted proteins | sample 361361 | NCBI WGS metagenome assembly CEPX01 (sample SAMEA2619974, study PRJEB7988) | marine metagenome | biome: marine biome (ENVO:00000447); feature: mesopelagic zone (ENVO:00000213) & marine oxygen minimum zone (ENVO:01000065); material: "saline water (ENVO:00002010), including plankton...
AATCAATTTTTGCTGGTAATTATCAGGATTAGTTTCATAATATCTAGGTTCTGTTGCTGAAACAAGCTGAATTCCTTGCTTTTTTAAATCCCTATAAATAATTTCAGCTAGTAATGCGTCTCTTGCTAATCTAGAGCTATGAGCAATAATGATTTTTTGAATATCTTGATTTTGTTTTATTCTTTCCAGCATTTCTAATAAAGCTGGACGGTCAGCATCTGACCCGCTTGCTTTGTCAGTATAGATCTTTAAAAGTTTTAAATTGTTTTTAGCGCAATACTTTTTAATCTGTTCTTTTTGAATATCCAGTCCAAGTCCATGTTCAGACTGGGAAAGCGTGCTTACTCTGCAATAAGCAAGAGCAATAATTTTGTTGTTTTCCATAAAAATTAAAACACCAGAGTTTTTGAAATCATTGTATTTTGCGTAAACACAATAGAAACCCTGATGCAACTAAATAATAGCAAGATTATAAAATAATTTCAACTCTATTATGTTTACGCACTTTTATTATACCATAAGCATTGCATGCGTAAATACTTAGCCTGTTAATAACTTTTTTAAGGTTCTCAGTTTTAGCTGATATTCTATTCATCTTTCTTTATTAGGATAGCTCTATTGCTGTTCTGGAGCTCCTTGCGGAGCTTGGTTGCTCTATTTTCCTTAATCTTATTTGTTTCTTTGGATTGACTCTGCTCAAAAATATCCAAAACCACAGCTAAATACTCGTTTAAATTTGATTTAGCTTTTTTTGCTGTTTTGTCATTTAGTTCTGGAAATAAGTTTTGTATATTTAGATTGATCATATTTTAAGAGAGGTTAGAAAAACTGCTGACAATAGTGTCATTGCTGACAAAAAGTGATTAAAAAGTACTTTTTATATTGCTCAACATGTCAGCAGAACCAGCAGAGTCAGTAGTTTTGAATTTTCTATTTAAGAGTTTAATAAGTCGCGGGCGGACTTTGTCATTGTAGGATGCTTCAATGTCAGCACGATCTAGATTAACTCTCACTTCTTTAATCCTCTTCCAAACCCAACTAGCGGTTCTTGGCCAATTGCGATCTTGACTCCAAAGCAAGACTGAGTCGCTGTCTAATTTCTGTAATTCTTGTAAAAATTGATGGCCGGTTCCTTCCCAAATTTCTTTTTCTCCCATGAATTTCATAACTGCTTGAGCAATACAACTCGCTTCTAAAGCTTCTGCATTTTGTTTTTCAATATTTTTCTTAAAAGCTTGGATAAATTTTTGCGAACCCTCTCCCATAGCTTCGGCTACTTCTGCACTCCAAGTTGCGTAATCAGCCATGCGCGGCATCTCTGTAAGTTTAATTCCCCCTTGTTTCCTTATTCGCATGACTTCAGTTAAGACATCAAATATTCCGCCTAATATTCGAGGTTTTGCTTTTTCAAACTCTTGCATAAGTTCTCTTTTCTCAAGCATGTTTTTATTGGTAATTCTATGTAATTCAAAAATCAGAGATCTATCAAGGATATCAGATTTTGAAGCAAGAAAATTAATCCCATTCACGCCAATAAGTCGCTTAAATTTGTAGACAAAATCATCATCGTCAGTAAATAATTTCCTTTTTGAAAAACTACTGCCAGTGCACGCCATACTTATCTCATCACTGATTCTATCTGGAAAATATGACAAATTGTCAAAGAATAGCGCAAAGTGATGTGCAAATAGCTGCATCAATTCACGTTGATTTTTTATCAAGGGCAAAGTTTCCATTTGAGAAGGATCAATAATTGATTTTAAGAGCTCAAAAAAAGTTGTTTTAGCTGAACCTGGATCACCAAAAATGACCAAAATTACTCTTGGTATATCGGGAATTAATGCCACAACTAGATAAGTTAATAATAAAATTTGGTCTGCTTGGCTGATATTTACAAATCTTAGAATGTCTCTTATATTGCCTGCTTTAACAGGTTCTGTTTGCGGTCTTTGGTGTCCAAGTTTTTTAAATAAGACAGGTGGATTTTTTACTATTTTCCACCCTTTGCTGTTAATTCTCACGGCTCGCCAATCACCCAGGTCGTACCAAAGAGACTTTTTGTGCCAAGCAGTTCTCAGATGTAGTTCATGCTCTGTATTTTTTGATCTAGCTATTGCCTCGAGAGTATTAAGAGTATCTGTCATAGCAGCTGAACATAAAGGTTTTTTAATCTCATTCCAAACTAATGAAGCTAAATAGTCTTTGAATGCTCTTCCTTGAATTTTACGAATCTCATAACAGCCTGATTGGAAAAATTTTGCATAGCCTTCTTTTTTCTCATCACGAAAGAGATAAATTTTCTTTGTTAGAGCTAGATTCACAGCTAACTCTACTATAGAGTCGCCCTTGACGATTTTTTTGTTTTTAGTATTTATTTCTTTTTCAGTTTGCTTGATAACTTGTTCTGAATTAGACATGTTTTTATAGAAGCTTACTTGTTTTAAATTACTTAAAACAGCGCAAACTACATAAAGTTAATAATTTAGTAGAATTTTAACTGCCTTTGGAAATGAGCAATTCTCAATTTTCATGATAAAATTTATTACTGAGCCGTGTTCTTGACAGCCAAAACAGTAAAAGTGATTATCTTCGAAAATTGTAAACGATGGGTTTTTATCTGGGTGAAAAGGGCAACAAGCTCTAAAATATTTTCCAGTCTTTTTCAAGTCTTTCAAATAAATTTCTGCTATTTTGATAAGAGAAAACTGGAGCGCTTGTTGTTTTTCTGGTTCAGAGATCCAATTTTTAGGGTATTTTGGTTTCTTGCCTTCTAATATTTTGATTTTCCAGTAAAGCTTGATTATTTGTTTCTTCACTTCAGCCAGTTTCTCTCCTTGATTAATCTTGATCCATTCTCGCCCGAACCAATATGAAAATTTATCACGAGATAATTTTTTCATCTGCTCTAGTTTTAGTTTAATAATATTTGTTAATTTGATCTCTTTTTTATTCAGCCTAACTAGCTTTTGCTTAAAGATTTGTAAATTTTTAAGATTATTTTTAGAAGTCATAAATGAATTGAAAATTAAAAAAAATGATGTTATTATCATCATTTTAATTCAATTTGCCTTTATAAGCTCACAACCCAAAGTGCCACTTTGCTATTTAGAAATATTTTTTGTGTTCTTTAAGCGCATCTGTTTCATAAAATAATAAAAGCTTCCGCCATTTACTGATATTCATATCAGAAGTATTAAATATTAAATTCATACCAAGGCCAAAGGACTCTAAAATTGAACTAATTTTTTTAGGAGACAAGTCCCATTTATTTCTAAGACATTGATACACAGCTCTTTGAGTTAGTGTTGCTCGGTTTTCTTGATTAGGTCTGAGCATTTCTAATCTATGTGTTTTAATTTTATAAGCGCTAGGTAAAAAATCTTTTTGCATTTCTTTGATCTCTTTGCCTAACTTCTGAAGTTTAAGGTTCGTGATATTAGTATCGCCATAAATTTTAATTGAAATATATGGTTCAAATATGTCTTGTATTCTTATTTCTGCTGGAGACAAAATTACATCTATATTATTTGTTAGAAATATGTCCAGCCTATCGTCATCTTTTTGTAAGCTTTTTTTAATATCTTTAAATATAACTAAATAGTTATCCAAAAAATTAAATAAAATGAAATTTGTAAATGCTTTTACCGCTTCTTGATCACAGGGAACTTTAATTAGATTTAATTGCTTAATTGTTATTTTATATATATTAGGAATTTTTTTTTGAATCCAGCTATCAACAAGTCTCATAATTTCTGCGTCAACCGAAGCACCACTATCCAGCCTAGCCCAATCTTTTTTAGTAAAATTCACTTTAGATTTTTTAAAAAATTGACAAAGCTCATTTTTTAATTTATCTATTTTGATATTAAATTGTTTGCGAATTTTTTCTATTGCTTTGTTAAATTCAGGCAAGGTGGTAAAAAGCAGAACATAAGAATTTGGATGTTTAAAAAATGATAGAATATCTGCTTCGATTTTTTGTTCTGTCTCATTTGCTGGCCTGGGCCCTAATCTAAGACAAATTTTTTTATTTGAATATTCATCAATTATTTTTTGAATATCTGGATAATCAGTGCGCAGTCTTAGATAATCAGGTTTTGGATCATCTATTTTAAAAATATAAAAAATATCATTGTGTAAATTGCAAGAACAGCCATTCAAAGTTTCACTTAATCGAAAATCTGTTTTTAATTTTTTACAAATTTGATTTTCTATTGTCATAGAGCTGTATTATAGCATATTTAAGCCAATTTTACAAGACCAAGTCTGAATCCATGCTAAAGCAAGGTATCAACCAATCCATGTTTTTTGTTTTTGTTGTCCCAATAAACAGGCTTTGTTGCTTTATGATTAATCACAGTCCAGCAGATAAATCAACTTTGCAAAAGATGCAATGTGGAAAACTAAGCTTAACAAGTTGAGCCGTTTTTGAATCCAGTGCAATCTGGATTTTTTTAATATTACTACTGACCCAAAAGATGAAAAGTTGAAATAGTAAAATCTAGTAAAATTGATTACAAAGATTGTCAGCAGGTCAGCAATGTCAGTAAAAAATCAAAATTTTATTAAAACTCTTTGCAAATCCAGAAATATTTGCTATTATTGGATTGACAATTAAGCTATATAGCTGTGCCTAAGTCTGCTTTTAGCAGATATGGCATTAAAAAACTTCTCGAAGATAATGTGCTCGTCGTCAGAGCACTTCTTCGAGAAGTTAATAGCCGAAAGGTTATTAGGTGGCGCAAGTCATCGCTGGCGGCGGGCTTTTGTTTGTCGCTGTAAATTATGATTATTAACATCAAAATATGTCAACAAAAAATCATGTAAATTGGAGATATCATTTTAAAGTTAAAAATTTATTAACAAATTCATTGCTTGTATTCATTCCTGCCAGCTTAATATTGGCTATCTTAAAAGAGTTGGGAATTGGTGGTGTTATTATAATGATAGGTATTTTTTATTTGTTAATTTATTTAATAGGCAGCTTAAGAGCAAGATATTTTAAAAAATATCTTGCAGATTACAAAAAATGGGAAAGCGAAAAGAAGCTACATTTAAAAATAATTGATAAAAAATATATCCCATTATTTGTAATAATAGGACTTTTTGTAATGATTAGCTTGCGTCCAGTGTTGAATAAAAATTTTTATCAAAATTCTAACTCTAATTTGAATAATAATAAAATGAGTATTGAAGATTGGCCAGAAGAAGAAGAACAAGTAGGAAATTTATATAAAAATCAAAAGTATCAATTCAGCATTGAATTTCCTAAAGGGTGGGAGCAAAAGGATGGTAATAATAAAAATATTCTAAGAATAGCAACAAAGGGCAGAAATTCAATGAATATAATGATACAAGAAATGCCCAAATGGACTCAGCAGTTAACAGAAACAGACTTTAGTATAAATGAAATTATGACCATTGAAGAATTTACTAAAATAACAATGGAAAGCATAAAATTAGAATATCTAAAAAGTGACCAGCTTGATTCTGGCACTATTAAGATAGATGGTAAAAATGCTTATTGGATAAAATATGTTGTGTATAATTCAATGCCTGGAGCTAACACTGCACTAGTGATGATTCAATATCAACTAATGCACAAAAATATATTTTATTCAATTACTACTGGATCTACACAAGAAGAGTTTGAATCAGTAGAGCCAGTATTTAAAAAATCTTTATCTACTTTTAGTTTTGAAAATTTTGAAAAACGATAATATGTGTCTTACATTAAGCAATCCAAAGCTTGACTTTTATCTCGTTTTTGCTAAAATATAATCAATGAAGGGGGTGATAAAACCTCTTTTTTATAAAACATCAAACAGAAACAAATATTTAAAGCATGTTTTTACAAAATAAATTTTTCCCAAAATTAAATATCTATGACCAGTTTGGATATTTACTCGTAGGAGGAGTTAGTTTTTTGGTTTTAATCTTTAATCTTTACTTATTAGCTAAATTAGATCTTGTCCCAGTATTTAACACTCAAACCCTTATTGCCTGGATCTTAGCAGCTTATTGTCTAGGACATTTACTTCAAGCTTTTGCAAATTTTTTTATAAAAGAGAAAAAATCACAGTTTACCGAATCAGAAAAAGAAATATTAAAAAGAGTTAATAATCACTTCAAACTGAAAAACCAATCTTCAAGTCAGCTTTTTACGATTTGCTATATGCTAGCTTCAGCAAAGGATATAACTGGGCACGTTAAAAGCTTTAATGCTTATTATGGACTTTATCGCGGATGGTCAATTATCTTTTTTTTGAATGCACCCTTTTTCTTATTTTTAGTAGTAGAAAATTATTTTAATTATTTTTATTTAATATTCTTTTTTTCCTCAGTCTTGCTGGGGCTTTTATTTTTACAAAGATCTCAACGATTCTATAAATATTTGCGAACAAAAACTTTGCAAACATTTTTATTATTAACAAAAATTTAAAATATGTATGAACCAATTTTTTCACCAATATTAAAAATTCATTTTCTTAATGTAGGACACGGCGATTGTACAATTATTGATTTTCCAGGAGATGCTGATGGTCGCCGATTAACGATAATAGACAGTAATCATTTAGATGATAATGACTATGAGGATGTTGCTACTTATATTAAAACTCACTTTCCTGGACGAAACATTTTTAGATTTATTATGACTCATCCCCACAAAGATCACATCTCAGGATTGATAAAGTTTAAAGAACAAGGAATTAGAATCTTACATTTTTGGGATTTGAATCATAATTTTGGGCCAGAAAAAGAAGGTGGGCACTGGGATAACTACAAATATGACTGGGAGGAATATCAGCGTATTCAAGTTGATTCAAGCATTCCTAGTATTAAGCCAATGGCATTAGAACAAGGTCAGTATTGGACTAACGATGGGATAACAGTGCTCGCTCCTGATCAAACGCTTATAAAAGATGCTCACACAGATCAAGATGGCAACAGCATAACTGGCCCAAAAGTAAATTTGCATAGAATGAATTATGTATTATTAATCACACATGGCAAGTTCAAGCTGCTCATTGGCGGGGACGCTGATAAACAGTGCTGGGATTTCATTTATAATATGTTTTATACTATGCTTTCAAATCCATTGAAACGCTTAAATCTTTTGAACACAATAAGGCCGAGTATTTTTTTAGCACCTCATCACGCTAGCGAAACATCATTTCATGAAGAATTATTTTCCTTTTTAAAACCACAAAATATAATAATTTCTTCCAGTAAAGATGACCTAACAAATGACAATAATATGGTTTATGAATATGCCAAATTAGGACGTGTTCATAAAACTGCAGAATCAGGAACCATAACAGTTAATGCTTACACTACTGGCGAGTATAAATTTTTTAAGACTATTTTTCCCTTGAAAACTATGCGCCCCAGAAGATTCTTAAATTTATCTTAAAAATTTTAGTATGACTGAAGATTATAAAAAATATACAAAACAAGCCCAGCTTGGAAATAAGGGCGAGGCATTTTTTGAGTCTCTTATTTCAGATTATTGTTTAGCTCATAGGATTGCTGGATCAAAAGATTTGGGTATAGATTTTATTTGTGAGTGGGTTTATGGCGACCATCCTACTGGCATATTATTTGGAGTACAAGTTAAAACACTTACTGCTAAAGCTGAAAAAATTGGAATTGAAACAAGGCTTAATGGTTTAGATAAATTTAAAATTAAAAATAGCAATTTAATAATTAAAGACAAGACGCTTAATTATTGGAAAGGACTAGGAATGCCGATATATTTATTTGCTATTCTGCCAAGAGCAAATCAATTTGATTGTTATTATAAAAGATTTACGCCAGTATTAACTTTAAATGAAAATCAAAAAAAGCTCGTATTTTACAAAGTCAACCGTAATAATAAATTTTTTGCTTTTAAGAATTTTCAGAAAAAAACACAGGGATTTGTCAGAGATTTGTATATTGATTATATGAGATGGAATTATTATAAAGGATCTTTAGCTTATTTAAACCCTCGAACAATTGGATTAAACCAATACCCAGATCAAGAATCAGCTGTTTTTGAAGATTTATTTAATAATTATAAAGAGAAAATTTGTACTACTTATCAAAAGCTAGAAAAATATTTACGACTTAAAGTTTAACCCACACACCCTCAATCCCATTTATGCCAGCAGGTCAGTATTGTCAGTAGATTTTTTAACTTGATTTAAAAAACCATGCTCCATTTAAAACCCAACAAAAAATCTCCTAAAGCCTGGTTTTGCGGTCCTTGGAATTGCGGTCTTAAAATTGCTATTGGCTATGCTAATCAAGGAATTAGTGAAAAACATTATCACAAGAAAATACATGAGATTTATTTGGTTGCAAAAGGCACAAGTACTGCTATGGTTAATAAAAAGAAAATTCAGCTAAAAGCGGGCGATATCTTAGTAGTTGAACCAAATGAAATCCATACTTTTATTAAAAATTCTTCTGATTATTTTCATTTTGTGGTTCATAGTCCTTGTGTTAAAAAAGATAAAATAATAGTAAAAAAATAATCATGTTTCCCTACAAGACTTCAAAATCAAATATGAGTTTTGACGAGCTGGTCAAGAATACAAGAGCAAATCAGCAAAAATATGTTAATCCAATTTCATGTGTTATGGGATTGATTTACAAAAATAATAAATTGCTTGTGGTGAAAAAAGATAAATCATTAAAACATTGGCAATTAGTCACTGGATTTATTAATGCAGGAGAATCAGCAGAGCAAGCCATGATTCGCGAAGCAAAGGAAGAAACAAACATGAAAGTCAAAATCCGTTCTATTATTGGTACATTCCCATATTTAAAAGATAAATTTCAATTAATTATTGCTCTTAAACTGGATTATGTATCTGGAAAATTGTCTGCTCAAGATGATATAGCACAAACAGAATGGATAAATATTAAAGATAATGTAAAGTTTAAAAAAGGCTCGCTTTCGGAATATGTTTATAAATCGTTTAAATGAAATCATGAATAAAACTCAAGCTCAGCAATTTAAAAAATCTTGCAAATATATTCAGGATTTAATCTTTCAAAACAAAGAAGCCAAGGGTTTTAATATTTCTAATGTGCCTTTGGAATTTTGTTTAACTCAAGGAGAGCTGGCAGAAGCTTTTGATGCTTGGCGCAAAAGCAAGCCTGATTTGAGTGAAGAGCTAGCTGATACAGCTATTTATCTTTTTGGTCTAGCCTCTATTTTAAAAATTGATTTAGGCAAAGAGATTGTTAAAAAGATTGAAAAGAATAAAAACAGAAAATATTTTAAAAACAAGGGTGTTTTGTTGAAGAAATAATAACTTCAATAAATAATAAAAGTTATTAACAAATAATAATTTAAACAATATTAAAACGGAGTTTTTAATGCTCCGTTTTTGTTTTAGAAAAATGTTCATAAATTTTTCTAAAATCGTTGTTTGCCAATTTATCAGCCCAAAAGAGCTGTCTCCTTTACATCAACTTTAGGAAGCTTGTTCCCTTTCTATGCAGTTCGCGCATTTATTGCAAACTACTATTTTGCCATCTTGCCATTGTGCATTCCAGCAAGAAACTGTTAAATCTAACATTCCGTGATTACGGACAATCTCTATTAACTCTTTTTTATTGAGACCTCTGATAGGCAGTAAAACTTTAATCTCACGTGTCAGTGAGAATGACAGCAAAACTTCTGCCAATTGATGATGCACTAACATATTGTCTCCAAAAACAAAATTATCATCAATTCCATAACCTATAGATATGGCATCTGCATCAATAGTTTGTGCATACATACCAGCAAGTACCAAAAACAGAGTATTTCTTGCAGGCAACCAAGCATCTTGATCATCAACAGCTATATCGCCTATTAGCTTACTAGCACACAATTCAGTGATATTAGAAATATCAATTCTTTGAACTAGATTCATGCCTATTTGTCTAGCGCCTTTATCTACAAGCTTAGCTTCAACTTCACCATTAGACTGTCCGTAATAAATAAACAACGGAAAAATATTGTAGTCTTGCTCTTTTAGCAAGATAGCGCTAGATGTACTATCAATGCCCGAGGAATAAAGAAGTACTACTCGGTTAGTTCTTTCTCTCTGTAAACCCGCAAGAAAATCTTCGTTCCATTTGGTTTTTATAAACATTTTATTTCCCTCCAATCATCAAGTTTTAGTCTATTGTAAAGATGCTTAAATAGTGGCTGATTAACGCTCTGTAAATCTGGAGAGCATAGTCCATTAGCAACCATAGCGGTGAACTTTCCAAGAATGATACGCTTATACAGGTTGATTCGTTTAATGAAGCTTGCTGTATTACCTAAAGAGCATGGGGATCTATGCTTGAAATAACTCTTTAGAAGAACTGCATAAGCTGACACCCCTGCTTGATCCATCTGCTCAAAAAGGAAAGCAATCTCGCTTGCGGGATCGCCAATATGCCACCATTCCCAATCAATGAGCGTTGCGCTTAAATCGTCGCGAATAATGATATTTTCAGGATGCGTATCACCATGCAATACTGAAAATAAGGAAAGTTCTTTAATGAGAGTGTCATGTTCTTGAACCCAGATTACAACCTCTTCACATTTTTGTTGAATAGTAAACGCATCTTGAATAGATAACAGTGAACGCAATACAGCATTTTGAAGACTATTATTTACAGGCTCAATAAAGCTGTATAGAACAAAGTCTCTAAAGTTATCAATTGCACCAAAAAAATATCTGCACATTAAAGACTTATAAAATGATGGCTCCATCTCGACATGAGAAAATCTATTATATGTATACTCATGAACGCGGGCTAATGTTTCTCCCACAGAAGACCAAGTAGCATCTGTAATATGTGAATCAACATCACAATCGTCAAAAGAAAAAAGTTTTCTGCCAGAAATCCATTTTAAAATTACCACCTGATTGCTCTTATCTATCCAGATCGGCTGGGATGCTCGAGGGATAGAGGGAATTCCGCTTGGAGGAACATAGGCTTTAAAATGACCTGCATCAGGTTTAAGATAATACACAAGACGCATTTTTTGCCTACCAATACTTATGTTCATTACCTCTTTATTCCTGTATTGCTGTGCTTCATCTATAACAAAATTTTCACTAGATGCATACAATTTTGCTAGATTATTTTTTAGGTATTTATGCCAGTCAATTATCAACATACTCACCCTCTTTTCTTTTTAATTCTAATGCATGTTTATAATATCCTGCATGAGATATTAATTTCCACAATAATAAATATCCAGCAAGAGCTAAACCGCCATGAGTCAAAGCTCTGCGAAATCGCTTTTTTCTATCTACAAACAGATTGAGTAGATCAGTCGCAATTGCCATATTGAGCCCTATGCCTTGCTTAGAATGCTGTATCCATTCCCCGTACCCGATCTTATAAGCAATGCGTAAATCATGGCAAATTGATTCAGGAGGATGTGCGAGCAGTGGTTCATCTAAATAATAAACTTTTAGATCAGAAGCATATATTCTTTGAGATAGTTCCCCGTCTTCACCCCAGCCCATATCCTCGTCAAAATAATAACCGCCAATTTGCTTAATAATTGAACGATGAAATGCCAAACCAGGTCCAAATAGAGCCTTCTTTTCAGAAAAAATTTCGTGGAAAAGAAAACGCAGTTCAGCCACTAGTCTAGTCATTAAAGAATTAGACTCAAAACAAATAGATCCCTTTACTACTTCGAATTCAGTAAGCAATCTTTTTGTTTTTGCAATTTGATGCTTTACAAATATACAATCGGAATTAGCTAAAAGTACTTTACTAAATTTTGCTTGTTTTATTCCAATATTGAATACTTGCGCCAAATTGCATCCCCTATCAGGGAGTACAATAGCTTCAACCCTTTGGTCTACTTGGGCTTTTTGAATTAATTCCTTGAGAGGTTCATTATTAAATACAACAACAATTTCTGCGTCAACATCAATACTATCTATACATCTTAATAAGCGTATATCTTTTGAAACAGGAATAATGACTGAAATGTCCATTACTGATCACCGCCTTAGAATTTGTTTTGGCCGTTGCTTGATTATTTTTAAACAACGGCCAAATATTAATCTGGAATTTGAAAGGAAGTTCGAAGCATTTGGAATGCTTCTGCATATTTACTAATAGAAGACATAGCGCCGCGATACCTATTCAAACCCATAATAGCTTCGTCATATTTGATAGAAGCAAGTTGTGACTTGTAGCATCGTAGAGCCTTTAATTTTTGCTCTATAAATGGAGTAATATCTACCTTGAGTTGCGAGCGTAACATTGGAGTCCATACTTCATAGCAAAGTAGTTGCTTGATATTAAAAGTTGGTTCTCCAAGTTCTGCAAAGCAAGAAGTGCTTGCAATCCAACATGCTTCTTTGGTTACCTGATGAGTCACTTTGTGCTCGAAATCTCCATCAGCTTCATGAGGGAACCAAATTGCAGTTGGGTTGCTCTCCCTAATCACTTTAATAACTGCCTTAACCGCATCATTGGAATAGACAAAGTTGAAATCTTCAAATTCCAAGAAATAAAAATTTTTGATTCCAAGAATTCTTCCAGCTTCTTTGGCCTCATCCTGCCTAATTGCAATAGCCTGCTTTTTGTCTAATTCCTGCACTCCTGACCAGCCTGCTACCATAAATGCTACATCAACATGGATATTTTCAGATGAAACTTTAGCTATGGTTCCGCCGCAACCAATTACTTCGTCATCAGGGTGAGGCGCGATAACCAAGACTTTTTTCATTTTTCTCACCTCTTTTTTATAAGACAATTACCCATAATTAGAGCATCAAGTGGACGGTCAAAAAAACATTGTAGCGCATTGTATGGAGTACATACAATAGGTTCACCAGGTCCATTAAATGATGTATTGATAACAAGAGGAATACCAGTTAATGCATTAAATACGGAAAGCATTTTATGGTATCTTGGGAGCTCTTTTGTTACTGTTTGGGAACGGGCAGTTCCATCTATATGCACAATTCCAGCAATATTATCTCTTTTTTCATCTACCACAGGCAAGCCTTGTAGCATAAAGGGGCTATCCACAGATTTGCCATGAAGCCATGCAGATTTTTCATTCAAGACACTTGGCGAAAGCGGTCGCCATTGTTCGCGGCCTTTTATGTTATTGGTTTTGTCTCGTGATTCTATAGTGCGAGGATCAGCAAGAATACTTCTGCTTCCAAGCGCTCTAGGTCCAATCTCGCATCCGTTCTGAAACCAGCCAATAACATTGCCGTCTGCAATAAGTTCTGCGGTAGCTGTCGGAATATCATCTAAAACTTCAAACTTCATACCAAGATTCTGCAAAATAAACGCGATTTCATTGTCACTATAATTAGGGCCGATGTTGGCGTATGTCATGCGTTGCTGTGGCAACTTAATATGTTGTCCTGCTACATGCAGAGCAGCACCTATAGCAACCCCTGCATCATGTGATGCTGGCTGAATAAACATGTCGTTAACAAACCCCGAGAGTTTAATTTTACCATTACAGGAACAATTGAGCGCAACACCGCCAGCCATACACAAATTTCGTGTGCCTGCTTTGCGCATGTATGTTTCAATAAGATGAAGTAATACACGCTCTGTCTCATATTGTGTAAGCGCAGCAATATTTTGCTCACGCGTTCCAATTTGCGTGTCAGGTACGAGCACTCCGCGTTGCTTAGAAAAAGAATAATGACGCTTATTTGACACACCGAATATTTTTTCTAATCTTCCTCCCCAGTAATCAAATAATAAAGACTGCTCATCAAGCTTAGCGCTATCTGGAATGAGCTTGAAATTATCATTTAACGCATAACCACCTTGAGTAAGTTTGAAAAATTTAAGATCTGGAGCATCACCATAACCTGCTAAGCCCATAGTTTTTCCTGCATGCGTCGTAGAAAATCCAATGAATGAAGAAACAGCCTCAAAAAAGTAACCAAGCGACAACGCAATAGGAAATGATGCAAGTTTTTCTAAAGAACAATTTGCACCTTTCCATATAGTTGTAGCAACATCTTCTCCTTGTCCGTCCGCTACAAGCACAAGTGCCTCGTTAAAACCAGAAAGGTAATATGCGCTCGCTGCATGAGCCAAGTGATGGTTCACAAAAAAAACTGGAATAGATCTGTTGCGTTTGTTAAAATATCGTTCTGGCAACAGGATATCAAGATACTGATCATTTGTATGAAAAGGCAGATCCTGACCATGTCGCTTATAAAGTAAAGCAATATCCCATCCCACTGCAATGGCATCAATGTTATTAATACCTATATTGCAATGATTCAAACACCATGCAATAGACTGCCATGGCATAGTGTCATAGGAATGTTTTTTGCGAATTAAGCGTTCTTCTTCTACAGCAGCTATCAGCTTGCCGTCTTGCACAATACATGCTGTTGCGTCATGACCACGCTCATACCAGCCATTTACACCCAGAATAAGCATTTTTTACACCTCTTTTATCTGTTTTGCAGTTTTTTTATTGTTAATGTGCTTTATATTGTTCTAGCGTATTGATGTATATTTGTCAATACTTTGAACTTGACTTAGGAAAAGTAAAATAATACACTATTCATAATAAACATTAAACTAAAATCTATGCCTAAATCTCATCAATTTTACAACAAAGTAGCTAAAAAATTTAAAGGCTATAAGAGTGGCACTCAAAAGATCGTGGAGTTTCCATACAAAGACCCTGAAGAAATTTTTAAAGATTTCTTAATAAAATATAGCGGGAAAAACAAAACTGCTCTTGATTTAGGTTGCGCTGACGGTAGGTTTACTTTAAAAATTACTTCTTATTTCAAAAAAATAATTGGGATTGATATGGCAGAAGATATGTTGAATATTGGCAAAAAATCAGCCAAACAATTAAATATTAAAAATATTAAATTTGAAAAAGCAGATGCCTATAATTTACCTTATAAGCCAAAAACATTTGATTTAGTTTACAGTCGTCGCGGTCCAACAGAACATAAGGAAATCAGCAAGGTTTTAAAATCAAACGGTTATTTTGTTGAAATAAGAGTAGGAGAGCAGGATTGCAGGGAAATAAAAGAGGTTTTTGGCAGGGGACAAGATTTTGGCAAATGGAATCAAAAAGTTTTAGCGACGGATAAGGTTAAACTAAAAAAACATGGTTTTAAAACTATTTCTGCCAAAGAATATTTTTATTCTGAATTTTATAAGGATTACGAAAATTTAGATCTTTTTTTGCAAAGTGTGCCTATTTTTGAAGATTTTGATTCAACAAAGGACAAGCCGTTGCTTGAAAAATATGTGAAAAATTTTAAATCAAACAAGGGGGTTCAACTGAAAAGGCATAGAATTGTGTTTGTAGCTAAAAAGAACTAATGCTTTTCCTTTACAAATCACCAAAAACAATGCTAGGCTAAAAATAGCGGTTCTTTACAAATAAATCATGAAAGGAGATGTTTAAAGTGAAGAGAATTTTTGTCACAGGAGGCAAAGGTTTTATTGGCAGTCATATTGTTGCCCGCTTGCTTGAACAAGACAAAAACATGGAAGCATATTTACTTACTAGAGGCAGTGAAGAAGAGGCGAATACAAAAATGCAGAAAATTTTTTCTATCATTGCGCCAAATCTTGTTAATTGCCAAAGGTTTTATATGGTTAACGGCGATATTGTTGGTACAGAGTTAGGTATCAAAAAAAATCTGCCGTGTTTTGACGAAATCTGGCATTTAGCAGCTTTTTTGGGATTTAAGCAAAGTGATCATGATACTGCTTATCAAGCTAATGTTAAGGGCACTGAAAATGTATTAGCTTTTGCTAAAGCTCAGCAGGCTAAAAAAATGCATGTTATGGGTACTGCTTTTTCTAGAGGAAAAAGGCAGGGTCTTATTCTGGAAAATGATCAATATCAAGAACATGGTTTTAATAATCCTTATGAAGACACAAAATACAAAGCCAGGCAAATATCATTAAAATGGGGCAAGGAAAATAATACTCCTGTTTTCATTTATGAACCAACTATTGTGACTGGTGATTATTTTACTGGTTTTGCGTTAAATTTTAAGGGTTATTATACAATTGCTGAAAATTTTGTAAGTTTTAAGCAAAAAGCTATAAAGCGACTTGGAAATAATGACCAGCGTTTAAGGGACTGGGGCGTGCAATATGATGGTTCTTATTTAACTCTGCCTATTCGGTTTTTCTGCAAGCTTAATGCACCGATAAATTTAATACCAATTAATTTTTTGGTTGACATAGTCAGTGCTATTGCTAAGACAGAAAGACCTGGAATTTACCATATTGTTAATCCTAATCCACCAAGTTTTTGGTTTCTGTTTGCTACTTCGCTTGATATTTTAGGCATTAAAGGTTTCACATTAGTTGAAACAATACCTAAAGATTTAACAAGCCTTGAACGACTGATAAATCAGGCAAATGCTCTATATGGTGGTTATTTTGGCACTAGCCAATTTTTTGACTATACCAACACAGCATCAGTACTTGATTGTATGCCAGAAATGTCAATTACCAGAATCTATCTAGAAAAAATATTAGGATATGCCCTGGAAACGGATTTTGGCAGAAGTTTAGGGGGTGGAATCAATGGCTAAAAAATTTACAGCTAATAAGCCTATTTTAAAAATAGACTTAGAGCGCTTAAAACAACAGGGGGTTAGCTCAAAGATTTTAAATAAGTATTTACCAAAATACATTCTTGAGCCAACCCCTCTTTATTATGGTATTTTTAAGAAGTTCTGGTTTTGTTTGATTCGCAAGTTGTTTGAAGTTCTAATTTGGCTTTTGCTTAAACCTAGGTTATCTTCTGCAGGCAAGCTTGATTTATCTGAAATTGACACAGTATACAGCAAAGAAGCTCGCACTTATGATAAGAAGCATCACATGACAACTAGGGGAATGGATCTTGTTTGGCGAAGAATGGCGGGCTGGCTTGTTGCGGCCATGACTAGGCATCAAGAAAAAAATTCCCTTATGGTTTTAGATATTTGCACTGGCACAGGCCTAACAATAAAAGAAATGCTTTCAGTTTTAGCTCTTTGGAATATTAAAATTAAAGCAATTGGGCTTGATTATAATGCACAAATGCTTAATATTGCTAAAAACAATATACCGAATGAAAGTACTGAGTTTGTGCGCGCTGATGCAATGAATATGCCTTTTCAAGAAAATATTTTTGATGCAACAACTATGATGTGCGGCATTGGCGGAATTTGCAATCCGTGCAAAGTCTTTGAAAATGTCTTAAAAGTATTAAAGCCTAGTGGTCAATTCTTTATGACTGATATTCACAAACCAATCCCAGAACAGCCAGGAGAATGGTTTTGTGGATTTAAATGGTTAAGATTTCCTGTATTTGAAATGGTTGGATATGAGGAAACCACATTGCCTTTAGTTTTAAAGCGCTTATGGGGATGGCGAGATCCAACATTAGCATTTTATTTACTGCCTTTAACGACTTACAAAGATAAGTCAGGGCAGTACTGGGGTTTTGATGTTCGCAGTTTTGAGCAGGAATCCCAGCGCTGGTGGCTTTCTCTGCCCATAATGCCGTTTGGCAAGATAATAGTTGAAAAAAAAGAGATAAACAAATCCACTGCTAAAGAGAGAAAATTAATCTTTTTAGCTTTGCGTGGCTTTAAGTCAATTTAGTAGCTAGTCTGTTATTTTATACACAGAATACAGGCTAGCTTTTTTATTTTAAAAATACTATACTGTAAATCATGGTTGGATTAATAAACATTCTTTTGTTCGCAGTTGCTATTGCCAATCTTATTCTTGGTTCTTTATTAATTTTCAAAAAAAGAAGCAAGGCGAATATCTTTTTTGGCATAGCTGTTTATGGTGTTGCTTTGTGGAATTTAAGCATGGCCTTGTTCCGCATTACTGAAAATCCAAATAGTTTGATGTTTTGGTGTAAAATGCTTTATATTGCTGCTACTATTACTGCTAGTGGCTTTTTATATTTTTCTTATGTTTTTCCATTAAATAAATTTACCATCAAGTCAGTAAAAAAATTTGTACTGCTTTTACCGCCGATAATAATGATAACTATAATTAGTCTGCCCAATACTTTTATTAAAAATATTAATGTTTTTTCTAATTATTACCGCACAGTTGAATTTGATAAAACTTATATTTTATATGCCCTTCTTATTGCTGGTTATTTTGCGCTGGCTTTTTATAAATTAATTAAGGCATATAAAAATAATACAGGACTTGCCAAATACCAATTATTATATGTCTTGCTCGGCTCTGTTATTTCTGCTGTGATTGGTATCATAGCTGACCTTTTTATGCCTTGGCTAGGTTATTTTCAGGCATATTGGGTTGGACCTGTTTTTACTTTAATCATGGTTCTATTTATAACCTATGCAATTATTCGATATCGTTTAATGGATATTAGAATTGCCATTAGAAAAAGCAGTTTTTATATTCTTATTGCTGGTTTTGTTTATGGGTTCTTTTATGCAACTATCTGGCTAATGAATAGATTATTTAGCAGTGTTCATGCGCCTAGCGCTTTAATCTTAGGATGTTTTCTAGCAATTGCCTTTGTTATGATTTTTATACTTATTGAAAGATTAGGTCGCAAAGCTATAAGCAAACATCTATTCGGCGCTCTTTATTCACAGCACAAAACATTATCTAAATTAACCCAAGAATTAACAACTATTATTGATTTAGACCAACTCACTGCTCTTATTATTAACACAGTTCTTAAAACCTTAAAACTAGACAAAGCAGCTATTCTTTTCAGGAAAGAACAAAACAAGCATTATCAGATTCAAAAAATAGTAGGATTTCAAGAGGAGAATATTAAACTCTTAATGCAAGATAATTTTTTAATAAATTATTTAGAAAAATTTAAAAAACCTATTATTTGCGAAGAATTAAAAGAATTAACTGCAATAGATAAAAAAGAACAATTAATAAACTTAAAATCTGCAATGCAAAAAACAGAAGCTGTTGTTTTCCTGCCTTTAATTATTAAAAATGACTTAGAAGGGATTATTATTCTTGGAAAAAAATCTTCTCAAGCCGTTTACACAAAAGAGGATTTAAGATTATTAGAAGCTCTAGCAAATCAAACCTCAATTGCAATTGAAAACGCTAGATTATTTACTCAAGTACAAGATTTGAGTAATAAGCTAAAAGACCTTAATCAAAACCTAGAACAAAAAGTAGCTGATCAAACAAAAGACATCAGAAAAAAAGCAGAGGATATTAAAGCCCTCTTAAGCATGAAATCAGAACTTTTAAATACAATATCTCATCAATTAAGAACGCCAACTTCAATATTCAGAGGCATGCTATCAATGATAGGTGAAAAAGGCAAAGGAGCTATGGAGGAAAAAGAAAGAGAGGAATTTATTCAAAAATCATTAACCGCAGCTGATAGATTAGTAGTAATAATAAATACTATTACCCAGGCTAATGAGCTTCAAGGAGGAATATCTAGCTTAGAATTCAAGCCAATTTCAATTAGTCAAGTAATTCAAGAATCAATGTCGTTTTTCCAAAGATCTGCTAAAGAAAAAAATATTGATCTTAAATTTATTAAATCAAAAGAGAAATTTCCCAAGATAATGGCTGATCCAAACTATCTCAAACCAGCCCTGGAAAAATTGATTGACAATGCTGTCTGGTATACACACAAAAATGGTAAAATAGAAATATCAACAGAACACGACAAGCAAAATAATACTCTAAATATAATAATAAAAGACACAGGAATTGGTCTTTCAGAAGAAGACAAAAAAATCCTCTTTACCCAATTCGGAAGAGGAAGAGGATCAAAACACATGAATGTTAATACTTCTGGATTAGGATTATATATTGCTAAAAAAATAGCAGAGGCTCATAATGGCGCAGTCACAGCTGAATCAGAGGGAAAAGACAAGGGTTCAACTTTTACTTTAACTATCCCTATTATGCAGGAAGCCTAGGATTTTATATCAATCATAACCCTTTGCATCTCGCAAACCCAATGATCCCAATCACAAACCCATTTACCTTTGCCAAATTTTATCAGTCCTAAAAAATAACCCAAATCCAGCACCAATCCTCACTTCTCTCAAAAACTTCCAACTCAAAATTACTAGAAAATACAA
>CEPX01062828.1_pt1 | contig 20087 bp, 15 predicted proteins | sample 361361 | NCBI WGS metagenome assembly CEPX01 (sample SAMEA2619974, study PRJEB7988) | marine metagenome | biome: marine biome (ENVO:00000447); feature: mesopelagic zone (ENVO:00000213) & marine oxygen minimum zone (ENVO:01000065); material: "saline water (ENVO:00002010), including plankton...
TCTCGTTAATTATTTAAAACATCGTAACAATAATATAGCTAAAAATCTAAATTGTACAATACTTAACCCAGCTAAAATTGTTATCTGTAGGTTAAATACGCCTCTTTTAGTCTTGCTAAGTTTTGATACACATAATCGCTAGACAGTCGTCCCTGATTAAGGAGCGTTCTGTAAGTGCTAATTGCGCTGCCAGGAGCAAAGCCTTGGCTAAATACTAAACGGTTAGTGCTTTCGCCAATTTCGGTGCTGGCGGTATGCCTGTAAGACTCAGTACCCTTTATTTGCCCGAATTTATACGCTTTCATGTCTTTACGTGGCGACAGTGGAATACTCACTGCTAAACCAGCCTTGGTGGTGTTTGTATCTTCGTAATACACAGCTAAATAGCTATCACCAAACCAAAAACGGCTTTCTAACTTATAGCCTGAATCTTCGTACCAGTAATCGCCAGCCTCGGCATGCAAGGTAATGTCTTGTTCAACCCAGTTATATTGGTAATTTAACGTTTGGAATGTTTTGCTACCACTGTAGTCTTGATACTGGAACGAGCCGAATCGAGCACTTACTCTGTGACGCCCAGCATCGCTTAGCCAGGTTGTTTCGTTAGTAATACCGGTAAAGTCGTATCTTTCTTTTATAAAGCCAACTTGTGTTTGGTTATAAAAACCAAACGGCAGTTTAAATGTTTGGTAAAACATGGCTCTATCAAACTCTGTTTCTTGGCGGTAACGTCTAAATGGGCCGCGCTCGTCATAATCGTCGCTGTTTTCAACATTTACCTGACCACCCAGAATAACACCCGCGCCTTTCCATAAAGGTACATCTAAGTCAGCACGTATCGCAATTGAATAGTCAAACACACCAAGCTCGGTCGCATAGGTGTTACTAATTGAAGGGCTTAATGTTAAACGCGGTTTAAAGTATGGGCTTGCCTGTGCTTTACCCGCCCAAGTAACGCCTTGAGGAATAACCGCTTTATCGAGTTGAACATTTAAATCGGGGCTAACGCCTTTTTCGATAAACAAACGGTAGTTATCAATATTACCGCTAATCGCAAGTAACGGAATGTCTGTTTTAGAAAGCTGAACGCTAAAATGTGTATTATCGTTAACAACGTTTTCGGCAATTCGGCCTAATACCACACCAATAGCGTCAATATCGTTACGGTTAAACACTGAGTTTTCAAAGTTAACAAACACGGTTGTTAAATTGTAGCCTACAACCACATTTTCGAAGCCATCACTTATAAGCGCCTCTTTTAATGCAAATGCTTGCTTGCTTAAGCTAGAGCCAACCACTTTTTGTACGCTTAGTGTTTGGCTTTGCTCTGCAGTGGCAACTGTTACCGATTCAGGCAGTTCAGCAAGCTTGGGGGCAACCGATGTTTGAATAAACCCTAAACCATGCTCATTTACTTTTGCTGCAGGCTTAGTACTAGCAGGTGCAACATAAGGAGCGGGTTCTACTGCCTTGTAGTTGCTTTTAGCTTCGTCAGATAATGGCAGGGTAAAGTTAACGCCCCAGTAAGTGTCTTTGTTTTCAGAAAAATCTGTACTACTGTAAAAACGGCTAGTAAAAGTAAGCTCTCCAATGTCATAAAGCCATTCTTTTGGTATTGTTAAGCGCGCTGCAGCATTTACGGCTTCGGCATCGTATTCGGTAAGCAAGCTAAACCACTTAAGGGGTTGCCACTCAATACCGGCAAATGCGCCGTCCATTTCGCCAGTTGCACGATCGCTTGAGCCAATACCGGCACTAAAACGAAAGTCCCATAACTCTTTTGAAGCAACCGCATAAAACGTTTTGTACTTATTAGCAGCCCCGCCAATATCTTTAACGCCAACAGCCATGCTAAACCAATCTTTAGGGATATAAGGTAATTGGTACTTAGCATTAAACGATAAGTCGCGCATTTGCCCGCGGCCTTCGCTATAAAACATATTATCGTGCATTGAGTTAGACGATATTTGCCCACTAACTTCTAAGCCTTCAAACAAACCTGCCGAAAATATAAAATTATGACCATCAAGGTATCTCTGGCCTCTAAGATCCAACAGATTGTTGTATCCGATATCTACGTTACCAGATTGCATGGCCTGAGCGTTCGGAGTGTTGATTAAACCAGTATAACCAGAAAAAGACTGATAACTTTTTATGTCATCTGCGACCACTGGCAAGCTCAGTGCAGCCGCGCAGCTTAAAAACAACGTATTAAATTTTGGCATGGGGAGATCCGAGTTAAAATTATAAAATCCTTGATTGGCCTAAATATAACATCAGAAACAAAAAACAAGAAGTTAGCACTTAAAGATAGTTTAATTTACGTTAATTTGTAAATGCAACAAAAAATAAAGTAGTGGTTATAAGCTCACGCCTAACCACTACTTTACTTAGCTCTATGTTGTTAACCAATAGAGTTAAAAATTACACTGCTTTTAGGTGTGGTGTTGCAGGGGTAACCATGTTCGATACAAAATCAGTAAACTCCGCACCTAATTTTTCATCGCGCATACTGTATTCTACAATGGCTTTTAAATAACCTAGTTTGTCGCCACAGTCGTGGGCACGGCCGCTCATATGAAATGCCTCAACAATTTCGTGCTTCATTAATTCATCGATGGCATCCGTTAGCTGAATTTCGCCACCAGCGCCTGCTTGCGTATTAGCAAGCAGTGGCCAAATAGCTTTAGAGAGCACATAACGGCCAACCACAGCAAGGTTAGACGGAGCCTCTTCTGCTTTTGGTTTTTCAACCATGGTTTTAATAGGTGCGCTTTCACCCGCTTGAATATTTACACCACCAATATCAGCAATACCGTATTTATGCACATTCTCTTGTGGCACTGGCTCAAGCATAATTTGGCTTGCTTTAACTTCATAAAAGCGCTTGATCATCGCAGCAATATTTTCGGTTTTTTGGTCAGCTGTGTAGCTGTCTAAAATAACATCGGGCAGCACGACTACAAAGTCGTCATCACCCACAATAGGTTTTGCACATAGTACCGCATGACCTAACCCCATAGCTTCGCCTTGGCGAACGTGCATTATGGTTACATCTTCAGGGCATATAGAGTGCACTTCTTCTAGCAAGGTGCGTTTTACGCGTTTTTCGAGCGTTGCTTCTAGCTCAAAGCTGGTATCAAAATGGTTTTCAATCGCATTTTTAGAGTTATGGGTAACTAATACAATCTCTTTAATACCTGCCGCTACACACTCATTAACAATGTATTGAATTAGCGGTTTATCTACTAAAGGCAGCATTTCTTTGGGAATGGCTTTAGTCATAGGTAGCATGCGAGTACCAAGACCCGCAACAGGAATAACAGCTTTCATAATTAGTCCCTTATTTAACAATTTAATCTTAAGTAAGGTCAAACTAACAGTACCAAAGTAGATACAAGCTGAATGATTTTTAATTTAGTTTGTTGTTAAAACGAATATTCATAATGAGAAAAAGAAGCTCCGCTTAAGAGAGAAATGGTAAATTTTGTTTTCTCATTTACTCTCAATCCTTCTCTTTGTGAGTATGTTTCACGTAAAATAAATTTCACGCCTACACCAAAGACATTTTACTGCACTAAGAGGGTAAGAGACACTTCGCTTAAGAGTTAAACAATGTATATTTTTGTCTACTCTTTTTCTTCTCAGTTGTTTCTCTTTGTGTTGCCCTTTAATTGTAGGAGCGGCTTTAGCCGTGAATAGAGTTAAGATATTCGGCATTAAAGCGCCACCTACGAGATAGACCTTTGGTAAAGCCTTCGACAAAAGAGGTCCACTCAAAACTGACGGCTGATGGCTCGTGATTCTCTTTGTGAATGTATCTTCGCGTGAAATACACGCCTACACCAAAGACATTTTACTGCACTAAAAGGGTAAGAGACACTTCGCTTAAGAGGTAAACATAGTATATTTTTGTCTACTCTTTTTCTTCTCAGTTGTTTCTCTTAGTGCAATTAACTTTCTCTAGCCTGGCATTCAACACCTTTAAGAAAATGAACGCTGCGCTAACATCCCCCTTCCTTAGGCTTCAAACTAACGGCTGACAGCTGACGGCTCGTGATTCTCTTTATGAATATATCTTCGCGCGAAATAAATCTCACACCAACATCACCTTAGACGTCACGCTAACTTGGTGCGCCTAGCTTATGTCTTCGCCCTCGCTATCTTAACCCTTTAGGTTTACGACCTTAGCCTGCTCTTCATAATCACTGCCGCTAAGAATAATAGTTTGTTTAGCATTCCACACTAAGTCACAAATACCATCTGTTGGGTTAAACCCTGTTGGCGCATCAAGTAATAACTGCCTAATAACTTCGTGATCAAAGTTATGGCAAGCAACATCAAGGGCTTCTAAATATACATTGAGCTCAGCTAGAGGTAGCATAACTTCATTAGCTGTCATAATACGCTCGTGCGATGTTTCGCCTACGTTATCGCCTATGAGTAATTCTTCATATAGTTTTTCGCCTGGGCGCAGGCCTGTGCATGTAATTTCAATATCACCATGTGGGTTATTTTTGTCTTTTACTTCAAAGCCAGATAAACGAATCATCTTGCTTGCAAGGTCTTTTATTTTAACCGACTCACCCATATCGAGCACAAACACATCTCCACCTTTACCCATAGCACCGGCTTGAATAACAAGTTGAGCAGCTTCAGGTATAGTCATAAAAAAGCGAGTAATATCTTGGTGGGTTAACGTTATTGGGCCGCCTTCGCGTATTTGCCTACGAAACAGCGGCACAACAGAGCCACTAGACCCTAATACATTACCAAACCGCACCATACAAAAACGAGTATTGTGGCTTTTACCTTTGTTTTGCGCTAAACCCTGCAAGCAAAGTTCTGCCATGCGTTTTGTAGCCCCCATTACATTTGTTGGGCGTACGGCTTTGTCGGTAGATATAAGTACAAATGTTTCTACCTTAGCATTTACAGCAGCTTTAGCAGTATAGTAAGTGCCAAATACATTATTACGCACCCCTTCAACTACGTTATGCTCTACAAGTGGTACATGTTTATAAGCTGCGGCGTGGTAAACCGTTTGTACGCCAAACGCAATCATTACTGTTTCAATACGGTTAATACGCTGTACAGAGCCCATTATAGGGATCAGCTCTACATCAAGGTGGTTATTTGCAACGTACTCAGCGAGTTCTTTTTCGATTGAGTATAAGCCAAACTCACTTAACTCAAATAACACAAGCTTAGTTGGCTTTTGTTTAACAATTTGGCGGCAAAGCTCAGAGCCAATAGAGCCGCCAGCGCCAGTTACCATAACTACTTTATTTTTAATATTAGCCGACAATAAATGTGCCTTAGGTGCCACACAATCGCGGCCTAATAGGTCTTCTATTTCAACATCTCTAAATTCAGAGAGCTTAGCTTTACCCTCAATGACATCGGCCATACCTGGTATAGAAAGCACTTTAATTGAAAGGGGCTCTAGCTGGGCTAAAATTTCTTTTCGGCGAGCTCGGCTTTCACTTGGCATTGCTAACAGTACTTTAGTAGCTTTACCTTTGTTTATTAGATCGTAAACATCTTTAAACGCAATAACAGGAATGCCCTGAATAATCGAGCCTTGCTTTGTTTCGTCATCATCAATAAAAGCACGAACAAAATACTCTGGCCCTGCGCCTAATGCTGTTGCAAGCTGCCTACCAGATGAGCCCGCACCATAAATAATCACCGACTCTTTGTTTGCTGTGGTTAATTTACCAATCATCGCGCGGACGACAATTCGGGCACCGCCCACGGTTAATAAACATAACCAAGCAAAAATAAATGGCATAGTACGCGGTATGTCTACACCAATAAAAAATGCAAACATCACTAGCGAAATAGTGGTTACTAGTGTACCAAGCACAATAGCCCACAGCGCTTGTGAATTCATATAGCGTAATACAGCGCGGTATAAGCCAAGGTTTATAAACACAAATAAGCTTGTAGGAACAAGAAAGGCAAGTAATATCCAGTTATCAAGTTTACTTAAAGGTGCGAGGCTGTCTAACCTAACTATTAAGGCTAACCAAAAAGCCGACACTATAAATAACGAGTCTATAAATAGGGTAATGGTGCGCTTAGTTGCACGCGATGAATTTAAGATAGAGCGAATAAAATTATCCACAACAAGTTCCCTGTCTTGTTTTTTGCCGATTAACATACCAACTTAAGCTGACTGGCTGCTTAACTGTTGTTAAATTTTTATGAATTATAGCTGAATTAAATGAAGCAAGCCAACAAACTAATACAATATAATTAACTATTGAGTTTTAAAGAAATAAAGATCGATGGCAGCTTACAAATTTAGCCTGTAATCTTTTACCTCGAATCTATTTAACCCTGTCGCCGCTTCCGCTGCCTGTAACAGTCATTAAAATATATTTAAAGTAGCTAGCTATAGTGAGAGTATCGATCATTTCACGGTCTGTTTTTGCTAGTAACTCAGGGGTCGACATATCAATTTCGTTTACTTGTGCAAGCCCTGTAATACCAGGACGTACAGCAAACACATTTTTAGCATCGCGGGCTGCTGTAAGCTCTTGTTGGTTAAATAAACCAGGGCGTGGGCCTACTAGGCTCATTTCACCTTTTAGTACATTCCAAAGTTGTGGTAATTCATCTAGCTTTGTTTTGCGTAAAAAGCCACCAAACGGCGTGATAGAAGCAGTGCTTGCCAAATGGCTAGCAACAGAGGCTGTATCGACTTTCATTGTTCTAAATTTAACAAGAATAAACGGCTTTTTATTACGCCCCACTCGCTCTTGAGTAAAGATAGGTGAGCCAGTATCAAACAAACCAATAACATATAAAATAACTAAAAAGGGTAAGGCAAATAACAAACCAAATAAAGCAAACAAAAAGTCTAATAAGCGTATCATTTATAAATCCATTAACTATTTTTTCGAACTATTTTTAGCAGCTAGCTTAAAGCCATGCTCGACAGAGTGAGGCGGTGCCCAATTAAGTGTATTTTTTGTATGGGTTATATCGAGTTGCAAAGAACCTGTTAGCCGGTCAATCACAGCTTGCTTGCCTAGTAATTTACCCGCTAACTTAAAACACCACACTGGCACTGGCACTGCTAGGTTAGGCTTATTCTGCACCTTAGCCATCAAGGCAACCATTTCAGCAGTTGATAAGTCGTGATCATCACTTGCTAAAAAAATCTGGTTAGCAGCATTTGGGTGATCAATACACACTTTAATCAAATCAACCAAGTTATAAACAGAAACTAAGCTTCGTTTATTATTTTTAATTAGCCTAAATGGTAGCGGTAAGCCCTTTCCAACCAAACGCATTAATGAAGCAAAATTAGCTTTGACATTTTCACCATAAACAAGAGGAGCCCTTATTATTGTCATATTGATATTTTCTATTTTACAAAAAGAAATTAAATAACGTTCGAAGTTCTGCTTACTATGCATAACATTGTTTATTGTTTCTGATGCTGGGGACTTTGTAGAGATTACAGTGTTAGATTGTTGATAAAGGTTTACACTACTTAGCAAGATGAACTTTTTAATCTCTAACAAATTACATTGATGCAACACTCTCATTGCTAAATTATAGTTTGTTTCTTCAGCCTCTGAGTCTGTATATTTACGATGAGCAGAACCTATTAGATGAATTAAAGCGACCTTTTTAGATTGAACTTTAACATTCCCAGATAAAAAATCATCTAACCTTTTAAAGTTAAGATTCTCATGTACTATGTTCAAAGCTTTACTACTACTTCTATAAATAGCAATGACCTTGCACCCGCTTTCCAGCAAAGCACCAACTAAATGGGCTCCAACAAAGCCTGTGGCACCAGTGACTATGACTTCCATAACTTATCCCTAAAAAAAGCAGGTAGGGCTTTAATACTGCCAAATCCATAAACCAAATGATAAGTCAAAAAAAGATAGCCTTTTAAGTACAATCTATCTTTAATGCTAAAGTAAACTAACACAAATACGTATAAATAAAGAGGCAATCCTATAATTGCAGATGAAGTATTTAAAAATGCTAAAGCAAATAAGAAAAATAAGATATAGAGCACAAACAACATTGGAATTAAATGTCTTAATCTAGCTTTTCCACCTCTCAGCGCCCAATAAGAGGTGCTCATCGCCTTTTTATGGAAAGGCCAAAATCTAGTTTCAGGAAAGTGGGTTATTCTCATTAATGGATTTGTCACTAGCTTGAACTCATGCTTAATGACTCTACTGTGAAACTCAATATCTTGTCCGCGATCTAGATCCTCATTAAAATAGCCAACTTTTGAAAATAAGCTTCTACGATACAACGCAAAAACAGCTGTATCTGACGAGAATACATCTGTCGCCTTCACACCTCTAAAAGGTGATCCCCCAGTACCAAACTTTGAGCTTACTAGCTTCGCTATCCCTGTATTACCTGATGAATCACTTTGAGAAACTAAAACACCGCCAACAGCTTGAATATTATTATTCTTCGCCAAATAATCATAAGCTAAACTTAGATAATTTGGAGCGATCTGGCTATGCGCATCAATTCTTAAAACAAAATCGGCACGACTAGCTTTTATTCCAAGGTTCCACCCTGACGCTAAGAACACTTTTTTATTCTGTATAACTCTAATAGAGTGAAATAGATCTATATACTCTTTTTTGAAATCTTCGATTATGCTTAACGTCGAGTCTTTTGAGCAACCGTCAATAAAAATTAGCTCGACAGTTGTTAAGTCAAAATCCAAATTTTTATAAGAATTCAATGATTTAGATATTTTTTCCTGACAATCTTTAGTAACTAAAAGCAAAGTGACTTTTGGAGTTAACATACATTTACCTTATATAAACCACGCACATCTTCATGGGTTGAATCAAAAGCAACATACTTAGAACAAGGCGACCACCGGGGGTGTAAATCACAGCGTTCTAAACCTTGATACTTCCATGGAGAAAAAACTTTCGCTAAAGTTTTAGCGCTTTTCTCCTCTAAATCTATTAATATTAGAGACTGCATGCGGTCTTTTGCAGGATATGTATCTGTGATGATAAAGCGTCCATCTGGGCTAACAGACGGATGACCATCACCATTAGCATTTATTGCTAAGCCTTCAACTTCAAATAGTTCAGTAGGTATAGAGCTAGGTTTGGAAGTACTTATCATATAGTACCCATCTCCATTAGAGCCTCGACACCAGGCAAAAATGCACTCATTGCTAACCCAGTCATAATGTGAAAACATTACATTATTAAATACGCAACATAATTCCTTAGTATTTAAGTCCAAAATTAATAATCTTGTTCGCTTATATCCGCTATCAAACCAGCGGTGCATGAATGCAATCTTCTTTGAATCGGGAGAATAACTCAAATGATTAAGTTTGTGTGTTGCGTTCTTCATACTATTTTCAGTGGAGAACTCTACTATAGTCTTAAGAGAAAGAAAGTAACTGACTTTTTTATTTGCAAATGAAAAAATATTTATTCCATCATCACCGAGGCTTAGTTCAGAACTATAGTTTTCACACTCAATATTATAACCATAATCGGGCCTCATCTTTGTTAATCGAAGATAGTTAATTGAAGCCATAGACTCTTTGTCTTTAGAAAGAGCTTGTATAGGGTAAATTATAAAGTCCTTTTTCCCTGTCAAAATAGAATAAATATAACAACCTAACTTATTGCCATTTTTCCCATTGTATACTAAATGATGATCGTCTATCCATGTAATCATTGAGCCTTGTTGCCAATTCCAGCAATCACTAACATCAATCTCCTGTTCAATTTTAGTGCTTGAGCACCTTATACAAATCACAGCTTTTTTATCAAGTACTTTATGATATGCAACATAACTTGAGCTAGGATTCCAACAGCTTTTGTCATAATAACCAAAAAAGCTTGGGAGCTCAGCTGTGCTAACTCTTAGGACATCACTGTTTGAAACACACCTTGGGCCACCAGATTTTAGTTTATATTGAATAAACTGATAGCTTCTCTTTACAAATAATTTTAACTTAGGGTTCTTTTCTAAGAATTTAGCAATATATCTTTCAAATTTATTATAAGAACTCACTCATGCACCTCACTTAACCTATGATTACAATAACTAATTAACAACCCCAACATAAAGAAAACGTATGTATACCAGTAAGCCCTAGAAAATATAGCTTCTGTCAATATAAACAAACATATTACTGCCACCCCTCTTTCATAATTTTTATTTTTTGACTTTTTAATAAAGTACAAATACGCGCCTCGAAACAACACAATGGAAGATAGTAATAAAAAGATAAAAGGTAGCAAACCAAATTGTCGGTAGAAAGATAAGTAATTATGCATATATTTACCTTCCATATTTAAGCGAAACTCTCCCATAAAGTCACCCAAGAACCAATTATCCCTGATACTCAAAAGACCAATCGAATTATAGTAAAGCCTCTCATTAAATGAGTTATCACTATCAATTTTTTCAACAACTCTAAACATACGATCATATGAAAGCCATTTAGAACTATCAACCCAAAAATATTCTTGTAATATTGGCAAAACAAAGAAAACAGAAAGAAGAATAATAACCAAGCCAAAGAATAACATTTTAGGCTTATCTAAAAATAAAAAGAAGGAAGAGAATATAAAAAAATAAAATGCTGTCCTAGATACAAGGGTGAATAAGCAATATGCGGCGATTAAAACTAACAAAACTTTGATATAGTTAGAGTACTGTCCACCATTTAGTCCAACAAAACTGATTATCATCAAGGAAAGAATCGCATAACTGTCACTGACTGTTAAGTAAGAGTACAGTCCATGTAAAAAAATCCCACCAGGTGTTGTCAACCCAGCATATATTAATACTAACGTTAATCCTCCCCACGCAAAAAACAACACTGTATTAGCATAATTATTTTTTAATAAGTCATAAAAAGCTAATCCAACAAAAAAAACTGCAAAATACCCATAGATTGAACTTGCAGCGACCTTAAAAAAATCTGAAAAGGTTACAATTTTAGCATCTATTAAAAAACCAAAACTTGAAATCTGAACTAATATTGTTAACATTAAAGTAATAGAAACTAATATAAAATAATAAAAAGCCTCTTTTGAGAAACGAATTATGGCGTTATGCTTCAAAACTTTAAATAGACTTAAAAAAATAAAAACCACTAAAAATGGCAAACTCATAATTGCAAAGTTAATATCTCCAAAAGAGTATACCTCCTTCAATACAGTAAATAACGGCCTAACAAAAAAATAAGTTAAACCTACGAAAAAGATTGAAAAGGCGGCAACTTTGCGATTACTAAGACTTATCATTTACTATATCAACCATTTTATTGGCTAAAACTTTTCTTTCAAATGAATCAACATAATTTTTACATTCTTCATTAGTAGTATAAGTTTGCCTCTTATTCAAGACTGCGAAAAAATCATCTACACTTGAACTCTCATCTAAGTAGCAAACTTTTCCAGAGGGAGTTAAAATATTGTAACACTCTGATTTTTTTTTCTGCATTCCTCCAAGAAATAAAACAGCTTTAGCCAAGTTCATATACTCATATGCTTTAGCAGGTATGACACCTTCATAGAGTGTTCTCCAGTCTATCAATAAACTAAAGTCACTTTTATACATAATATAATTACTTTCAGACTTAGAAACAGGGGAAAAAACTTTAATGCAGTCTGATACTTCATATTCATGGGCTAAATCAACTACTCTATCATTATTTCTACCGACAAAGTTTATTCTTAGCTTATTATATAGAGGCTTATTGCTCAACTTAAGCTTCTGCAATAATTTGAATAGAGCTATTGGCGACTGATGAGGGAAGTATAACGTGCCTACATATGAAATTGTAATTAGTTCGCCATTAAACCCAAATAGATTATCAATAGTAAGATTATCTATAGCTAACGAGCTTTTCAATTCATCTGAATCAAATCCATTATATATAACAGTTACACTTTTTTCGTGTATCTGTTCGAGCTTTCTTTTAAACCCTTCTGAAACAGTCGTTAAAGAATCAGCTTTATTTATAATATTCTTTTCTTTTTTCAAACCTAGCTCACGGAAAAAGTAACCAACACTTTTTGCATGATTATGTGTCCATAAATCCCTATAATCAGCCAGCCAATATGCACTGTTGTTCTTCATTTTGAGTTTTGAAGCAATTACATGTGACCAACTTGGACTATAACTAGAAATAATAACATCATAATTTGAGTGCTTTTCAAAAAATGAATCCAATCCATTAACACATAACTCGTGAACATCATAAAAAGAAGAAACTTTGCCCTTCAAAGATTTCAAACTAGAAATTAAAAATCCGCTACTGCTACTGCTTCTCTTTACCTCTTTAACGCACTCATGTGTGGCAGGGTTTGTAGCCTTTTTCAAAAAACCATTAAGGAAGCTAGGATATTTTAGCTCAAATAACTCAACATTATTTAAACCACCTACTTCATACGTTAAAGGTCCGTCAGATTTTAATTTTTCTGTTGTTAAAACAATAACTTCATGTCCTTCGGAAATAAAAGCCTTAGCAGTTTGGTAAACTCTTTGACTTGGAACTTTATTGAGTGGAGGGTAAAAGTGACTAACTATGACTATTTTCATTCCCATTCCTTAATAGGGTTATTATAATAAAACCAAGTAGAATATATAAAATCGAACAAGTTATGGAGAGGTAAAAGACAAAATCAGTTATATTCAAATTTAAAAAATATGAATATAGCATTAGTATACATACTGCTACTATAGATATAAAATCATAGCAGAGCCTGATTTTCTGCCTTCCCAATACAACAATCACTCGTGAAAGTGGAGCAGATATAAAGCTTGAGAATCTCCAAAAACAAATTACTGAAGCTATTTGACCTGACAAAGTCCAATCTCCTCCGAAGACAAATTCGAATATATAAGTTCCAAAGAAAAAAAACACTCCATAATATAAGCTCCCTAGCAGCATCAATACAAACATCACCTTAATTACTATAGAAAACAAAGCTGAACGTTCATTAGTATTTATTAAGCTTAATTTACGGAAGTATGCGTCAGAAACAGCCGTACCTATTTGAGTGTTAGGCAAAGATATAACCTTATAAGCCAGCCAAAACTGACCTGCACTTTGCAAAGAGAATTGCTGGCCTATATATAGCGTCGGTAGAAACATAAACGCCTGATTAAGTAATATAGCAATAGTTTCATAAAAACTATAGTTTTTAGGCCACAGCTCCTTTTTATTCTCAATTTCAGATTCTAAATTTACTTTGGTCTCTTGGGTTGATAGAAGCTTATTTGATACAAGGCTAGATAGAAGTGCACCAATAACTTCGCTTAATAACAAGCCTATAAAACCAACTGGAATAAGTATTACTTTTGATATCGAGGCTATCACCACACGTAAGTTTTGACTAATACTAACTCCACGATAACTTTCATTTACAAGTAAAAAAGATTTATTGACCAAAAATAAGCCATAGCATACAAATAGGATAAACATTAACAAAGAACATAAAAATACGTCATAAAAACCCAGTGTGCTATAGTAGTAAAAATAAATAAAAACCAAACAAGACAATAGTAGTGAATTTAATATCGTAACCTTTCGCGCTATCGAGGTATATAATCTAGCTTTATGATAATCAACAACAATAAACGACTCATACCTTAAAGCTAGAACAGGAGAAAACAAATTAAAAAAAGTTAAAAAAACTGCAAGAAAACTTACTGACTCAACACTATAATTCCTAGTGACTATAGGTAAAACGGCTAGGGCACTGAGTTGAGAAACTACACTGCCAAATAAAAATGTAGATATTATTTTTTTCACTGCTTTATGTACCAGCGTACAGTTCTGGTAATACCTTCGTTTATAGTAAAAGAAGGGCTGTAACCCAAGTGATTTTTCGCTTTATATATATTTGCTTGGGAATGTCTTACATCTCCGACCCTAAAATCTTGATATATAGGCTCTTTAGCGGTCTCAATACCACACATATTAAGTCCAGATTGTATTGAACTATATAAATCATTAAGAGTTGTACGGTCACCAACAGCCACATTATATACTTGATCTTTTGCTCTCTCTGGCGCTGTTGCAGCTAATATATTCATTTGTACTGTGTTTTCAATAAAGCAAAAGTCACGACTTGTTTCGCCGTCACCATTTATGTAAACATCTTCGCCTTTAATCATCGCAGCAGTCCATTTTGGGATTACTGCGGCATAAGCACCGTTAGGATCTTGACGTTGACCAAATACATTAAAGTAACGCAAGCCAATTGTTTTAAAGCCATACGTACGGGCATAAACACCTGCGTAAAGTTCATTTACGTATTTAGTAACAGCATAAGGTGATAACGGATTACCAATATTTTCTTCTACTTTTGGCAATGCAGGGTGATCGCCATATGTAGAGCTACTTGCAGCATAGGTAAAGCTTTTTACGTTTGCCTCTTTTGCTGCTTGCAACATATTTAAAAAGCCGGTGATATTTGCAGCATTTGTTGTAATCGGGTCAGCAATTGAACGTGGTACAGAGCCAAGCGCAGCTTGGTGTAATACATAGTCAACATTATTAACTAATGCTGCTTCGCAATCTTGATAAGTCCGGATATCTCCTTCGATAAAAGTAAACTTACCCCACTGTTCGGCAGTGACTAAACCTTGTACTTCATCTAAATTGTGTTGATGCCCAGTTGCAAAATTATCTAAACCAATTACTGTTTGATTCAACTTTAATAAATGCTCTAGTAGATTTGAGCCTATAAAGCCAGCCACACCGGTTACCAACCAAGTTTTAGGTTTTGCTTGTAGTTCTGTTTTAATTTGTTCATACCGAGTCATGAAGATCTCACTAGATTTACTTTATGAAAGTGACAGGGGCTTGCGCCCCATAGATTACAACTAAGGTGAAGGTTTTTATAAACGCATATCTACGCTATTTTTAGGTAGAACATATTTTAAATCGTAAAGTACATGGTCTGCTTTACCTAATGCGCGTATTTGCTCTGCACCCATTTCTTTAAACTCGTTATGGCCTACAGCTAACACTATTGCATCATAATGATTTTGCTTGTGTTCAGTAGTAAGCTTTAAGCCGTATTCATGCTGAGCTTCTTCATTTGAACACCAAGGGTCAACTACATCTACATTAATATTGTATTCTTTAAGCTCACTTACAATATCAACCACTTTAGTGTTACGTAAATCAGGGCAGTTTTCTTTAAATGTTAAACCCATTACAAGAACATTAGCGCCTTCAACCTGAATGCGCTTTTTAAGCATTTTTTTAACTAGCTCAGATACTACATGCTTACCCATGCCATCGTTTAAGCGGCGGCCTGCTAAAATCATTTCAGGGTGGTAGCCAACACTCTGTGCTTTATGGGTTAAGTAGTATGGGTCTACACCAATGCAATGCCCCCCAACTAAACCTGGGCGGAATGGTAAAAAGTTCCACTTAGTCCCAGCAGCTTCTAGCACTTCAAGCGTATCTATGCCTAATTTATTAAAGATAATTGATAACTCGTTTATTAAAGCAATATTCACATCGCGTTGAGTGTTCTCAATAACCTTTGCAGCTTCTGCCACTTTAATAGAGCTTGCTTTGTGCGTACCCGCGGTAATTATTGATTTATAAAGCTGGTCTACTAACTCTGCAATTTCAGGCGTTGAGCCGCTTGTTACTTTTAATATATTAGTAACTCGGTGCTCTTTATCACCTGGGTTAATTCGCTCTGGTGAATAGCCAGCAAAAAAGTCTTGGTTAAATTTAAGGCCTGATACTTGTTCGACTACTGGTAAACAGGCCTCTTCAGTTGCGCCAGGGTAAACCGTTGACTCATAAATAATAATGTCACCTTTATTAACCACTTTACCCAGCATTTCACTTGCTTTAATAAGCGGTGTTAGGTCAGGTTGTTTATGCTCATCTATTGGTGTAGGTACGGTTACTATGTATGTATTACAGCTTTCAAGGTCGGTTACAGTATGTGAATAACTTAAGTTTGGTGATTGTTTTAACTCTTCATCGCTAACTTCTAAAGTTGCATCATGCCCATTTTGTAACTGTGTGACTCGTCCTTGATTAATATCAAAGCCTAGAGTTTTATATTTTTTACCGAATTCGACCGCTAATGGAAGCCCGACATAACCAAGGCCAATTATGCCAATCTTTAAGTCCGTTAATGAATTATGCATTTTAATACTCTTCTAAATTTAAATTACTATCAGCTATCAGCTATCAGCTATCAGCTATCAGCTATCATGGTAATGCTATTTTGGTGCATTACGGTTTCAAATATTTGGTTATAGGTTAATCAGTTTTTGTAAAAGTAATTTAGGTCTAAAGTACCTAAACAATCGGCACTAGAACCTGTAACTACGTTTACCTTTTTCTTTAAAATATGACACAAACCAGCGAACCGCTTGAAACTAATTCCCAGATTTATATTCGTAGTTATAATAGCCATAATATCCATAGGCATTACTGGCTTTTTTAACTACACCATTAAATACTACGCCTTTTACATCAATGCCATTTTGTTCAAAGCGGTTACGGGTAAGTTCTATTTCACGGGCATGGTTTTGGCCAAAGCGTGTTACTAGTAATGTAGTGCCTGTGTGGGCACTTACAATTGCTGGGTCTGTTACAGCTAAAATAGGTGGCGTGTCAATTATTACAATGTCGTACCTATCTTTTACTTGCTCTACCAACTTGGTAAAGTTGCTGTGCATCAATAGCTCTGATGGGTTTGGTGGTATTTGGCCGCGGGTGATAACATTTAAGTCTTGCACTTGAGATGTTTTAGTTACTTGCTCTAGGTTTAAACGCCCTGACAAGTAATCACTTAAGCCATCGTCCCACTTCATACCAAACTGGGTTTGGAGGTAACCTTTTCGCATATCAGCATCAATTATTAGGACTTTTTTACCGCTTTGCGCAAGTACGGTTGCTAGGTTAACTGAAATAAACGATTTACCTACGCCTGGGCTTGGGCCAGATATTGCAATAATATTATTTTTCGCCTCCATCATCGCAAAGTGCAAGCTTGTACGTAAGCTGCGCAGTGCCTCTATCGATAAGTCAGCTGGGTTATCAACCGCTAAAATTGATCTAGGCTTATCTTTACCTTTTCGCGCACGGCTAAAACCGGTAAGTTTATCTTGGTAATCTGAGTAAGGTACGCTTGCATATACTGGTAAGCCAAGTGCTTCAATTTCGTTAGGGTCTTCAACCCCTTTATGGATTGCTTTTTGAATAAGGACTATAGCAACTGCTAGCATGCCACCTAACATAGTTGCCATTATAACAATGAGTGCTTTTTTAGGCTTAACTGGCTTAGAGGTATTTACCTCTGCGTGGTCAATTATGCGTACATTACCTACTGTACCTGCACGTACTATATCTAGCTCTTGAGTTTTACTTAAAAGTAGCGTGTAAATTTGGTTGCTAACTTCAACGTCGCGTTTTAAACGTAAAAGTTCTTGCTGAGTTTCTGGTAGGTTACCTACCTCGCCCACTAAGTTTTGCTTTTGCTTTTCTACCGCTTCTATTTGCTCAAGCACACCTTGGTACGTTGGGTGGCTGTCTTTAAACTTACGGCTAAGCTCTAAGCGTTTTAGCTCTAGCTCTTGTAGTTTAGTTTCTAGCTCTACTACTTGCTCGAGTACACCTTGAGTCTCTAGCGTTATATTGATTGATTGGCGCTTAATTTGGTAGTCATTAAAGCGTTGTTCAGCATATTCAAGCTGCTTTTTAACCTCAGGTAGTTGTACCTCTAAAAACTCGAGTGACTTTTGTGCCTCTGCACTATTGCGCTCAACATTACGGCGCACATATATTGCTGCTACTTTATCAAGCACTTTTTCGGCAAATTGTGCGCTTTCGCTTTGTAAACTTAGGCTAATAATGCCCGAGTCTTTACCTTTTTCGCTTGCCCCGATTGCTGCTTGCAAATCTAAAATCGTGTTTAAGCGGTCTTTACGTACTAATGCAAACTCTGTACCTGGGCGTGCAATTAAACTGCGAATCGTTAAGTTGAATTTGCCATTTGTTAGCTCTTCACCCACGTTACCTTGCAGTATTACTTCGTCGTCACTATTTAAAAGCGTAAAACTTTTGCCTTCACCTGCTACCAATGTAAAATCTTCATCCACCGCCAAACGCGGTACATCAAACCTAAATACATTAATACTCTCACCACCCCACGCATAGCTACTTGCACCAAGGCTTGGCTCGGCTACATCGCCAGCTTCCATAGGCATAAACTTACGAAATGCTCCATTACCAATTACTGGGAATAGTTTTGGCTCTGCGACTATATCAAGCTTTAACGTATCTACCGCTTCACCAATAACAGAGCGCGATTTAAGTAGCTCTATTTCGGTTACCGCAGCTGAGGTGTTTTCGAACATACCGGCCATGTCATCAAAACCAGGGACTGATGCACCGCCGTCTTCAACTTGGATCATGGCTGTTGCTTGGTAAACAGGTGTTGAAAACACCGCATAAAACACACCTACAGCCATAAATACTGCGGTGATGGCTGCTATAAAATACTTACGGTCGATTAATGCGCCTAGTAGCGCCATTAAATCGATTTCTTGACCGCTTTGGTCTTGCGTTGTTCTATTTTGTTTATTATTTGCTGCGATAGCAGTGGGCTGAGCATTCATGTACTAGCCTTTCCTTATAAATACTTTTGCCAAGCGCTACATGCGCTATCGATTAATGCGTAAACGTGCTCAAAGGCTTCTTGACTTTGGCGGTAAGGATCAGGGATTTCTTTATCGCCAATCCATTTACCTAGTAAAAACGTTTTACCGCGAGCTTGTGGGTAGCGCGCGCACAAGTCATTAACATGGCGATGCTCCATCACTAAAATAACGCTATTATTTGCCACTAAGTTAGAGGTAATTTGCCTACCTTGGTGCTCATTCATATCAATATTATGTGCGCTTGCAATTAATTGAGCTTGGGCATCAGCAGGTTTACCCTCTAGGGCGGTAAGCCCTGCTGACGAAACAGTAACGTTTTTACCTTGTAGTTTACTTTTTAATACATATTCGGCAGTTGGGCTTCGGCATATGTTACCTGCGCAAACAACTAATACAGAATCAAACATACAGCCTACCTTTAGTTTGTGTTAGCAACGTCGTTGATTGAATCAACTGTACTTACTGATGGTAGTAATAAGCTAATTACACGATTCCAACGTGCAAGCGGCGCTGACGTTACATATACAATGTCGTGCGGTTCAAGTTCAAACTGTTCAGCCAGCACTAATGCAGCAACATTCTTAGCATGAAGTTGGTATACATCAGCAATTACGCCATCAGTGTTTAAGTTACGTTTGCGAAGAACAAATACACCATTAGCGTCGGCTGTATTTTCGTTAAGGCCACCAGCATCACTTAATGCTTCTGCTAAATTTAAACCATAGCGATTAACACCCACTGTACCAGCGCGCTTTACATCGCCAAGTACAAACACTTTTTGCATATCATTACGGCTTACATGCACAATATCGCCATGCTGCAATAAGCGGTTTTGCGAAATATCGCCATAGGCATAAAAATCATCTAACTTAATAATTTCTGTTTTATCACCGCGAGTAAATGTCACGGTGCGCCAATCAGCACTTTCTGTTAGGCCGCCGGCTTGGTTTAGAGCATCGATTAAAGTTAATGGGATCTCTGTAACTGGTAATACACCTGGTTTGTTTACTTCGCCTGTTACATAAGCTTTTTGACTTCTAAACCCAACAACTTTTACATCAACCTGTGGCTCTTCAATTACTCGGCTTAGGCGCTTTACAAGCTCTTTATGAACTTGTTGTACTGTTTTACCAGCGGCTTGAATATTAGGTGCATATGCATAGGTAATTGTGCCATCGGCTTGTACACGAAAGCCATCAAACTCAGCTGTACGTTGCACTGCTGCTGGAATGGTTAACTCTGGGTGATCCCAAACACCAATTGTAAGTACATCACCTACACCTAATTTGTACTGATAATTAGATGTATCTATGCCATCTAAACTGGAAGGCGTGAAGTTTTTAACTTGAGATTGCTTTTGTTGATTTATTAAAGAAGAGTCAATGATTTGA
>CEPX01198251.1_pt1 | contig 20017 bp, 23 predicted proteins | sample 361361 | NCBI WGS metagenome assembly CEPX01 (sample SAMEA2619974, study PRJEB7988) | marine metagenome | biome: marine biome (ENVO:00000447); feature: mesopelagic zone (ENVO:00000213) & marine oxygen minimum zone (ENVO:01000065); material: "saline water (ENVO:00002010), including plankton...
TATTCCAAGCCCGAGGATGAGGTAGTTGTCTCATTTTCAGCAGGCAAGGATTCGATGGTTGTCCTCGAAATGGCGATCTTGGCAGCGACCGAAGCCAACCGCCTGCCCGTCAAGGTGCTCATGCGTGACGAGGAAATAATGTTCCCCGGCACATATGAATATGCGGAGCGTGTGGCGGCACGACCCGAGGTGGACTTCCACTGGATTTATGCGTCGCAGCCAATCCTCAATGTATTCAATCGTGAGAATCCATTTATATGGGTATTCGATCCGCTGCTAGATCCCGACGACTGGATCAGGAAGCCGCCTGATTTTGCATACGAGATCCCTGAGAAAAATATCAACGAGATGATAACCAAACAACGGTTCCCTTGCGATGGAGATCTGTGGCAGGTGACAGGCGTCAGGGCGGCGGAGAGCGCAGCCAGACGATATTCGGTATTCTCGGCAAAGGGCTGGAAAACCAAGCCCAACCGTATGGGCACCCGTGCAGCCAGACCTGTATTTGATTGGCTAGACAGCGACGTGTGGAAAGCTGTGCAGGACTTCAGTTGGGATTACAACTCAGCCTATGACACATTATTCAGAAACGGTGTGAGAGCGTCAGCCTTACGGATCGCACCACCGACGATGTCGGCAGCGGGCGTTGGGTTGTTGCAGGTCGCAGCGAAAGCATGGCCACAGTGGTTCGACAGGGTGGCTCAGAGAGCACCGGGAGTCAGGACGGCGGCGAAGTTCGGTAAGCGGGCTGTGAGCCCTGTCCGTCGAACAGGCGAGACATGGATGGACACATTCCAGCGTGAGTGTGTCGACGAAGCCCCGGCATGGATTAGTGACCGGTCAGCAAAGGTGGCGTCAGCGTTGACCCGGATGCACAACCGGCACTCAACCGAGCCGTTCCCTGACACCAAGAACTGTCGCAACTGCGTGGGTTCGATGGGCGCATGGCGAGCAGTCGCCAACGCTATGTATTCCGGGGATCCGTTCAGTATGAAGGTCGGCAAGCTAGTGCCGTTCATGGAGCCTGAGTTTTTCCGGGCGGGATCCGGTACTTGGGGAGGATCTCCCACTTATGGATAGCGTCAAATTATCGGTTGCTGTTTGTCACACTCCCGGTATAGCTTCCGAACGTGACGACCTTGTCAAACGCCTGCGCAGGCAGTACCCAGAATTGACGATCGTTCACGACTACGACCGAGAGGGTAGCTGGCCATCGACTTTGAAAGCGTCCCGAGCAATTACACCCGGGGCGACGCATCACATGATCATGCACGATCACGCTTACATTCCAGACGGCGCACCCGAGGCTTTGATCCGTGCGATCGAAGCCCGTCCTGACGACGTCTTGGCTCCATACACGCCACGCAATTTTGTGCATAAGGTTGTCGGTGCTTGGTGCCGAATGAACGGCGTGTGGGGGACGGCGGTAGTCGCTCCCGTTCAGCTATGGGACGAGTTTAGGTCGTGGGCATTGAATTGGACAATGTCCGCCCCTTCAACCTCGGCGGATAGGCGGATAGGGGTGTGGCTGATTGGTACAGGACGGGACGCCATAGTTCCAATTCCAAGCCTTGTTACGCATACAGGGGTTAAGAGCCTGCTTGGACACCCGAGGACAACGCCACGGCGAGCGGCGATCCTGTTCGGCGATCGACCCGAGCCTGCGTGGTCTGAATGGCACGACAATGGTCCACTATTCCCAACAACCCCACAAGCAGACCTCGTAAAATGTATTGACCCCGACAAGATCGGCAAGTGGTTCAATATGGTGGCGAAACTCAAATGATGAAATACACGAAGGACGGTGGCGAGAACTACCCGGTGCAGCAGGGAGAGGTCTGGCACGTCGGTGAACATCAGATCCGATGCGGGGATCTAATGAACCAAGAAGATTGCGACTGGCTTTCTGATTTTAGACCAGCCCTTGTCTACACCGACCCGCCGTGGGGTCAGGCTCTCGCTACGGGATTCAGAACGAAAGCAGGGCTTAACGATTACGTGACCTATCAGTATTTATTTAGAGTAGCATTTCAATTAATAAATCTTCACTACGGATCTGTTCCAACCTACTTTGAGCAGGGCACAAAGTGGGCTCAGGAAATGCAAGACATCGCAGTAGCCGAAGGGCTGAAATTCAAGAATGTTTGGGGGATCACCTATTACAAGAAGTCCCCGGCAACGCTGACACTTTTCAACGCTGATAGCAAATCAGACATGACAGGAATAGATGACAACAACACTCCCGCCATAGCAATTATGGATCACACATCCCCCGGAGATCTAGTTGTCGATCTTATGACCGGGCGTGGGCTCACCTCCGCCACCGCTGCAGAACTCGGCAGGGTATTCGCAGGCATGGAACTCTCTCCGTGGCGCGTGTCCTGCGCACTTACCAAGCTAAACAAAATCACAGGATTGGAGCCTCAACGTGGCTAAACGACAAAAGGGTCAGGCAAAAGTCGAGACCATAAAACTTGAATCGCTAGAGGTTGTTTATGTCGACATGGGCGACATAAAGCCCAACCCGTACAACCCGAACCGACAATCAGATCACGAATTTGAAATGCTGCAATCATCCATCGAAACCGATGGATTCACACAGCCCGTGATTGTCCAATCCTCGGATGCACAATTCCTGCCGAGTCACATCGTTGACGGGGAGCACCGATGGCGAGCAGCAGCAGCCGAAGGACTGACCCGAATCCCGGTGGTGTACGTGAACTTCACCGAGGAACAGATGAAGATCTCGACCATCAGGCACAACACCGCCAGAGGATCTCACGACGTTGAACTTGAAGCGAATGTCCTTCGAGACCTTGAAAAGCTAGGGGCTTTGGATTTCGCGCAAGACGCTCTGGGATTATCCGACGTGGAGATCCAAAGACTGATCGAGGATATTCAAGCCCCGGAAGGACTGGCAGGCGAGGATTTCGCCGACTCATGGGACGTTGGAATCTCTGCGGACAATGGAGATCAAGGCGGCGATGAGAGCCAGTCAAATAACAGCCGCACTATTTCGGGCACACCCGAGGCTGTGGAGGCTATGCGGCGGGCTGAGGTAGCCGCAAGAGCCGCCAACACCGAGGAAGAACGGCAGGCGGTAATCAAGGACTTGAAGGTCTATCGGCTTATGCTTTCATTTCCGTTTTCTGACAAGGCTCTGATAACCTCAGTATTGGGCGACGAACCAGCGTCCAAGATACTGGAACTCATAAAAGCAGAGGCTGAGAAAGTATAGTGACAACGCAACTCAGACGCCCAGAGAAGTGGGAACGAATGCCCGACGAGGGAGCAAAACCGTGGGCAGCGTTCCTCACATTCCTAAGACTGGGTCCAGACCGCTCATTGGACAGAGCCTACTGTGAAGCAATGGGGCGTCCGCCGGGTGCCAGCCGTGCATCTGGGCGGTGGAATGTGTGGAGTTCGTCGTGGGCATGGGTGCAGCGAGCCGCAGCATGGGACGCCCATCTTGAGCGGGAATCACAAAAGGGGTTGGTAGCGTCGGGGATTGAAAACGCGCGAACACGGGTGAGGAATATCACAAATGTTCAGAACGCTGCGATGGTCATAATCAGCAAGGCTGATCTCGGCAACCTCGATTCGACCGAAGCCCGAAAGCTTTTGCCAATCGCTCTCCGTGCGTTAGATGAGACGGCGGAAAGCCTGCGTGAAGAATTCGGTGTGGCTGCACGTCCCACGACATCCCGTGAACTTATTGTCACAGGCGAGATGGAAGGCGGTGTAATGATCGCTGAAGATTTCGATGACGATGAATTACTGACGAAGATTGCAGCGAGGGAGCAAGGCTTTGACGCCGATGTTGAAGGTGATATAAATGGTCGTGGCGAATTCATACCGGAGAGAGCAGCCATTAGCGAGCACCCGCCAAGCTAGGCGCAGGGCGCGCAGGACGCTCACAGCATTCGGTGAGCACGTTTACCCCGGTTACATCACAAGCAAGTACACGAAGATGCTGGCGTCGCTGCTGGAAAAGGTTGTGACCGGCGAGATAACTCGCCTGATTGTGGAGATCCCGCCACGGCATTCTAAGTCTGTACACGTCTCTGAATTGCTCCCTGCATACGCTCTTGGGCACAACCCTGATATGCGCATCATCCTCTCATCCTATGCATCAGGCTTGGCGGCTGCATTTTCTCGGCGTGTGAGAAACACGATTGGCGGCGAGCGTTATGGCAAATTATTTCCTATCACACGACTGGCTCCTGACTCTAAAGCTGCGGCGTCGTGGGACATCAGCGGCAGGGCAGGCGGGATGATTGCGGCGGGCGTGGGATCCGGTATCACAGGGCATGGCGCAGACTTGCTGATAATCGATGACCCGGTCAAGGATCGGAAAGAGGCTGAATCGTCAGCACGAAGGCAGGACGTGTGGAATTGGTACACGTCGACAGCGCGCACTCGGGTTCACCCCGGCGGAGCGATAATCGTCTGTCAGACTCGGTGGCACCACGATGACCTCGCAGGGCGATTGATCGAGGGGCAGGATGACGAGGATCCTGACTCAGAGGAATGGACGGTCTTGAAGTTCCCTGCGATCGCAACCGAGAACGATGATCTTGGGCGCGAGGTTGGCGAGGCATTATGGGAGGAACGTTACCCTCTTGAGGAATTGCTCCGCATCAAGAGAGACGTGGGGACAAGGGATTGGATCGCTTTATATCAGCAAGAACCGACTGACGAGGAAGGCGCAATATTTCCAATCGCATCGTGGCAATATTACAGCCCGGCTGAATTTGATTTCAACAGTCGATTCCGCACATTTCAATTACTTGACACGGCGTACAAAGATGGTCAGCAGAATGACTATTCGGTCGTTGCTACATGGACACGATCACCGGACGGGATCCTGTACGCCCGGGACTGGGTCAGGGAGCGGTTGCAGTTCCCTGCATTGGAGCGGTTGGCGAAAGCGCAATATGATAAATGGAAGCCCGACGTGGTCTACATTGAGGACAAGGCTTCTGGCATTTCGCTGATTCAAAACCTGATAGCCAAAGGGATCCCGATTCAGCCTTACTCGCCCGACGGGGACAAGGTTGTCAGGGCACACGCCGTGACGCCGTTCGTGGAATCAGGTAGGATGATATTGCCTGACGATCACGAGATGCTCTCTGACTTTCTTCAAGAACACGCGAAATTCCCGGCAGGGGCACATGATGACATGGTCGACACGACAACGATGGCAGGCATAGTTTTGGGACGCAGGGAAAGTTCGGGGAACAACCGGCTTGAAGTAGCACCGAAGGAATCACGATGGTAAACCGAGACCGCACAGCAGAGGTTCAAAGCCATGAAGCCCCGCCACGGGATCCGGTTGAATCGCCACCGCCCGATGCAGGAACGGTCACGAAGATCCTCGGAGACGCAGGGCTTTCAATTTGGGCTGGCTATCTCGGTGAAGAATATCTTGTTGACCTAAAGCCGTGGAGCAACGAAGCGCGCTACGTCCTCGAAGCCCGTGACGAGACACTCATCGGGACGCTGCTCGACGCTGTCAAGATGCCGATGATCCGGTCTGAGATCGTCGTAGAGCCTGCGAGTGACGATGTTGCAGATGTCGCATTCGCTGAATTTGTTGACTGCAATCTCCGTCAGATGCACAAGCAGAGCATCCGTAAATGGCTCACCGATATGATCGAGGCAATCGAGTTCGGTTTCAGCCTCGGTGAAATTGTCTTAGAAAAGCGAACCGATGGACGCTTGTGGATACGGAACATCATGCCCCGAGGACAGGAAACTCTGAGGCGATGGGCTGCTGAAGATCCTGCACACCCTGACGAGTTCTCACATTTTATTCAAGGCATGTACCGAGGATCTGCGCCAAGGCGTGAAATAGCGATCCCGCTCAACAAGTGCGTCCACGTAACGTGGCGAGGTCGCAAGGGGAACCCGCAGGGCAAAGGGCTTCTGAGGTCGCTGTATGTCCCATATAAGTTCATCAAGAATTTCCGGGTAATCGAGGGCATTGGCGTCGAGCGTGACATCGGTGGGACGCCGATCATAAAACTCCCCGGCGGACAGAATTCTCTGAGCGACACTGAAAAGACGGAACTGAAAAAGCAAGCTGAGGGGTTGAGGAATGATGAAGCCCTTTATGTAATGGTGCCAGAGGGCATGGATATCACCGCCTACAATTCTGGCGGGAAGTCGACGAACGTCCGTGAAATTATCAAGGACTATGAGACGCAGATCCTTATGAGGATGTTTTCACAGTTCTTGAAACTCGGCATGGATAACGTCGGCACGCAAGCCCTTGTAGTCGGGTCGCAGGACTTTTTCACAATGGCAATCGAGTCAATACAAGACGAGTTGATCGAGCAGGTAAATGAGCAGATTGTTCCATACCTCGCCCGGTTCAATACTTTCCCCGGCACAACAGGATTGCCAAGAATTACTTGGACAAAGCCGGGGGCTATGGACGTCGCCAACATCGTGGAGTTGTTCACGAAGGGTGCAGCGCAGAAGATATTTACACCGACCCGTGAGGATGAGGTACGCCTGCGGGATGAGGCAGGGTTGCCCGAACTCCCCGAGGGCGTCGGGGATGGTCCACGGGAAGTGCAGAGCGTCGTCAACGACGTGTTCGGGGGTCTCGGTCTGCGACGAGATATGGGGCAGTTCTATGACGAGGTCAGGCGATACGATCAAGCGGCAGGCGGAGACCTGCGTGGGATCCCCGGGAATTATGAAAAATTCACAAATGCTTATCAGAAAGAACTTGTTGGCATTTACGACAAGTGGGCGGCGGAGACTAGCCGCCTGATGTCGCTGCCGGGCAAAGGCATCACGGAAGCCAACGCAACCTTGAACACTCGCCTCAACCAACTCTCTGCTGATTTGAAACTTCTTGCCCGGGCACGTATTGGCGAGGCGTCACAGATGGGGTTGGGGACGGTGCTCGGTAAGCGAACTCATGACCCTGTGGTGCAGCAGACAATCGCCACCCTTTTGAAAGAAGCCGAGATTAATATTGACGAGTCGGTTATCCCGGGCATCAAGGAAAAATTCGGGAAAGAATCAGGAGCGGTTCAGAAATTATCAGGGGCGCAAAAGAAGGACGCATTTGAAGATCTGTTCAGCGGTCGTAGGAACAGTGTGGCTCGGCAGGCGGGTGGTGCGCAGGTCGCTATTTTTGAGACGCAGAAAAGCGCAGGCAAGGTTGAGAACTCAGAGCGGCGCAGGCTAGGAATCAAGCCGATTGCCACCCGTTGGGTTTTAGATAAGACTGCGGATCACTGTGAAGATGATACCCACCGAGCGACTTTTGGTTGCCCGGGCTTGGCTAGAGAATACGCAGACGGGTGGGACTCGATGCCAACAGTTCCTGCGGGAGCGGTGTCATGCCTTGGTAATTGCCGGTGTTACATTGAAGCCGATCTTGAGGGGAACGGAAATTGGCAGCGAATCACGTAAAATATATGTCGGTGCGTCGGTGGCGTTCCCTACCCCGTCAGGGGCGACTTTCACCGGCGCATCGTTTGACATGGAATGTTCATCCATAGAGAATGTCTAAGTGTCTAATTTCAAAAAAGCCATATTGGGGTTGGAAATTTTCTCGATCGGTACTCATACCGACTCGGGGGGGGAGACCAACACGTTTACCCGCGACGATGTTGACTACATGGTCAACAAGTTCGCGAATGGCTATCCAGAGTTCGTACCTATCAAGCTAGGTCATACTAGCGACGAGTTCAACCGGCAGGTAGCAGCCGAACTTGGACTGCCTGCCGCTTCGCTGAACGGCGAAAACGGTGAGGGTCTTGATGGGGTTGCCGCTCTCGGTCAGGTTGTGAACCTGTACACAGAGGGCGATAAATTAGTTGCTGACCTAAAAGTTCCTGACGAGATGGTGAAACTGTTTCAAGAGGATTATTTTAGGGATGTGAGTTGCGAGCTTTCGGTGGATAATCAGGATCGTTGGATCCTCGATGGACTTGCCATGCTCGGAGCCGAACGACCGGCAGTTGGAGACCTTGCAGGAATCGCAGCCGCCGCCGTTCATAAAAAACGGACAGCAAGTGTTGTCCGTAGTTTTAGTCAGGCATTACCAAAGAAGGTGAATATGTCCGAGCAGGATCAGAGCAAGATCGACAAGATCTTGGGACTCGTTTCTGGCGACAAGATTTCATTCTCCGAATTGGAATCCGCTGGCTTGAAGTTCGAGAACGAAGCCGACAAGGGCGCAGTCAAAGACGCAGTCAGGGAATTGCAGGAGCGATCCTCAATGCTGGACGAAGTCGTTGGTTTGTTGCAGCAGGCGATTGAGTTGACCTCAACCGCTGCCGAAGAAGGTGACGAGATTGTCGAGGACGACGTGGCTTCTGAGCCAGCAGTCGCAGCCAAGGCACTCGTCGGGCGTTTGACTACGGTCATGTCCTCCGATAAGAATTTCAAGCAGGGCGCAGATTTCAAGGCGGCGGTAGCTAGTGCAGTCAAGGAATCGACTAAGGAACTCATTGCTCAAGTGGCAACCCTTACCGGTGACACGACAGTCGCTAAATACCGTGTGGAGACTGAAAAACTCGTCGGCATGGAAGGCACTCCCCAAGAGTTAGCCGAACAGTTAGCAGATCTTGAAGGCAAGGCAGGCAAGGAAACCGCCACTGCCATGCTCTCTAGCTGGAAACAGGTTTCCACATTCGCAGTCGAATCAGGGCAATTCAAAGCCGTTGGTGAAGGCGAGGGACAAGGCGAGGGCGTGAACAGCGAGCCGTCTGATCTCGAAAAAGAAGCGAGCGAATTCAAGGCAGCGAACCCGTCATTCTCTGAGTCTCAGGCTCTGAGTGCGGTACGCCTGCGCCGAATGCGCTCGGTTAGGGAGGTCAAGTAATCATGGATCAAATGCTGACCATTCCCGGGGCACACGCCACGGGTGATCTCTCGGCTCTGCAATATCAGGCTGTATACCTGACAGAAGATTTTGGCGTCGCCGGGATCACCAACTCCAACGTCGCTGCATTTGCGCAGGCTGGAATTGGCATATTGCAGGACGATCCCGCTGCTGACGGCGAACCCGCCAGTGTAGCCATACTTGGTATTTGCCGAGCAGAGGCTGGCGGGTCTATTACGCAGGGGGCGTATCTCACCCTCGACGATGACGGCAAGGTCGTAGCCGGTGCACTTGAAGCGGATCTTGCATCCGCCGATCGTGCGATCATTGGACGTGCGCTTGGAGACGCCGCTTCTGGCGACATTTTCACGATCGCCGTAAACTTCATCACACCAGTACCACACGACACCGAGTAATCGGGCGGAAGGAAATGAGAATGGTAACTAGGCGTAAATACGCTGGACCAACTCAAAACGACATGCGTCCGGTAGATCCGGTACTGACTGACCTCAGTATTGGCTACAAGAACCCAGATTTTATTTGGGATCTCTTGGCTCCGGTCGTGCCTGTCGATGAGAAGTCTGGCACGTACTTCATTTGGGATCGGGACTATTGGTTCCGAACTTTCGGTGAATCCGGTGGCGCACGACGCGCTCCAGAATCGCCATACTTGCGTCTCGCTTACGGTGCAACCACAGGGACTTTCAACACCTATGAAACAGGTTTTGAGAAGCCAACCGGCGACCCGATCGTCGCAGCTTCACAGTCTCCTGAGGCTCTACCGCAGAAGGACGTTAGCTTCCTGACAAACCAGATGGAAATGGAACTCGAAGTCGACACGGCTGCTGAGTTATTTGTTTCTGGCTTATACGGAACTGACAACACTCTCTCTGGCGTTAGCCAGTGGAGCGATTTCGCGAACTCCGACCCTGTCGGAGACTTCGACACAGCCAAAGGTGTGGTGCGTAAGAACACTGGCACCGAGCCACGTCGAGCAATTATGGGTATCGAAACTTGGAACGACTTGAAAGAGCACCCGCTCATTCTCGACAAGTACAAGCACACCCAGAGCGGGATTATGACGGAGGCACTTGTAGCCGCTGCACTTGGCGTCGATGAAATCATCGTCGGCAAAACAGCCAAGAACACGGCTAATGAGGGTCAGACGTTTGTCGGCGCAAATGTTTGGGGAGACAACTGTCTGCTCATTCCTGCGATTGACGCTCCCGCACTGGAAACCCCGGCAGCGGCTTATACCTACGTTTGGGACGAAGTCGGCAACGTGCCGTGGGCAGTTCAGCAGTATCGAGACGAAACAATCCGTGGCAACGTCGCCCGGATCCTAACGCACACTGACCGCAAGGTCACAAGTGCGCAGTCTGGATACCTGTTTATTGATACCTCAGACTAAACATTGAAGTCGAATAGGGAACGCCAAATGTTTGAGGCATACAGAGCAAATCGCCGGTTCGTGTGGGACGGCTGGATCTTCGCACCAAAAGCGGGGACACATACGTCTACCTTTCAAGTAGTTGAAGGTCTAGCCGCCACCGAACAGGCAGCAAATTTCAAGCAGCAAGGATGCTGGGATGAACGGTCATGCGACCCTGAACGATACGGTGGTGATATATGGATCGTGCCAGCGGGACACCCGCGCAAGGACGCCATTATTAGCCGCAATAAAGTTCGGGGTGACGCCTCAATCGCTAATGCTGACGACTTGCTGACCGAAGATAAATATAAAAGGCTTCTCGCTCCGCCAGAAATGGCTGCTCGGGTCTAGCCGGGAAGAAATGTAATGACTAGACCAGTTGTAAACAGGGAACGTGGAAGAACCGTTCAAGGATCTAGCGAGCGCAAGGGTGTTCTCGGTTCGGTCACTTGGACAGTCGGAGCCGAATCCACTAACGCCATTACGGTATCAGGGCAGGCACTCGACGAAGCAGGGAACGCCATGGCGGAAGCCTGCGCATTCTCTTGGTATTGGGCTAATGACTCGGCGGGTCTAACCCCGACGACGACCGCCCACGATGGAGGCACAGCCGCAGGCACAGACGGCGCAATCATCGAGCAGGTCACAGACCTGTCAGGGATTGCAGTCACCGAAGCCGACGGCGACATTGATATTGTGGCAACCGACGCAGGGGCGTTCACGACTTACCTCGTAGCGATCAACCCTGACGGCACTCTTTCGGTGTCAGGCGCAGTAACACACGCAGCGTAATTCAAAAGCCCGGGTGGAAAATTTCCCCGCCCGGGCAATACTTTTTTCCCTGAGGGTAAATAAATGGTTCGACTTATCAAAACAACCGTAAAAAATCCGGGCGGTTTTTCAGTCCGGGTTGAACCGAATGCAACAGACCCGGCGGGCAAACCACGATATGTGGAGTTGTCGCATGAGCCAGCCGAACTAGACGACGCTGATGCTCAACACATCCTCAACACTTACCCGGGCAAGGTCGAGGAAATTATCGTGGAAGTAGAGGTGGAGGCTAAGCCAAAGCGCAGGCGTCCCAAACTTTTTAAGCCTCGTAAAAAAACCTAAATTGTGAGACGGGCACATCGTGATCTATGTAAAAAAGGCGACATCAAATGAAGGGGCTTACGCTGTCAGGCTTGACGAGGATCCTGCCCGGTACGTGCAGATCACGTCGGAGCCGCAGGGCTTCCCAAACGATATAGCCAACCATCTGTTACAGACACACGCCAAGTTTGTCGTACAGGTAAATGCTCCGGTAGTGGACGCAACGCCCGCTGTGGCGTCCACAGGGCGGCTAAGATGTCCAGCAAGCGGTTGCGAAAAGACTTATGCTAACGAGACAACGTTGAACCGACACATCAACGCTACTGATAATCACAAATAGCAATCGACCGAATTTGGTCGGAGGACGAGACAATGGCTGGCACGTTAACGTATGAGGACAATAAGCCGAACTCAAAGGCTGCGATAGGGTCTGTGGTTATTTCGTGGACGGGCACGGCTGGCGGTGCAGTTAGCGGGAACTCAGTACCTTTTAACGGACGCATTGAACGCGTTGTCACTAACCCTACGGATGGACCAACAGCAAACTACGACATCACACTCGATGACGCCGACGGTCTGGATCTCGCTCAGGGCTTGCTGGCGAACCGGCACACGACCAACAGCGAGGAAGTCACTCCGCTCATAGGTACTTACCACCTTGTCCCGTACAGGGGTCTGATCACTCCGACTGTGGCAAATTCGGGTTCATCTAAATCAGGCACAATCACGATCTACTACTCGTAGGATTCAGCATGGCAATCGACAGCAATTCATACTGTGCAATAACAGACCTTGAGCGACGCATTTCAGACCTGCTCGTCGGGAATGTATTTACCACAGGGACTCGCCCGACGCTGGCGCAGGCGGAGCAAATGGTTGACGACGTGGCGGCAGAGATAAATAACGCCTTGATCGTCGCTGGATTTGTCGCTCCGATCGTTGTAGGTGACGATCCATTCCCTCATGCATCTGCGGTCGCTGCAAACAGCGCAGGCGCAGCGGTCAAAGTTATGAATACGTTTCCCTCGGAATCTTGGGATCCCAACGCTCCCGAGCCGACCCGCAACCGGATCTCAGGATTTGCGGCAGAATACAAATCATTTCTGGATAAGATCGAAGAAAATAAAATCAAGGCAACTCGATCAACAGGTGTGACTGGTTTATTTATTGTCGGAGCAGCCCGAAGCCGTAAGACAGGCAACCTCAATACGCCTGCTTTCACCCGGGACATGATGGACTTCCCGGGCAGGGTGTCGAGGGCTGACAGTACACAATGACACACGCTACCGTCCAGACGGCTGCGCTGGCGGTGTTGCGTAAGCTGTCCGAGTTCGACGCTGACAACTCATCAGAGAATGATTACCGGATCCTTGCCAACGGCAAGGCGTATCACGCAGTCCTGCGTCGGGGATCTAGTGACAACCGATCCATGCAGGACGTCCCTGCTAATGGTGTTTATCAGAGGCGTTCTGACCGTCAGGTAATAATCGAGGTCTATTGCCTCTACTCCGTGGACTCTCTGACGACACGGGCGCAGTTAAACACGATTACGCAAACCATCCTAGACCATTTCGATAAGTGGCCAAACCTCGACCAAACAGCAGGCGTAGTCGAAACCGATGCTGACAACACATCCCGACCCGAGGACACGATTCTTGGCGGGTCGAATTACCTGACCCAAACCATCGAACTAAATGTGATCGAGTTAGAGGTGGTGACGTTAGCATGAGTTACGCAGGGGTGCAGACTAAAGCCCTGACGCTTTTGCAGGGTATGAGCCAATTCGATTCCAACAATTCAGCCGAGTCTGATTTCAGACTGTTAGCCGCAGGAAAATCCTCTTATGGAATACTGCTCAAAGGCTCGACGGGTAAGCCGGGATCCTCGGGTCAGCTTGACATAAGAGACGACAACTATTCATATAAAAGGCGTGACGACTACACGGTTGAGATCCACGTATTTGCTCATTTCGCTGTCGATCAGTTAGCAACCCGGGCGGCAGTCACAACCCTTGCTGATGCAGTAACGGCACACTTCGATAAATACCCAGACCTTGACGACCACGACGGTATCATAGATAGTCGTATTGACGTCGTCGGCGAACCCGACGAGTGGACTGTGGGAACAGGTAGTTACTGGCGACAGGTAATCAACCTTGAAGTAGTCGAGATCTCGACGGTCTATATGGAGGAGAATCAAAGTGGCACGATCGCACGGTGGAATGGCTTATCTTTCTGGGATGGAACAGAGGCTTGGGGAGCAGGTATGGCTGGCTTGGTTTTTCGGTGGAATGGCGAAGGTCTTTGGGACGGATCGGATGGTTGGCACTAATGGGATTTGATTACGACTTAGAGCGCAGGGGAGGTGAGGGCTTAAGCAAGGCTGAAACGATTATTGCAGGGCAAGCGAACAGAGCCTTGCGGGACATCGGTCAGGTGTTTACGCCTGCACTCAAGGCAAACACTCCCCGGGCTACGGGGAAACTTGCCAACTCGTCACGCTTTCAACTTGTCGGATCTAATAAGAATCAAGCTGTGGAAGTACGGCAAGGCGCAAGGACGCCAGACGGTGCTTTCTACGGCATGTTTGTGAGGGGTGGTACGAGACCTCACGAAATTCGCCCAAAGAAAAAGGGCGGAGTTCTAGTTTTCAAAATCGGTGGGCGGACTATCTTCGCGAAGAAGGTCAATCACCCGGGAACGAAAGCAAACCCGTATCATGTAGAAACGGAACGTCAAACAAGCGGTGAGATTGCTGAGATTATTTCTCGGACGGGCGTCGAAATCGCATCAAAACTTATGGGATAAGTAAATGGCAAACACAAGATTTCCGGGGAAAGATACGCACTTTGCGATCGCAGACGCCGGTGGAACCAGCCGAGTCCTGACAGGTCTTACGTCTGTCACAGGTCTCCCGGGTGAAATGGAACACTACGACGCAACGGCTGTGGGCGACGCAGGGCGCAAGCATGTGGCAGGGTTAGCGAACGTCACAATTACGATTGAAGGTTGGTACGATAACACAGCCACCACAGGGTCACAGGTTGTGCTGTCAGGGTTGGCAGCAGTCCGAAACACCGACGCTGAAAAAGCGATCATCTATGGCCCATCCGGTAGCACTAGCGGGATGGAAAAATTTACAGCAACCGTGAAGATGAAAACGCTTGAATATCCAGCGGCACTCGGCGACCTCGTCAAGTTCCGGTGCGATTTACTTGTTCAAGGTGCAGTAACACATACAACATTCTAGCGAGGGACTATGAAAATCACCGAGACGGGGATTGACTCAGGTGGGATTCAGCTTATAAAGGTCGAGTTCGATGACGGTCAATGGTGGGAGTTTAGGCAGGAAATAAATTGGGGCACATCCCGGCAGATCCGAAAGGTGTTGTCAGGGATAGATATGGCAGACCCGGATATTGACGCAGCGCATGAGGCGCAGGTTTTACGGGTAGCTGGCTCCACGGAATCTTGGTCGTTCAAACTCCCTGTTTCCATATCGTCGATCGACCGGGTCGCTGACTGGCGGGTCAGGTCGGTTCTTACATACATGGTAGAGAGACACAGTATTGGAGGGATTACTGATGAAACAAAAAAAGCCTCAGGCTGGCGTTTATTTTTCGGTCGGATCTTCCAGAGGAATTCGCAGAAGTAGCGTCATATGTGAATTTGCTCGACGCAGGCGTCGTCAGCCCTTACACAATGCCCGAGGTAGAGCGTAGATCCCAGACGTGGGTTCACAGGCTCTACGCTTACAAATCAATTCGTGAAGAAGTACGGATAGCGCAAGCAGCATGACAAGCAATAACACACAGGATCTAATCTTCAAGGCAAAGTTTGAGGACGACGCCAGCGAGGATATTCAGAATCTTGACAAGGATGTAGAGGGTCTTGACTCATCAATGGGCGGGCTTTCAATGTCTGCGGTCACAGCTGGTCTTGCAATGTTCGGCGTCGGTGTCGGAGTTCAGCAGGTAATATCAGGATCCGTTGAAGCGCATAAACGGATAGTTGCAACTAAAGCGTTGATCAGCTTGCTCCCCGAGTCTGCTCGATCTGCATTAAATGATCTCGCTCCGTTCTATGAAGAGATTGGCAACACTGTTGGAGCCACGAACCTCGAAGTAGAGGAAACTGCAGTGGCTATCACTACCGCATCAGGCGGTATCGCCCCGTCAGTGGAGGAATTGGCGCTCGCTTACGATCTGATAGCCGCAACAGGCACAGACAGCGCAACAGCCGCCGCCGCCATTGGCGAGGCTCTCCGGGGCAATATGGAGCCATTACAGTCACTCTTGGGCGACAAGTACAACCTCCACGAATTGGAAGAAGTCATGGGAGACTTGGCGGGAACTGCCGCCGAAGCAAAGACGCCCATTGATGACGTGACAGCAGCGTTTAGGGAATGGAACGAAGAATTAGCCACAACCGAAGGGCAAAAAGATGCGGCGATTGATGTCATCGCTGCGATGATTCCGGGTGGCACGGCTCTGCTCGACGCTAAAAATCTTTGGGACATGTATTGGAGTGCCATGAGGGGAGAGGATGGCGAGGATCCCGACGCTCCTGAGGTCGAAAAGCCTCCGCTCGAAATGAGTGGCGGCGGCATGGGAGGCGGCATGATACCCAAGGCTGTGGAGCAGGCGTTGATACAAGAAGGCGTCTACGGTGTGGGAGCGGCTGGCGCAGGTGCTATGGCGACAGGATCTCAACCCGTGTCTGTGGGAATTACAATCAACGGTGATGTTGACTCTGCGCAGCGAGTCGCCGTGATTATGCGACAGGTGGAAATGGCTCAGCGAAATATGTACAGGGGCACAATCAACACAATGGGCATTGACCCCAGAATGTTCCCAAACTAATGCCTAGCCCATTTATTGAATACCACATAGATTTCGACGAGGACAAAATTCTCGAATCTGACGAGGAAGTCTCAGAGGATCTGAAAGCCGTACTTCTAACCCGTGGAAAGGATATTCAAAACCACCGTGCGCCTGCGGCTACGCTGCTGACGTCCATGCACAACTACGACGGGAAATACTCCCCGAGTAACGCGTCGTCACCGCTGCACCCTTTTCAACTCCCGGGTCCAGATGTCCGTTTTAGAATGGCATATCCATATGACTCGTTTACCGATACCGATGGCACCGACTTAAATGGGCGGGCTTTGCCAAGAGCAGACTTACAAACTGTCTCCGAGGATGGGTGGAGCGCATGGGCTGGATCTGCGGACTTTGAAATCAGGTCAAATCACATCGAATTGTCGTCAAAGACCGGGACTGACAAGGTTTGCGTTCTAGATTTTGAGACCGCCAACGCTCGGATCGGTGCAGACGTAATGCTTGATACTGGAACGAGTTATCCATATGTCTGCGATATGTTCGTTTTCAGATACACAAACACAAGCAATTACAATCATGCTTATGTTTATTTTGAAAGTGCATCATCTTGGTATTTTAGGGTTGCGACTATCGTGTCTGGATCTCGGACAATCGCCACCCCTGTCGTTACCTACAACCTCAAAGACGCCATCTGGGACAAAGGCGAATCTGCCCGTGTGGAAATAGGATTCCAAGATGAAGAAGTCCTAATTTGGTGTAATGATTACGCAGTCGCCGAATTCTCTGGCATAAGCGCAAACCTCACAGCGACCAAGCACGGGATTGGCGGCAAGGATTTTAGTGGGGTGGCGAATAGCGGGTCAGCGGGATCTCGGTCAGTACAGTGGGATAATTTCGGCGGCTGGAATACAGCATTCTCGGGGAGGACTGACTCGGTCGAACCAACACCGGGCATTGACGCCGAGGCGAACATAATGTCGTGGGATGATTTCGAGCGGCTAAACCGTCACCCTGTTTTCAAAACAGCCGAGGCGACCAAGACGGCAAAGCAACTCATAGATATTGTCCTTGAGGCTGGCGACGTCCCCGGAGATCGTCCGTTATTAAACGGCGGGACTCCCGTCACAGACTTGCTCACGATCGCTGATACGGGTGAAACTCTCATAGCTGACTTTTCAAAAGCTATGGGACTCACAGCTCTCGGCGAGTTATACCAAATTCAAGACGACGACGTCGGATTTATCTGGATCGACGGGCGTGGCACTTTTAGATATGAGGCGACTAATCACAGGGCGGCGGCACCACACGATACTCATGCGGCTTCGTGGGGTGCAGTGTCGGGATCTGCTCCGTCGATTTCTATGGAGCCCAAGTCTAAATGGATGGATGGGAAAGACGTTATTGAAAACGAAGTTTTCTTTCGATTCAACAGGGCTAGTGTGTCACTCGGTGCTACGGTGTGGATTTTAGAAGTCGACGATAACCCTGATATGCAAGGTGCTCAATCGTCAACTTTGGGGGGTTATCGTATGGTCGAGATCACCGCCCTTTCTGGCGGCGACACGCTCGGCAATATCAGGAATCCTATCCCGGGCTCAGGCTATACGATTTTTCAGAACGCTGATGGCACGGGCGTAAATTTCCTCACGCCTCTTGCGAGCGAGACCGGCACGGTGTCGATGGTAAACGCTCCCGGGACGACAGTGTGGCTTGACGATACCGGTCAGGACTTCACTGACTCCACGTCGGTCGGTGCAGGAACTTTTACGAGGATGGGGCAGTTCATAACTGTTCGTGATAACTCTGGGAGTACGGCGGTTGGTTTCGCAAAATATGGCGACGTCGACGGCGACGGAACGAAGGTGAACATCACAGACTGGCCACAGGATTACGAAAATGCAGGGGCACATGGGACTCCCGGCTGGCTCGCAAAGGATGACGGATTTTCCAGCGTCGACACGCCACTTACTTATGACGTGATGCTTGCAGCAGCCTACATTCTTCCGGGCTTCGAGGGTGAGACTTCAATAATTAGATACCTTGTTTACGATACTGCTGAAAATTCACATTTTCTGACCTCCGCCCTGTTAGTTGCTGACAAGACGGTTGACTCAAACCCGACAGCAGCAAGAGCCTCAGACTCTACGTCGCAGGCGAAATTTGGACGCCGTCGTGAGGATCACACAACGAAGTATATTGATACATGGAATATGGCTCAGAGCAGGGCTAACGCCCGGCTTGCAGCGAGGAAAGATGAGCGGGAGAGGTTCACGGTGACCCTAAATAATCTCGATAAGTATAACCTTATGGAAATCATGTATCGTGATGTGAGCGACCGGATACGGATCAGCATTCCAGAGATGGGGATCTCGAATCAGGATTATTATATTGAAAACTACATTATGAATTTGACTCAATCAGGTAAGTTCTTGACAATGACTTATACAGTCTCGAAGGTGGTCTAATGGCAAACGCATCATCAGCGGTGGCAGCGATCGACGCAGTCGTCCACACGCAATACAACAATCTGCGCTTAGATGCTATTGGACCATACGATGCTGACCGGGTGTGGAACGATAATCAGAAAGCCATATTCGGGACAGGCAGCGACGCATTCATAGCGTATGACGGGACAAACCTAGTCGTAGATCCCAAGCTTGTGGGTAGCGGCGTCATGTCTGTTCTTGGCTCGATAACGCTTGAAACGTCAGCGTCTTTGAATGTTTCGAGCGACGAGATTTTATCTGATTCCTCTGGCACGATGACCCTCAAGAATATCGACGCACTTGACGCCACCACAGAGGCGACGATTGAGGCAGCGATAGACACACTAGGGAGCCTGTCGTCAGCGTCGGCTCTGACGACTGTGGGCACCATAGGCACGGGTGTGTGGCAGGGGACTGCAATCGCCAGCGCATATATTGGGTCACATACACATACTGAATCACAGATTTCAAACCTCGGTACGGCGATCGCTTTGGTCGCAGATAATCTCAGCGTATTTGCTGCGACAACGTCGGCACAACTTCGGGGCGTAGTTTCTGATGAGACCGGCACGGGATCCCTAGTATTTGCAACCTCGCCAACATTGGTAACCCCGGCACTCGGAACCCCGGCGTCTGGCGTCGCAACGAACTTGACCGGCACGGCTGCAAGTCTTACCGCAGGAAACGTGACAACCAATGCAAACTTGACTGGTCATGTTACATCCGTTGGGAATGCTGCCGTGCTTGGCTCATTTACATCAGCACAACTTCGTACAGCACTCTCTGACGAGACGGGAACGGCTGCGGCGGTCTTTGCAAGCTCTCCGACGCTTGTGACGCCTGCGCTCGGCACTCCGTCCGCCCTTGTGGGAACAAATATCACCGGCACGGCTGCAAACCTGACAGCAGGCACAGTCACAACCAATGCAAACCTTACAGGACACGTGACCTCCTCAGGGAATGCTGCCGTGCTTGGCTCTTTCACGAAGGCGCAATTATCATCGGCGGTCTCTGACGGAACGGTGTTGTATTCCGGGGACGCTACATCTTACGTTGATGCTGATGCTATCGCTGCGGTTGAGGGTGAAGGAACTCTGGTTCTTCAATCCGGGGCTACCATCGGCGGATCTGTCGCTGCGACCGTGGGGAACAAACTCAGCGCATTTGCAGCAACGACATCAGCAGAACTTCGAGGCGTGATCTCCAACGAGACCGGCACAGGGGCTTTGGTGTTCGGGACTTCCCCGACACTTGTGACGCCTGCGCTCGGCACGCCTGCATCCGGTGTGGCGACGAACCTGACGGGTACGGCGGCG
>CEPX01123725.1_pt1 | contig 19999 bp, 28 predicted proteins | sample 361361 | NCBI WGS metagenome assembly CEPX01 (sample SAMEA2619974, study PRJEB7988) | marine metagenome | biome: marine biome (ENVO:00000447); feature: mesopelagic zone (ENVO:00000213) & marine oxygen minimum zone (ENVO:01000065); material: "saline water (ENVO:00002010), including plankton...
TGATTAAACAAGAAAGATATTTAAATCAAATCAATTCTTCAGTCTATATATGGGCTCATAGCTCAGCCTGGTTAGACTTATCTTACAAGGACCAAAGCGATCGCCTCTTAAGCGATAGGTCGAGGGTTCGAAAGCTAATAAGTTTAAATATACTTATTGCACGAAAGTCCCTCTGGGCCCATTTCTTTTATTATTTAACATAAACTTTATAAAAAATGCCTGATTCACTATAAAAATGACAACGCATTATATGGATTTGGTTATGACTCCAACAACTCATTCTTTTGCTATGCTAGATATTACAGGTGTAGACACTAGTAAAAGGTATGCAGGTGATTATCCCAGCGGAAGGATTGCTATGGAAACTACTTTATTATATGAGAAAAATGTATTGCCAGCTGTATTGGATCATATCTTTGCATTAGCTGATGAACAGCCTGAGATTCAGGTTGGAGAATTCAAAGACTTTATTTTGGGTATTGAGATACCAAAAGAATATATAAGCGAATTATTAAGTGAGGAGAGATTAAATGAAACAGCTACACAACATATGGAAAGATACGAGGATTCAACCTTTAAAGCTGCTTATGATCATGTTAGAAGTATGATGGCATTATCAACATGGAGACAAGTTATTAAACAACAAGGAGAAAATTTTCTTCCCTATAATAAAGAAATTGTTGGTGCTGTTAAATATTCAGATGGAGAATTTAGGTTAGCAGACCATATTGGTCAAGGAAATAACGGCCATGGTCCATTTGAGATAAGTGTTTTTGATGCTATTTATACATCAGAAACTGAAGGAACAATATATCCTGTGAAAACATTGGAACTAAAACTAAGAGAGAAAATAACAGGGTCTGGAGTTAATGATTTTGCAGAAAAGTTCTAACAAAAAATTTTCTTAATAACCCATATTTTCATTTCATTCTCCAAGATATATATTCGTTTTCCAAAAAATTTATATATTAGCTTATCCATAACATAGGATTAAGGTTGGTGTAGCAACTTAGTAAATAATAGCAATATTATTTAAGAAATTTTCTTCGGAATTTTTCAACTAAGCTATGTCATCAACCACCTTTTCTTAAGAATTCAAATTACTCTTTCAATCTTTTCTTAAAATCTTCAACAGCTTTAACTGGTGTAGGATCAACTTTATATTTCAAAGCCAGATAATATGATGCCCAATCCCCTATATAGATTGCAGAAAAAATCTTTGTTAAAACGCTGCTTCCTTTTAACATTATCTCTGTCACAGGAATCCCTTTCTTCTTTATAATATCTTTAGTTATTTCAAATCTTTTCTTAACTCTCATATGGTCATCTTCATCTTTTACAAGTATAACATGATAATCTCCTTCCAGAGTTGTATATCCCACCATTTCGTTATGGTTCAGTTCAGGAAACATATTACAGAAAGCATGCACCTTGCTGTTCTCATTAAAGTTTATCTTCCATTTGTAAGCAACAGCAAACATTTTGTCAGAAGAATAAATTAAAGGAATCTTCCCTTCAAGTTTCCTTGCTATCTCTTTTGCCCTTTCCTCAAAGATAGGTTTTTTCAGGATGTCCATAGTCATCTTTATCTCATTTGATACATCCCCTATTATCTTTGAATTCATCAACACATTCAGTATAGGAAAAAACAGGTAAGCATAGCCAGATCTTGGCTGGATGCCAGAAGGAACTTTGATAAATGTCTGTCTTTGCTTTGTGCTAAGCTCTTCCAATTTACCGCCAGAACTTATAACAACTATCCGCGCTCCTTTTCTTAAGGCATTTCTATATGCATAGATTGTCTCTTCTGTATTGCCTGAATAAGATATAACAAACACTAATGATCTCATGTTAGTGAACTCAGGCAAAGTATAGCCTTTATTGATAAAAATAGGAATGCTTGTAGAAAAGAAAAATGATTTAAGTATTTCTCCTGGAAGTGCTGAGCCTCCCATGCCAGTGATTATAATATTATCAATTTTATCTGTAATTTTAATATCCTTTCCCAACCTAGCAGCTTCTGCCATCTGTTTAGGAAAATTCTTAAGAACGCCATACATATCTTCTTTGTCAATAGTTTCTATATCAAATTCTTCTTGTTCTTCTATTTCTTCCATTTTAGAATAGTGAATGAGGCAACCTATTTAATATTTTCTAATCTTGTTTAGTTAAATTTAAATAATAAGAAACCTAAATACCCTCTTATGCCTCTTTTAAAAAGAATTTCAACTGGAATTCCAGGATTTGATGAACTGGTTAAAGGCGGATTCAGGGAAAAGAGCGTAAACCTTATCTGCGGTCCTGCAGGCTCTGGAAAAAGTATTTTTGCTTTGCAATTTCTCATAAACGGCCTCAAGAATTCTAATGAAAAAGCTATTTATATCACATTCGAAGAGGACAAAGAGCATGTATACAGCAATATGTTAAATCTCGGCTGGGATTTGAAGAAATTAGAAAAAAATGGCATGTTCACTTTCCTTCAGTATGCTCCTGAAATGGTCAGAGAACTTATCTCACAGGGAGAATCAGGCGCTTTTGGTCAGGCTATCCAGGACAGTAAAAGCAAAAGGCTTGTCATAGATTCTATTTCATCCTTTTCATTGTTATATGAGAAAGAATATGAAAGAAAACGAGCCTGTGTAGAGCTTTTTGAGCTTATAAGAAACTGGGGTTTCACAGCATTATTTACTGCTGAGGATGAGCTTGTTTCAGAGAGTAGCATCTCAACAGAGCTTGACTTTGAAGCTGACTCAATGATTTTCTTATATAATTTCAAAGCCAAAGGAAAAAGAAAAAGAGCGCTTGAAGTCTATAAGATGAGAGGCACTGGCCATGTAAGATCAGTGCTAGGCTTCGACATAAAAAAGAAAGGGATTATTGTAAATCCCAATGATGTTGTTGTTTTTTAGTTCTAATACCTATAATGTTCTGCCTTATAAGGTCCTTCAACCTTAACACCTATGTATTCTGCCTGCTCAGGGCTTAGTTTAGTCAACTTAGCTCCCAGCTTCTCTAAGTGCAGCCTTGCAACTTCCTCATCCAGTTCCTTTGACAGCATAGAAACTCCTAGTTTATGTTCCTTTGTCCAAAGATCTATCTGCGCAAGCGTCTGGTTTGTGAACGAATTGCTCATCACAAAGCTTGGATGGCCTGTTGCGCAGCCTAAATTAATCAACCTACCTTCAGCAAGAAGATAAATTGAATGCCCATCTTCAAAAGTATACCTATGCACAGGACATTCGCTTCCTTTAATCTCTTCTTTTTGGATTCCAGGCCAGTTCTCAAGCTCAGCAACCTGTATCTCATTATCAAAATGCCCAATATTGCATACAATAGCCTGATCTTTCATCCTGCTTATATGCTCCGCTGTTATAATCTCTTTGTTTCCTGTTGTTGTAACATACAAATCAGCTTCAGGCAAAGCATCTTCCACAGTGCATACTTTAAGCCCTGCCATGCATGCCTGCAATGCGCAGATAGGATCAACTTCTGATACCATAACCCTTGCTTTCTCATTTTTCAAAGATTCTGCTGAACCTTTCCCTACATCTCCATAACCGCAAACCATTGCAGTCTTACCTGATAAAAGAACATCCATTGCTCTCTTTATGCCATCAACTAAACTATGCCTGCAACCATATACATTATCAAATTTAGATTTTGTTACAGAATCATTAACATTAATCGCAGGGAACAACAATTTTCCCTCTTCCATCATTTGATAAAGCCTGTGAACACCGGTTGTTGTTTCTTCAGAAACTCCTTTAATCTCTTTTGCAGCCTTCTGCCATCTTTCTTCATCCTTATTATACTCTTCTTTAAGGCATGCCATTAATTCCTTTAAATCTTCTCCTTCATCATTATAATCTTTATTCAATAAAGCAGGCTCTTTTTCAATATCAACTCCTTTGTGAATCATTAAAGTAGCATCTCCACCATCATCAACAATCAGGTTAGGTCCCTTGCCATCTCCAAAGTTAAGCGCTTTTTCTGTGCACCACCAATAATCTTTCAAACTTTCTCCTTTCCATGCAAAAACAGGCACGCCAGATTTAGCTATTACTGCTGCAGCATGATCCTGTGTAGAGAATATATTGCATGAAGCCCACCTAACGTCAGCTCCTAACTCAACTAATGTTTCTATAAGAACAGCAGTTTGTATTGTCATATGTAAAGAACCTGTTATCCTTGCACCTTTCAATGGCTTGTCTTTTCCATACTTTTCCCTTGTAGCCATTAGGCCAGGCATTTCTTTTTCTGCTATCTCTATCTCTTTCCTTCCAAAGTCTGCAAGATTGATATCTTTTACTTTATAATTTTCAGTTTCATCCATTTTAGTATCACCTTTGTGTTTGTTAGAAAAGGGAATCAATTAACATTTATATATTCTTTTTCAAATAAACAGCAATTTGTCCATTAATTTATAAATAATCTGAACAAAACAGATATATTTAAATAATAATTGGACATACATTAACAAATGCTTTCCAAAAAAGACCAAAAGATAATAAGCGTGTTAAAAGAGGATTCCAGAAAATCCATTAGAGACATTGCTAAATTAACCAAATTAAGGCCATCAACTGTTCATCTAAGGCTTCAAAAACTAAAGAAAGAAAATATCATAGAAAAGTTCACAGTAAAGTTAGATAATAAAGCAGTCGACGAGAACTTCATTGTGTTCTTATTCGTAACAACAGAAGATAATCTCTCAAAAACCTTCCTCAACAGCCCAAACATAAAAGAAGTGTTTGGCATAACAGGAGAATACGATTTACTGTTAAAATTAAAGTTCAAAGATATTGAAGAGTTCAACAAATTTCTCATAGACTTAAGAAAGAACAAGAATATCAGGAAAACACTGACAATGGTAAGCACTGTTAATGTTAAGGAAGAGATGTGATTTTATTTAATCCTATCTAACCCATCAAATTTTGGAACCTTATCATTAGGGTCAAACACATCAATTACTTTATATTTGCCTTTTGTAAACATTTCTTCTCCTTCTAAAAAATGAGTGGCTTCTAATATAATTACGCTTGCAATAGGTTTTCCTAGGACTTGATTACCTTTTGTTTCTCTTAAAGGAATTTCTCCAAACAACCAATAATTCCTTTGGTCTTTCTTAAAGAAATTATAAACTTTTCCAGCTTCAAGATTATTAGGGATACATTCTTCTTCTTTTCTGTTCCCCTTTTCAAACTCTGAATAATCTCTTAATGCTAAATCTGGATTAAATTCAACTACTATTCCCATTTTATTTCACCTTCTCCAGATCATTGTTCAAAATAACTGGTTGCATTATTCTCACTTCATGCGCCCATCTATGCTGTTTATAATCAGGCAAATCGTTTAATACAAATATCTTTTTGCCGAGATGTCTTGCGATTCCAATTTCCATTAATGTTGAAGTTCCAACATAACCATTAATCCCATTCTTATGATGATTCAAAACAAGAACTGCATCACTCTCAGCAACTAAATTAAAGCATTTTTCCATAATTTCATTTTCCACGCAATGCTCATAATCCTTATCAAGATTATCTATAAGATTGGAATCTTTCACAAAGGTTTCTGTATCGCATGGAATCTGCACAGAATGGCCTAGCTCTTCTAACTTTTTCTTGGTATCAACCATTTCACTGGCAAAAGTCATGCTTCCGCAAATCATTATTTTCATTTTATTTTAGGTATCATATTAACAATCAATTCAGTAACTTTCTCAACATTTGCCTTGAATATCTCAAGTACACCTTCCCAGGTTACAGGCTCTTCATCATCTTTCCAACAGTCATAATCTGTAGACATAGCAACTGCAGCATAAGGAATCCCTGCTTCATTTGCAAGAGCAGCTTCAGGCGCAACGCTCATATTAATCACATCAGCACCCCAGATTCTGAACATATTAGATTCTGCTTTTGTAGAAAACCTTGGGCCTTCAATTGTAATCACTGTACCTTTCTCATGTATAAAAAGATTAAGCTCTTTTGCAGTCTTGATTAACATATCCCTCATATCTTTTGAGAAAGGTTCAGCCATTGGCGTATGAACAGGCTTATCCGGCTCAAACTTTTCATGGAATGATATTTGCCTGTGCCTTGTAAAATCTATGAACTGGTCAAGTATAACTAAATGTCCTCTATCAATCTCTTCTCTCAAACTCCCGCAAGCTGTTGTAGCTAATATATGCGTGCAGCCAGCATCTTTCAAAGCCTGAATATTCGCCCTGAAATTAACCTGCGTTGGCGGGATAGTATGCTCTCTTCCATGCCTTGCAATCAGAACAACATCAACATCTTTTATCTTTCCAATTTTAAGAGAAGAACTTGGCTTGCCATAAGATGTATCAACTTCCACATCCTTTGTATCTTCAAGGATATCAGGGTTATCTAATCCAGAACCACCTATTATTCCAATCTTTACCATTATAATTCCTTCTTCACAGCCTTATCAGAGATAATAGCAGAATTACCTGATTTATCTTCTATGATTATCTTAATTTTCTCTTGTCCCCACAAAACCTTGTTAACTTTTTTCAACAATTTCTTAGCCTTTTTCTTAGCAGCAGGATCTTCTTCTGCTTCTTTTGCAGTCTCTATAGCTGCTTTAACTCTATTAAGAACACCTTCCACATTAGTAATATACCCATTAGAGCTTGGACCTGGTTCAATTGTCATTACATGAGGTATTTTTACTTTTCCTTCACTTGACTTAACAACCCTTACTTTCAGGTCATCTTCTGATTCAACCTCTATGCTATAAACAACCGGTTCCTTCTTCTCAGAAGCTTCCACATCAGACTTATGATACTTGCAACCGCTGCAGTTCATAGAAAAAAGGAACATTTCCCCTAAATAAGGAACTTCTGTTGAAGTTTCCACTAAAGCAAGTGTCTTCTTCCCGCATACAGGACATACTTGATTTTCCAATCTATTAACTTTTTCCATATAGTACCTAGAGTTTTAGAAAAGATATTTATGCTTTTCGTTTACATAAAGCATATTTTAGGATTATATTATCTATTATCATTATAAAAGAAAAAATAAAAATAATCACTCTTCCTGAATTATTTCGGACGTAGCTTCAATATCGCTGCTCTCCTTGTTCCTGTAGATACTTGCAAAAGAAGGTGTTGCAACAATATAATCCTCACCGAATCCTGCAATCTCTCCTTCTATAGCATCACATGTCTTCTTCAGCTTATTAACCGCTCTCTTAAGTTCCACTAAGTCCTTATCCTTCAAAGGCTTTATATTAATAAGCGCAATAGTATAACCTTCTCTTAAAGAATCCAGAACACCCTTAATATCTTCAAAATCATTCATAACAAAAGGTCTAACCATTATCTTAGACTTTACTTCATCTCCTCCTTCCGTATTCAATTCAACATAGCCTTCTTCGCCTTCTTCACTAAGCTCTTCCCCACTTTCTGTATAATTCTTGAATTTATCCTTTATTTGAGAGAAAAATCTTTTCATTTTGAACCCCTCCACCTCTTTATAAAATTATTACAGCGATATATTTAAAACTTTTGTTTTTTAAAACCTAAATCAAAAGCTTTATATATTACTTTATTCATAAGATTATAAAAAGGAGGTTGATAATATGCCATTAGATATCCAAGGAGTAACTCTTTCTTTAATAATAGGAACTCTATTCGCAATAGTATACGCACTAAGAGTATTAGTTCTCATGGAAAGAAGAATGGGAAGAATAGAACTGCATATTGAAAAGATAGCCGAAAGGATAATAAGAGAAGAGCTTAAAATAGAAAGAGCCATAAAAAGAAAATCCTCAGGATCGGCTAAAAAAAGAAAAAAGAGATAAGAAACTTTAATTCTTTTTCTTTTATCTCTTTTATTATTAAATTATATCATAAAAAATGAATTTTATTAAAAATAAAATCAAGGCAATAAAAGACCTCAAGGTTCAGGGGGCTGAAAACATTGCCAAAACAGCTGTTCTCATACTAAAAAAGCGCGTTGATAAATCAACTGCCCTGACTAAAACAAGGCTGCTAAACGAATTAGAAAAAACCAAACAGGAGTTATTCAAGACAAGGCCTACTGAGCCATTAATGAGAAACACAATAAACTTCCTTCTTTGCAATCTAAAAGGAAAAGACGTTGATGAGTTAAAAGAATCATTCTACTCCAATTCAAACAACACATTAAAACATTTTCAGGTAGTTGAGAAGAATATAGCTTCCATAGGCGCAAATAAAATAAGAAACGGCATGGTTATCTTTACCCACTGCCATTCTTCAACAGTAATTAACATTCTAAAAAAAGCAAAACAAATGAAAAAAAGCTTTGAAGTTCATAATACTGAGACAAGGCCCTTATTCCAAGGCAGGATAACAGCAAAGGAACTAAGCAAACTAAAGATCCCTGTTACTCATTATGTTGACTCTGCTATGAGGATTGCACTCAAAAAAGCAGACATTGTGCTTTTGGGAGCAGATGCCATAACACCTGAAAAAGCCATTAACAAGATAGGCTCAGAAGTAATAGCAGAACTGGCCAATAAGTATGACATCCCGGTTTATGTATGCTGCAATTCATGGAAATTTGACTATCACACAATATTTGGCTTTGAGGAAGAAATAGAAACAAGGAAAGCAAAAGAAATCTGGAATAATCCTCCTAAAAACACAAAAATATGCAATTATGCTTTTGAAAAGATTAACTTAAACTTAGTAACCGCTATAATCTCTGAGATAGGAGATTACAGGCCTTCTGTATTTATTGAAGAAATCAAAAGAAACCATGACTGGATGTGCAACAACCTGTAAAAGAATAATCTAATTAGGGCGCTTCTTTACCTCTTTTTCAAGTTTTTTTATCTCTTTTTTAATTTCTTCAATCTTAGAAACATTATCTTCCTGATTAACCAATCTTCCACACTCAGGACACTTAAAATTAAAATCAGTAGCTTGCTCAAAATCCAACCTTATACAATTATCATCACAAACAAAAAAATAATTGTTATCTTCCCTTTTCAGCCTATTTTTAAGGTTATCAAGCTTTTTTCTTTTAAGGTCATACATAAGATATTTTACTCTTTTAGGATTAAAAGTCCAATAATAAATATACCATCCCTTTGTTTTATCTTTTTTTCTTATAAAAGAAACCAGATTAGCTTCAAACAGCCTATAAAGCATATTTCTTGTAACATTTACCTCTTTTTTGATTTTTTCAGCTATCTTAAACTCTGAAATATTCTTTTTATCCTTGAGGTATCTAATTAAAGGAACAACATCATCTCCAGATGCTTCGCTTACTACCTGCTCTATAACCTTCTTTGTTACCCTCATTTTATACTAATTAGAAAGTGTATTTAAAAACATTTCTAATAATTATTGCTAATTAACTCATTTATCAGCAATCCTCTGGTTTTTGCCATATTAACATCAGCAATATAACACTTATTTGACCTGTTAAGGTCTTCTAAAGTAAGGAAAAACCAGTCAGTTTTTTTAAATTTAACTGCAATCCAGGGCTCAGCCCCAAAAATATCTGAAAATTCCTTTAAAGCCTCAATTTCTTCATTTGTAAAATATTTTTTGCTATCTTTGGTTATCTTGCATTCTATTGCCAATTTTCTTGTCTTATTACCCACTATAAGATCAGGAGAAGGAAATCTTGATGATCCTGAACCCGCGCTTCTCTGGCACGCTAATCCCAATGCCCAGAACTGATGCACTAAATCTCTTTCACCATTGATTCCTTTTGACTTGCAAGACATTTCACACCTTAACCTTCATCAAATCATAAGCACAGAGAGTGTTATCAAACACATTCCTCGCATCTTCTTCCAATTCTTGTGTATTCTTATACCTATTACTAAAATGCGTTAATATTAACTTCTCAACATTAGCTTTGCTTGCAATTAACGCTGCCTGTTTTGAGGTCATATGAAAGTATTCTTCAGCTTTCCCTGACAAGTTAGATGCATAAGTAGCCTCGCAAACCAATACATCAACATCTTGAGCCAGCTTATAACAGTTATTACAAAACACAGTATCCGCAATATAAGCTATCTTCTTGCCTTCAACTACATATGTTGTATCTTTAGGACTTACTTTATTCCCTTTGAATGTAACAACCTTATTATCCTGCAACTTCCCAAGCAAAGGCCCTGAAGGTATTCCAAGCTTTTTAACAACTTTAACATCTATCCTTCTTCTGTCCTCTTCAACAAACCTAAACCCTAAAGTTTTAACCTTATGTTCCAACTCAAACGCTTCCAATGAAAAATTCTTATTTTGAAAAAAAACTTCTTCTTTTATCTCTTCTATTTTCATATCCAGTCTTCTGTCAAATACAAAAGCATCAAACATAGCTTTAAATCTCTCCTTTGTGCCTACTGGCCCATATATTTCAAGAACTCCACTATATTCGCTTGCCCCAAGCGTTTGTATCAGTCCAGGCAGACCTAAAACATGGTCACCATGCCAATGGCTTATCAAAATCTTTGTAACCCTTGTAGGCTTTATTCCTGCCATTCTCAACTGCCTTTGAATACCTTCACCGCAATCAAACAATATTCCTTCATCTTTATAGTCTAAGAAAAAGCCTGAATGATTTCTATCTTTTGTTGGAACCATTGCAGCAGTTCCTAAAAATGTTATTTCCATTTTGATTCAATACTCCAAAGGTTATTAGGCTTTAAAAATCTTTTGTGAGGCAAGCCTATCCTCAAAAGAAACCTTTAAATATAAGCAAACTCTAAAAGACATATAAAATTAGAGGTGATTTTAATGAAAGGTTTACTATCTAACAAAAAAGCTCAAATGATGGGGCCAAGGAAAATCATATCCTGGCTATTAGGTTTAGGTTTTCTTGCATTGGGTTTAATTCCCTTGTTAAACAAATTTGGTGTTATAGGCTTTACAATCCCAGCAATACCCATGTTAGCAATCTGGATACTTTGTGTTGCAGGCGGTATCTTCTTATTAATCGATGCAATAAGAGAAAGCATGGAAAGCGCACTTAGAATCATTACTGCACTTATAGGCATAGTGATACTGGCTATAGGCACAATACCTTTACTAAACCAGTTCAATGTCATCAGCTTTCAATTGCCTGCCATAGGACAAATAATCGACTTCCTATTTGTTGGAGCAGGTCTATTGCTTATAATTGGCGGTTTTATAGACTTTTAATTATTTTTTTTAATTTTACACAAACTAGAACTATTAAACAAACCTTTACTCAGCTTTAACAACTTCTTCTTTAGAACCAGACTTAGTAATAGGCCTTCTTATATCAATAGGAATAACATTTTTCTCCAATTCCATCTTAGCTATTTCAACAGGATTATACTTAATTCTCTTAAGATCCTTCTGGCTCAGTTTAACCTTAAAAGGAGCACCCATACTAATCTGCAAAGCCCTGCTTCCAACCAGTCTGGCTTTCTCAAATCTTGTGTACTGTTCTCCTGAAGTCTTTTTATTATCCATATTAATCACATATATTAAGTATATTTAGACTAAGAAAATAATTGATTTATAAATGTTTCCTTAATTCCTGCGTTTTTTTAATAGATAAGTCAATCATAACATCAATATCTTCTTCAGTAAGAGCACTATCTCCACCTTTCTGCAGGGCGCATATTGTTCCGTCTGAAGTAGCTGCCACAGTTAATCTTGAATCCACAAACGGCTCTTCTTCATTAGTAGGATCAATCACATATTTTTCTCCTATCTTATAGACTGTAACAGATAATGGCTCTTCTTTCAATTCAAGCTTCTTTTCTGACTTTTTCTTATAATCTATCTTTTCTCCATCAAATCCAGGAAAATGCATATCCTTAAGAGCAGCTAATGCTGCAAGTGAAGAAGCATCAAACAAGTTACCTTCATCATTCACAGTGCATATATCAATCAATAGTAACCAAACTTTCTCTCCTTCTTTTATGCATAACTGCTTAAAATCCATTGCTTCACTTTCTCTTAATCCCCTGTCAATAACTCTTGCAAGCTCAATAGCTTGTATGCTAGGAGGACCATTCTCAAAATCAGGATTAGATAACGGTGTTAATTCAGCTCCTACCATGATAGTTCCTTCACCAGGCTTGTCAGGATAAGGAGTTCCTATTTCTGTCTTAACCCCTACTATAACTTCTGTGTTTCCAATTTTAACTCTTGCAGAGCCTTCAGCGCTCTTAGAAATACCATATTCTACAGTTATCTTTCTATGTTCATCATTTTTCCTGCCGTCAAACCTTATGTTCTCATTAAGGCAGTTGATTATATGCAATTTTAGATTATTATACATTTTATTCAGTATTATATTTCTCCTTTAATGCTTTCTTCTGAATCTCAAATATCTTTTGGCATGCTTTCTTTCCTAATGCTACGCCCTTTTTAATATCTTCAGCTTTAATCATTCCATCCATTTGAAGCAGGCTTATTTTACCTGACCTTGTTGTAACAGCAATAGGAATATCTACAGCTCCACCTAAATCTTCTTCTTCTTTGCTTAAGTCAATAGCAACTTCTCCGTTAACTAATCCAACTGCAACAGCAGCAACAAGTTCTTTCATAGGAATTCCTGCCTCAGCCAAAGCTATTGACACTGCGCAAATACCTGCACATCTTGAGCCAGCATCTGTTTGTGGGAATTCTATAAAAATATCAATAACTGAATTAGGAAACTCATTAAGATTTATAGCTGGCAGAAGCGCTTTCTGTGTTACAAGCGAAATTTCTTTGCTTCTTCTGCTTGAGCCTGGCCTGATTCTTTCTCCTGAACCTGAAAACGGCATCATGTTATAATTACACCTTAAAACTCCCTTCTCAGGATTCTGAAGAAACTTAGGATAAAGATTTCTTGGGCCATAAACTGCTGCATAAGCAATAGTATCTCCTATCTTAAAAGAAGCAGAACCGTCAGCTCTCTTTATGATTCCAGCTTTCGCTTCTATCTCTCTCAATTCATCAAACTTTCTTCCATCAGGCCTGTTCATTTTTCTTACAACACTCCTCTAAATATGCTTTTATTTTATCAGTTAACCCACTTATATGAGCTTCTCTTTCAATCTTTCTTATTGTGTTTACAGCGACCAATTCATCTGCCGGGCTTCCATCAATCCAGATTAACCCATTTTGTCCCACTGTAATCTTGCAATTAGTATGTTCTTTGATTAAACTTACCATAGAACCTGCTTTTCCTATTATTCTTGGCACTTTGTGAGCGTTAACTTCTATAATTCTACCGCCAACAAGCTTTCTTAAGCCAGGGCCTTTCATTGTAAGGTCAATCAACTTCTGAGAAGTAACATTAAGTATTTTTGTTACAATATAATCCCCTAAATCATAAAATCTTGTCAAGTCAGCGCCTTTGTTTATATATTCAGATGTTGCATCTCTAACGCTTAACATAGCAGAATAAGCTGAACCTGTATCAACTCTCCATCCTGAGAAAGAAATATCTTCAATCTGCCCAATTATTACATCATCCCTTTGAGGCATATATCTGCCTGATAAAGGCACTAGGCTAATCTCTTTATCTCTTATATTAACCAAACCAAGCCTAGAAGCAACTATACCTTCTTTATCCTTATAAGTTCCATAACCTGGAGAATACTCAATACCTTTCGCTAATTCCTCGCCAGGAACCACAATATCTTTGTCTTTAATCAATAAGCTCATTCTTTTTCTCTCCAGAATAAGGAATTATGCCATCATTTATATATCTTTTTAAAAATTAAAGAAAACACTTCCTATTTCTACTTAGTATTCAACACCTTGCTCTCAACTTCACCATGGCACAAAGCATTCAGTTTTTGGTGAAAATCCTCTTCAAGGCCTCCAGGCATCTCAACAACTGCCACAAGGCTGCCATCATTCTGCCATTCCTCTTTCAACAGCTTCCCAAAGCTCTTCATGATAGGATAAGATTTGGGTGCATAACTTGCAGGTATTTTCACTGCAAGCTCTTTAACCTCAAATCTTATAGGCAATATAACCCTTATTTTCTTAAGAATGTCCTGAACTTGTGTCTGCACAGATTTTCTTTCATCTATATGCACCTTTGCAGCTTCAATCGCATTTTCTATCCTATTTATAGGATGAGGAATATGCGTCTTAGGGTCAACACCATTTTTATGGATAATCTGTATAATCTGCTTTCTCTTTTGCTCCCTCAACTTATTTTTATACTCAGTTGTTAAAGGAATATCACCTTTCTTTACGATTATTTCAGCAATTTCAAATATATCAGAAATCCCAAAGACTGCTTTTATATCCTTTTCAGAAGCTTCAAGACCTTTCTTAGCATCAGAGAAAATCTTTTCAGTAATCAACACATCTTTAATATCAACATTTTCTCCACTTTTAAAGCTAAGAGCTTTATCAGGCTCAACACAGATTTCAAAATCTTTACCTTCTTTTCTAAGCCTGGCTATATCAAGAGAAACTCTTTCCTTATCACAGGTTATTCCAGCCATAGTGAATCTACTTCTTAGACTTTCTAACTTCCTTAAGCACTTTCTCTATTTCATTCTTAGAAAATTTACTGAACTTCTTTTCATTTGTTTTTACATAAGCTGCATCAATCCTGCTAGCGTCAAAATTCTTGTCAAGCACTTTTGCAAGAGCTTTTATGGCAAGTTTCAAACCTTCCTCAACAGTAAGGCTTTCCTTATACTGCTTATGCAGCATTTCTTCTATTTCAGTCTCACCTTCACCAATAACGCTTGCTCTATACTGAAAATATATTCCAGTAGGGTCTGTCTCAAACAGCTTAGGTCCTGTTCCATCAACGCCTGCTACTAATATACTAACACCAAAAGGCCTTAAGCCAGCACTTTGAGTGCATATCTGCTTTAGATCACAGATTGCTTTAACAATGCTAAGAACATCTATTTTAGAATCATATGTCATTCTATGCTGCTGCGCTTTTGTCTGCGCATTCTCTATCAAGACTCTTGCATCAGATAAGATTCCTGAGGCGCTTGCCCCTATATGCTCATCTATTTGAAAAGTCTTTTCAACAGATTCTGGTATAATCAAGCTATCCACAATTCTTTTATCAGTAACTAAAAGAACTCCATCAGAACAAACTATTCCAATAGCTGTAGAACCCTGCTTAACTGTTTTCTTAGCATACTCTACCTGTAATAATCTACCATCAGGACTGAACATTGTTATGGCCCTGTCATAACCCATTAATTGATGTGGCATCGGTTGCATTTTTTAATCATCCTCCTATTAGCGTTTTTTAAATCATCATCTTCTCGGCTTTCTTCAGTATTCCTGAAACCCCTACCGAACTGATTATAACACTTTGCTTATCAATCTTTTTAATCAATGCTAATACAGCTTTTAGATGATTTATATATTTATTGTTTACCTTTATAATACCTTTCTGAAGTTGATGATTATACTTATCTTTAAGAAACATTGGTCCAGCCTTTGCAAATCCCAATTCTCCTAAGAAACTAAGGCAGCCTGAATGAATACCTTTAATCAATTCATTAGAAGACTTTATTGGTGATTTAGACAAAATACTAAACACCAGATATCTCTTTTTTTCTCTTAAACTCGGAAGAAGTGGTTTTACTTTCATTGGAATTATGTATTGTAAAATTGTTTATAAAGGTTGCTATTCCTATTAGAATATATCTACTTCTTTCTTCGATTAGTAATCTTCCTCTTAGCAGGCTTTTTCACACCAGTTCTCTTCACACGAACTGGTTTCGTTTTAACAATTCCCTTGTTCTTAACTCTTTTAACAGTTCTTTTCAAAGAAAGAATCCTTTTATACAACTTTCTTGCTTCTGCTTTGCTTAGGTTACTAAGATCTGTTTTAGGCTCTTCATGCTCTATTACATCTGACTCTATCTCCCAGCTCCTTCTGCTTGGCATTCTAAGATGCCTTAGAAAACTCCTCAATTTAATAGGATTAAGCTCATTAGTAGAAAAAATTGATTTATTCATCTTACTTTTTCTTAAACATTCCCCCAAATAATCCTTTCTTTTGCGGCTTTCCAGCAGGAGGCATAGGCATTATAGGACCAAGTCCTGGAGGAGGATTCAAAGGAGGCATGTCAGGAGGTTGCGGAGAAGGATTTTGTCCTGGTCCAGGAGGCATAGGCGAGTTAGCAGGCGCTTCCATTGGCTGTCCTGGCACACTCATAGGCGGCTTTGGCATAGATGGTGGTGCAGGTTTATTAATCAAATCTGCAAGAGCAACTATGCCCTGAGCAATCTCTTTATTTTCATACAATGCCTTATCAACCTTCTTTTCAATAACACTAAGCCTATGTATATAAGGATCAACTTTTTCAAGTTTCACTTCATCACTTGCTAATCTAATGACTTCAATCAATTCTTTTATATTATTATTTAACTCTTCAATTTTCTCAGGAGAGAATTTAGAAGAAAGCTCATTTTCTTTAAGCTCATTAAGTTCTCTTTTTATCTTGAGTATATCCTTTTCGGGAAGAAGCTCATAATCGCTGTCCACCATTATCATCAACCTCTTTTAATTATAAATCTATATTTAAATACTATCTTTATAAATCTTACGAAAAACTATATAAACCCATTCATAAATCTTAATACTATGGGCCCGTAGCATAGTCTGGTAGTGCGCACGACTGATATATTTCACGCATTGCAGAGATCGTGAGGTCCCGTGTTCAAATTTGTTAGAAGGTTCATGCCTTCTGCATGAAAGTCACGGCGGGCCCATTTTTATTTAAACTGTTGTAGTTCTAGAAAAATGAATAACAGATATAAAGGAGTTAGATACAAAGTAATGGACGCAGTCACTCCTGCATTAAGAAAGGACATGGAAAGTTTAGTTTTAGGAATGCTGGAAGTCAAGAAAGAGGCAATGGGATTTTTTGAGATAGAAAAATGGTTTTTGCAAAACTCTAAGTATATGAGATCTTTTAGCGAGAATGGATTATCTGAGTTTATTGATGAGTTAGGTTTGGATATAGTTTTCAGGTGTACATTAAAGAAGGTTTTATATGGTAGTGAAAAGCTAACATTTGAAACGCCTTTTTTTGTGAAAGGTGATTACGAAGTCTATTTTCGAAGAAAAAAATAATTTTCTAATTCAAACTTATTGAAAATGAAAATCCTTACACCAACGAATGACGGCGCCATAGACCTTGTTCTTGATACATTAAAGCACAAGAAACAGTGTTTAGTATTTGCTAACACAAAGAGATCTGCAGAGAAAGCTGCTGAAGACATTTCTAAAGAGATAGGTTCTTCAACAAAAGAACAACTTGAACTTTCCAATCAAATTCTTCGCGCTTTGTCAAGGCCAACAAAACAATGCGAAAGATTATCCAAATGCGTTAAAAAAGGTGCTGCTTATCATCATGCTGGCCTCATAGGAAAACAAAAAGAGCTTATTGAAAACGCTTTCAGGAACAAAGTTATCAAAGTAATCTGCTCCACCCCAACACTTGCTATGGGTATTAACATTCCTGCTTTCAGGGCAATCATAAAAGATCTTAGAAGGTTTGGCCCAAGAGGCCTTGATTGGATACCAGTGCTTGAATATTGTCAAATGATTGGAAGATGCGGCAGACCTGGCTATGACAAGCACGGCGAAGCTATAGTGATTGCTAATAACGACGGCCATAAAGACAAGATTTATGAGAAATATATATTAGGTGAGCCTGAAAAGATTGAGTCAAAGCTTGCCGCAGAGCCTGCCTTGAGAACTTACCTTCTTTCATTGATTGCAACAGGCTATGTGAACGATTTAAGCCAGATATTCAGCTTTTTCAAGAAAACTTTTTGGGCATTTAATTATGGAGACATAGAAAAGCTGGAAAGCATAATTTATGAGATGCTAAGCCTTCTCACCGAATGGAACTTCCTTGAATGCAGCTCAAAACAGGCAGACGATTCAGGCTTCCAGTCAGCTTCAGACTATGGAAAAGAGAGATACACTGCCACACCTATAGGCAAAAGGATTGCAGAGCTTTACATTGACCCTTACACTGCCAGCAATATCATAGAATGCCTTAAAAGAGCAGACGAAAACACTAAAGCATTCCCTTTCCTTCAGGCGCTTTCATACACTATTGAGATGAAGCCTTTGTTAAGTGTAAGGTCAAAAGATAGGGAAGAGGTAGAACAAACTCTTCTTAAACATTCATCAAGCCTGCTCATGAACGAGCCTTCAGAGTATGACTTTGGCTATGAAAATTTTGTAAAATCTATTAAAACTGCTATGATGCTTTACGAATGGATTAATGAAAAAGATGAAGAAACCCTTCTTGAAGACTTTGGCATACGACCTGGTGAAATAAGGGTAAAGCTTGAAAGAGCTGACTGGCTCATCTACTGCGCAGGAGAATTATCTAAACTATTAAAGCTAAAGCCCATAATAAAAGAGCTTATTAAAGTGAGATTAAGGCTTAAATATGGTGTCAGAGAACAACTATTGCCTTTGGTAAGGCTGGAAGGCATAGGCAGGGCAAGGGCAAGAAAGCTTTACTTCCATAACATAAGAGATTTAGGTGATGTCAGGAAAGTAGAGCTTTCAAAACTTACTTCTGTGCTTGGAAAGAAAGTTGGTGAAGATGTTAAGAGGCAGGTTGGTGGATAATTTATATTTACTTCGAATAAAGAAGCGACTTTCCTCTTTTTAATGGATTGTAAAGGAAACCAACTTCATCCAGATTTTCTTTAGAATACTCAAAAACTGAAGAAGGGTCTCTACCCTTTTGCCCGCACATAACCATTGCCAAAGCAAAATATTTTGTTATATCTAACACTGTTATCTGAGGTACTCCCAATTCTGCATGATAAGCAATATTTGGATGAGAATTAGTTCCTATAAGATTAAGCCTGTTTTTATAAACTCTTGAAAATGCCTCAGTATTTGGAAGTATCAAATGAGATATGCAGCCAAAGATATATTTAGGCTTTTCCTTTCTAAATAAGCTAATAAAAGGATTTGTAAAAGTTCCTAAACTGTCACCCTGATCATCAAACCCTAAAACCACACTTTCTGAAAGGTCTGATAAGTCTACATCACACTCCTTAAGCACAGACTCAACTGCATTAGGGTCATTATCTTTCAGCCTGTTTTTGTCAAAAAGTAACTTACATGCAGATTCAAGGTCAAGCAAGTCATAAGCTCTAACAATTTTATCTTCAGATCCTTTATCTGGACCAAAGAGAATAACATTGCTGCCTCTATCTCCTAAATCCACTTCCCTGCTCAAAGAATTAAGTATATAATGCGCATACACTGGCAAAGGGTCTAAATTAATATAAGCATCATCTCTTCTATATATTCTTTCATAAATCTCCTTTGTATGCTCAGAATGATCATCCATTGTCAGCACTTTCTTTATGCCTGCATTATGCAAATGCTTAACAACAACTTCAAGGCTAAAAGACCTTGACTCTATCTTCTCCAATTTCTCTTTTAGTTTAACATCTTCAGAACTGTCAGGATTAAATCCTCTTGCATATATTAAAGCAGGGTCAACATCCTGCCTGTTAAAGTAATGATAAGCTATAACCAGATTAACATTTCTTGCTCCTTCCCTATAAGCAGCATCTGCAAGAAACAGTACCCTTGCAAAACTATCGTTAGGTGTAATCTGGCTTGTAATGCTCCACACCAAATATACATCCTTACCTTCACACCTTCTTTTATCAGGTTCAGCTGAATCATCCTTATTGATTATAGGTTTGTATTCTCCGTCACTAAACTTACTATTAACAAGTTTATCACTAAGATCACCATCACCATATGCTTCAAGTTCTTTAAGACTTTCTGCAAGCTTAGAAGCAAAGCTGTCATTATGTCTAACAGGAAACAATAAGATATCTGACATTTTTATTAAGAATTCTGAAAATTAAGATTTTTATAGTTTTATATTCTCAAAACTATATTTTAAATAATAATAGAATTAAACAAATTACCTTCTTCCATTCTCTTGTTTTCTAAGATACATCTGTTCGTCAGCTTTTTCTATTAGCTGCTCAAAATTATCATGTAATGTCACT